>Ga0172369_10007347_pt1 | contig 12801 bp, 10 predicted proteins | sample LakKiv25m_FD_114539 | JGI IMG/M metagenome (GOLD analysis project Ga0172369, IMG submission 114539) | Freshwater microbial communities from Kabuno Bay, South-Kivu, Congo - kab_022012_11.25m | ecosystem: Environmental > Aquatic > Freshwater > Lake | place: Democratic Republic of the Congo... | reverse complement strand
GGCAAGCAGCGTGACTGCCGGGGGTGGAGAAAGTTGTCAATCAGAGCGGAGTTTGTAGAGTTAGTCGAGAGCGTCCCGGAACCGCGTTGAAAGTATCGAGCATCCGGAAAATCATCCCCTCTCTTTCGAATAAACGGGTCGTCAAGACCCACTCCCCCGTCCCTGAAACTCCGGAAAAGTGTTCCTGAATTGATTCTGATCAGGAAATCTGTCTAAACCATACCCAACTCAAGTTTGTGTTTGACTTTTTCCCAGCCGGGGATTACCGTGTCGAGCAGGGTGTAAAACTCGGGACTGTGGTCAGGGCATTTCAAGTGGCATAGTTCATGGATGACGACATAATCAATACACTCCATCGGAGCTTTTATCAACTCTGTGTTAAGCGTCACTACTCCTTTGTCCGTCAGGCTTCCCCACCGTTTCTGCATTCGTTTGATAGATATGGCCGGTTTTGGAAATGCGAAGCGCGCAAACTTTGGCCAGCAACGCTCCAGACTGTCATTGAACTGTCGGGAAGCTTTCTCTGAATACCATGTACTCAAAAGCTTTTGAGCTCTCTCAGGATTTGGTTCATCCCGAAGGGTAACATGGAAAAAACCTCTTGACAGCTTGACACTGTTCTCGTCTCCCTGAACAATTTTCAGGCGATATTGTTTGCCAAGATAGCGATGGGTTTCACCATTGACATAACATCGTTCAGGCGTTTTCGGAGTAAACTGCCGAAAGTAACTCTGTTGCTTGAGTATCCATCGCACTCTTTTCAGTATCTTTTTCTCTATCAACGAGATAGAAGACCCTTCCGGTGCTTTGACAACAACCGTACTGTCAGGATGCACCGCTATTTCCATGCTCTTTCTGTCGCAATACAAGAGCGTGTAATCAATGTCGCGGGTGCCGTATACCAATTGGCCCCTTTTCGTGTATTCCATTATCGAACGCTCCTGTGTTTGGCAACCTGCATAACCTTTTCAATTAATCCGTCCATTTGATCCAGTGAGAGCTCAATACCCTTTCCTGTTTTCAATTCATCGTACAGGTAATCGTCAATTTCATTAATAGTTTGCTTCTGGGCATCTTCGTCATACCAGAAATGAACCTTTTTATGCTTCTCAAGGATACCGTGTATTGCTATTGCACTCTTTGCAACAATCGCGTCAAAATCTTCCTGACTCTCCAAATCCGGTGATGCTTTCCCTGCCTGCTCAATAAAAGGCTTTAACACCCCGTAATAAGCCATTGCATCTTCATTACCGGAAAGCATATCCGGAACATCATCGTGAACTCTTCCAACCACTTTATTCCTGATATCAACAACACTGTTGAGGTATTCCAGATCGGATATTCTTTTAGCCCTGAAGGAATCAATGGCCTGCTGCACAAGTTTCGAGAATTTCTCATACCAGGCAGGGTCCTCATCCATTTTTTCAGTAATGACCTTTTTGGTAGCGTGAGCGATCATGTCGGCTTTGGATGCGGTAGTTTTCTTTGTGTTGTATACCCCCTGCTCCTCCTTGACCTGACTGAACACCTTGTCATCAAAAATATTGACCGGTTCATTGAGCTGAATAACCTCATTTGCCTGAATATGCGTATCGAGCAACTTCTTGATCTTTGGCTCATAATCCCGGTAATCAATAGCCTCGGCATACCTCAGCTTCACAGAGACCTTCAGCGACTGGAATTTTCGCAAATCAGCCTTGTAGCGCGACAAGGTTTTTCCATCGGTATCAAACAAAAATTTTTCTGATGAAAGCGCTATGGCCAGGTTTTTGGCAAACAGGGAAAGACGACTATAGAACTCCTCCCGCAGCTCATCATCGGCAAGTAACACCTCATAGGCCTCTTCATCATAGGAGTGTTTGACCGTTTTAAAGAGATCCCATAAATCAGAATAACGTCCCGGTAATTTCTCTATTTCGCTGTTGATTGAGCTGAGTGTGCCAACAAGATCTGACTCATCAAAGCCTTCGAAAGCACTGTACATGACCAGGGCTTTATCCAGCTCGCCAAGAACATTCGCGTAATCGACAATAAAACCGAACTCCTTGCCTTCGTATAGGCGGTTAACCCTTGCAATAGCCTGAAGCAACAAATGTTCCCGCAAGACCCGACACAAATAGAGAACCGCATTTCCTGGGGCATCAAACCCGGTCAGCAATTTGTCGACAACAATCAAAATTTCGGGTTCACTGCCATGTTTAAACTGGTTGATGAGCTGCCTGGTATACACTTCTTCACTCCCATAACGCTTCATCATCTTCTGCCAGAATCTCACAACCTCATCGGTCGTCTCATCATCGGTCTCTTCATAGCCCTCCCGCATGTCAGGAGGCGAAATAACAACTTCTGAAGTAACCACACCGATTTCATTGAGAAAAGCGTTGTATCTGAGAGCAGCAACTTTACCGGGAGCAACAAGCTGTGCCTTAAAACCTGTGCCCTGCCAGTTAGCCCGGTAGTGTTCAGAAATATCAAATGCCCTCATGTAAATCACCTGTTCTGCCTTGTTGAGCATCTCGGCTCTGGCATACTTACGCTTGAGATCTGCCTGCTGTTTTTGGGATAGGCCTTGTGTGTGACGATCAAACCATAAATCCACAGCCACCTGATTCTGGCTCATTTCAACATGGCGGCCCTCATACAAAAGCGGAACAACTGCACCGTCATCTACCGCCTGTGAAATGGAGTAATGGGGCTCAACCAATTCACCAAATTTCGTGAAACTGTTTTTTTCTTTTTTCAATAACGGAGTACCCGTAAACCCTAAATAACAGGCATGGGGAAACATCTGCCGCATGTAAGCAGAAAATGACCCAAATTGGGTACGATGGCTTTCATCCACGAGAATAAAAATATCGGGTGAGTGATCCTGATATTTATTTACTGCATAGGCCTTGTCGAACTTGTGGATCAGCGTGGTGATAATCCCGGATCTTTTTTCAGCAACCAGCTCCAGAAGATTGCGACCCGAAGTTGCCCTGACTGCCTCAAGCCCGCATGCATCAAAAGTGTTGCCAAGCTGTTTATCCAGATCATCACGATCTGTAACCAGCACAATTCTTGGATCGAGAATCTTCGGATCAAGCGCAAGGTTTCGGGCAAGCATCACCATGGTCAGGGACTTTCCTGACCCTTGCGTGTGCCAGATAACTCCACCCTTTCGTGAACCGGTTCCGTCAAAATGCTTTATTCGATTCAGTGTTGATTTGACAACAAAATATTGCTGATAACGGGCAATCTTTTTCAGGCCACCATCAAACAAGGTAAACTTCCATGCCAGCTCAAGCAGCCGCTCCGGACGGCAAAGCGCATAAAGAGCCCTATCCTGTTCCGTAACCAGTCGATCAGCATCCTGCAAAGCAGGTTTGACATCGAGGGAATAAGCAACGTTGGACAGAACATCGTGATGCAACGGCTTGTTGACGATCTCCTGAAGCTTGCCGAACTCCCTGCCTTCACTATTGAGCTGAGGCTCTTTCCAGACACCCCAGAATTTTGCTGCTGTTCCCGTTGTAGCATACTTTGCACCGTTCTTGTTCAATGCCAGCACAATCTGTGTATAGATGAACAGTTTCGGGATATGATCGTCATTCTGGTTCCTGATGGACTGCGAAACAGCCTGATCAATCTCAACTTGCGGGGATTTACATTCGATTACACAGAATGGAATGCCATTGACAAACAGCACGATATCCGGACGCAGAGTCTCCGTGCTTCGGGCACGCTCAACACTATACTCAACCGTTACATGAAACCGGTTGCGCGCTACATTCCGCCAGTCGATATAGTTGAGGTTAAAGCTTTTTGAATCACCCTCGATGGTCTGCTCCAGAGCAGTCCCAAGCGTAAGCAAATCGTAAATCGCTTCATTGGTTTTCAGGAGCCCGTCATACTTGATGTTTTTCAGCTTCTGCACGGCAGACTGAACATTCTCCTCACTGAAGAGGTAATCACCCCCTCTGTAACGGATGCTGTTTATCTCTTTCAGTTGATTGCGCAGAATATTTTCCAGCAGGACATTTGACGTCCGATCCTGACGTTCACGAAGCGCTTCAGCCGGAGAAAGATATATATAGCCCATCGCCACCAGCAATTGCACTGCCGGGATTTGAGAGGTCATAACTTCGTTGGTTTCAAAATCACACATAATTATTCTTTTACATCCCAGTGTCCGCGTGTTCTGCCAATGCGTTTTATCAGGCCATTTTCTCGTAGCCACTGAATATTCTTTTCAACAGCCGTTATGCTCATGCCCAGTTTCTCTGCCAGTTGAGTAGCTGATACTTTGGGATTGGTTTTCATTTCGACGATAATCCTTTCTTTGGTATTACCCAACTGATTACCCAACTGATTACCCAACTGATTACCCAACTGATTACCCAACTCTCCGGGATCTTTCTCCGCCAAGCTTTTATACAATTCAACAGCGATTCCTCCTGTCCTCTCTACTATGGCCGGGGATGGCAATCCGGCTTTTCGGCAAGCCTCAGAAATCTTTTCAACCCCTCTTCCCCAAGAGTCGATGTAACCTGCCTTGTAGCAAACATCAGCTATCAGTGGGTTTTTTGGGAAGGACTCATGTACCTGAAAAAGCTTCTCGATCGTCAACTCTGCTGGCAATCCACCCGCATTCCATAAAGACAAACGGTTATCAAAGACCTTCAGTTGCGTCATGCTGCCCAGATAGTTTCGGTGAACCAGCGCGTTGAGTAACATTTCCCGCAAAGCAGGAACCGGATACTCCAATTCCTCTATCCGGTGGATACCTTCAAATCGCACCGGCTTGATCAGAAACTTTTTCTCTAACACCTCCATCACTTCACGCAGCATCTGAATCAGGTTCCCCTCACAGACTTCCTGAAAGCGCAAATCAACCACACTGGTTCCGAATCGTCCGATTTTCACGAACAGGTTCGGGTAAAACTCACCAGGATCCTTGCCAAACAAAACAAGCGCAGCATTGGTCAAGCCGTCTTTATTGAGCAAACGCAGTTTTTTCAACAGTGCTTCTGTGGATAAATGATCTGAATCAGGCAAACGACCAGCTTTCGCCGCATCTTTCTTGAAACGCTCAACGGACACTTCGTCAATGTCAGCCAGTGCAGCTTTTTCCTCGACCAACCGATCCCAGGTCATGCCCATTTTTTTTAGCAGAAAGTCGGTCAGCGCATGACCTTTTAGTTCCTGATTAACGCTGCCCGAACGCCAGTAGTAGGAGCTGCGCAGGGAAACAGGAACAGTGGATGGTTCTACAATAATCTCCAGGCAGGCATTGCCCTCCTCATGCAACAGATTGATATGCGGCATCAGCCCCAAATGATCGCGGATCTTGTTCGGCAGATCTTCCAGTAATTTTTTGGCGTTGGGCAATCCAACGGACATGCCTGCATCATTCTTGCCGATATACAGGTGTCCGCCCTGGGCATTGGCAAAGCCACAGATCCATTTCAGGTAGTCATCCTGCCTGGATTGTTTGAATTCGACGTTCTGAGATTCTTTAGTCATGAGGGTGACCCGTGTAGTGAAATAAAATCTCTCTTGTATGAGCCTTTTTTGATATCGCCATATCGTAAGACTGTCAGGAATTTCCGGACAACCACACGATCATGGGTTTACCCCCAAAGCGAGCCAATACGGTTTGAATCCAGCCTCGACAACCTCGGCGATCAGAGCCAGAAATGGCTCGTAATCCTGTTTAGTATGGGCGGCATCCAGAGCCTCGTAGTACTCCAGTCGCTTTTCTACCGGAAGAACCGCTGGAGGATATCCATTTTTCATCAGCTCAAGGTTCATCAACAGGCGTGCAGTTCTACCGTTTCCATCAGTGAAGGGATGGATTTTCACAAAATCGGCATGAACCCTTGCCGCTCGTTCAACCGGATGAAGCGAAGGCGCTTGATCTTTGTACCAGTTAATGAACCCCTGCATTTCGCTTTCAACATGCAGGGCGTCTGGCGGGACGTGATCGGCACCGGCAATGATCACATTGGTTTTCCGGTATACGCCAGCATGAGTATCATCGATATTCTTCAGGATCAACTGATGGACTGACTTGATCTGCCATTCGGTGAGAGGCTCATGCTGTTGAACAAGCGCTTCAACATAATAGATAGCTTCCCTGTGATTGATCGCCTCGAAATGCTCCCGGATGGTTTTACCACCAACCGTTATTCCCTCAAGGGCAACTTTCGTCTCCTTGAGCGTCAGGGTATTGCCTTCGATGGCATTCGAATGGTACGTCCAGCGCAGAGCCAGATCTTCGTGAAGATTGGAAACAATCTCCGGCGGCAGCGGCCGGCAGGAGTCAAGCCGTTGCTTGAGCTTGTCGAGTATATTGAAATCAGGCATGAGAATCGTGTATTTATATCAATCCAAAAATCTTCGATCAAACGTCAACCTTGTCAACCATCGCCTTCACCGCCAGATCGATTGTCTTGCCTTCACGGTAATCAGCAGGAGCAATGAGCGTCACCCTTTTGTCATAAAGCAATTGCCCGGCGACTTTTTTAGCTCCGTTTTTATTTGAATTATACACGGAAATCGAGTGTCCTCCCTGATCCTTAACAAGCCTCATGCAGGGAATATCGGTCTCGCCGTCACCAATGAAAATCATATTGTTTTATCTGCTCACCGTATTTGTGAAAATCACTCTTCCTTACCTGAACCGCTGCACTTTCAGCTTTTTTCAGCATCAGATGCATATAAGCCAGAATCTGATCTGCATTCTGTTCCCGAGCATGGCTGGATACCTCATCCCGGAAACCCTTTGATTTCATGCGAAGTTTTGGAATAAAATCATACTCCTGCATGTTTCCTGGAGCTAACGTACCATCGAAATCATAGGCAATAGCCATGTTCACCAGTTTTTTTGCCATAATCTTTACGTCTATTTATTATCCCTCGGTGGGCATTGATCGTTTCCGTAGCTGTTACCAGCCCTGATCTGGCCGTTCACTCCGTGAATTTTGGTCTCCGAGTTCTGGTTTCTGGCGATATTTTGTGCAATCTGAATCGCTTCGGCTTGTGTTTGGGTTACTTTCGTTGCCCTGCTGTTGCCAGCACCTTTGACTGCCCATCCACCAGAATGAGGAACCACGTGCTGATTTTTCCCTTTTGCCATAATTATGCCTCCATGTACTGGTTAACGATTTCCGGTTTTACGCGCCATTCTCCAGTCAGCATCTTCTGCATCAGCCCGCGTTTCTGCTGTTTATATTTATCCAGTAATTGCTTTAAAAGATCAATTTCCTTCTGGGAAGCATTCAATGTCTCAGCTATTTTCCGTTGTTCTTGCAACGGTGGAACCGGAATTTTGATGCTCATAAAATCAGGGATACTAATCTGTTTGCCATCACGAATTCCAATCACTGCAAGGCTCAAATACTTCTCAACGAAGAGATATGATTTGAAAAATAACCGATAAAAATCAATGCTTATCTCCATCTTCGGACGTAACACAGTGTATGCAGGGCTAGTAAGTCCCTGATAGTTTGAGTATTCGATCCCGCCTTGAAATGAACGAAGGCTTATTGCAAAATCACCACACTTTATACGTTTATAGCTGTCCGTAGTACCATCCGGCGACATAACTCGACCTTCCAGCATGCTTCTCGGTATAACTCCACGGTCTTGCGTTACAGAAAGCAATTCTTCATCAGGAAAACCCTTTTCCGTGATCGTATCAAAAATCTTCTTGGGTTTTATGTGCAACCACGCCTCGCACTTCAGGCCTATCGTTTGCTGGATATATCCTTTAAACTGCTTTTCCTTCGCCTGAATCAGCCGTTCGGTTTTTTCGATAGCCTTATCCCAGGTGGACAACAGATCGGCAATAGCTTTTTGCTCGGAAAGTGGTGGGAGAAGAATATCAAGAGCCTTCAGTGCATCAAAATCAAGCTTACCAGCCCCAATACCTGTTCCAACGACTTTGTTTAGCAAAAACCGCTGATTGGCAAGGAACCAGTATAGCAGATAGTTTGCCTGGATGCTTTTGTTTACGCTCAAAGATTTTACATCCTGATTGAAGGCTACATCTCGCTTGCATAAACAGATTGGGATTTTTTTCCACAGCATGCTTCCTCGCACAAGAAGCAACAGGTCGTTTTTCTTTGCCAGTTTAGATCCCGCTGATAAACCAGCTTCTGATATAAAAAGATCTGACGAAATAATTTCCTGCTGGTGCATTGTTGACGCGCTAATCCAGGGAATATCGCCTTGCCAATAGGATTTATGGGCTTTAGATGGAGTGCCACCTGAGCTGAATTGAACCAATTTTTCAAGGCGTTTGACTTTCCAATTCTTCGGAATGTTCATCGCCACACCTCCAAGCTAAATTGACTTTGAAAAACATTATCAATTATCCCTTGTCCATTATCCATTCTTGATCCCATTCTATTCCTTTTCATTGCTACCTCCGCCCAGTTTCTTCTCCGACGACTTCCCCCGACCCCATCAGAACCATATCGAGCATCTCCTCACAATGGTTTTCAATCGGTTGACTACTCATGGCTTCCCTCTACCAGTTTATTCAACATCTCCACCGCACCTGTTTCAAACTTTGAAAAAGCGAACCATTTTTTCCCCAAGTCTTTGAGCGATGCGCCGATGTGATAAATGTCAGTTCCATCGATTATGAGAAAACGGTCGTGAGCGCCCGTGAAAAGTTCAATTGAAATAGTGGGGTACTGCTGATTGTACTTCTTCAAATCGAAAGAGAGCTGTTTTGAAACAGATTTGGTGTACATAAGAGCGGTTACACCCTCTGCCCGTTTGCCAGGCAGCGTCAGAACAGAATCATCAACGTAGTTATCAATCAAAATCAAGCTTTTTCTGGCACTGCGGATCAGATCGGATACAAAAACATGCGCATCGTACACCTGCCCATCATAGAATATACCCTGTCCGGGGAGTTCCGGTCCTTGTTCCAGTGCCTGAAACACCTTTTCAAAATTTCTTTCCGTTTCGGATTCCAATGCAATCTGACGGCGTTCGACAGAATCCAATCGGGCAAACACCTGAGCATTGTTCTGAATAAAACGGCGCATTTCTACAAATGCTCTCATGATTTTCACATGTACTTCAGCAGCTTTGGAGCTTTTAAGTACGCCCGAAAGACTTGCCACACCCTGTTCGGTAAAAACATAGGGCAGACTGCCTCCCAGATGCTTTCGTGAAGGTATCGCATTTTGCGATACCATTGCATTCACCTCGGAATCAGTAAGCTGAAACATGAAATCTTCAGGGAAGCGTTCAATATTACGCTGTACCTGCTCTCTAAGCCGAATGGGTATAACCTCATAAAGAGATGCAATATCCTTATCAAGCATGACTTGCCGGTCACGGACAGTGTAGATCCTGGCTTTCACCGTATCAAGGCTGATCGGCATCAGATTCTCTTTATTCATCAAGGTCTTTTTTTATCGTTCTGTTCTTCCTGCTCATGGCAGAATCTCCTTTCGCTCTGTTGCCAGCTTGTTCATACTCCGGTCATCAAGCAGCAGAGCCATTTGCTGGATGGCTATCCGATTAAGCTTTTGCAACCGTTCGGACTGAGTTAGCCCTTCCTGAATAAAATGGGCATTGAGGTTTTCCAGATTAGCAAGGCAAACCAGTTGGGATACATTGGCAAAGTCACGGATGTTGCCTTTATCTTCAGGATTTTCATCGCGCCACTCTTTAGCGGTTTTTCCAAAGAGAGCCATGTTCAAAATGTCTGCTTCGGATGCGTAGACCAGATTGACTTGCTCTTTACTCAACGCTTGAGGGATGAGATGCTGTTTGATGGCATCAGTATGAATGCGGTAGTTGATTTTGGTCAAGTTGCGGCGAATATCCCAGCCAAGCTGTTTAAGTTCCTGATCTTTCAACCGCTGGAACTCTTTGATGAGGTAGAGCTTGAACTCCACTGAAACCCATGCGGCAAATTCGAAGGCTATATCCTTGTGGGCGTAAGTCCCGCCATAACGCCCAGCCTTGGAAACGATTCCAATAGCATTCGTTGACTCTATCCAGCGTTTAGATGTCAGAACAAAACTGTTCAGTCCGGCTTGCTTTCTAATCCCATCGAATTCGATGGGATTAAAATTGGAGTTGTTTAAGTGCTCCCAAATTCCCAGATACTCAATGGTATTTCTATTTCGAAGCCAATTCTGAATAATGTAATCCGTTCGTTCACTGTCTTTGTGCCGTGCAATATCGGTCAAAGAGATATAATCCTCATTATTAAAAGAACTTACGACCACATCAGTACTCAGCACATTCATTGTATTCTTTTTACTCATCGCTGAATCTCCTTGAGCTTTTCAGCCATCTTCAGGCGCACCTCTGTGAGCTCTTGTTCCAGCTTGTCAATTTCCGCCTGAACGGCATCAATATCGATCTCCTCTTCCTCTTCAAAGGTATCCACATAGCGAGGGATATTGAGGTTGAAGTCATTTTCCTGTATCTCGGCAAAGCTGGCAACATGGGCATATTTTTCGACCTCCTTGCCTTCGCTGTAGACCCGCATGATCTTTTCGACCTGTTCTTCGGAAAGGGTATTCTGATTTTTGCCTGATACAAACTCCCGACTGGCATCAACAAAGAGCACCTCCCTGCATGACTCCCTGTGTCCGCCTTTTTCCCGGGAGCGGTCAAACACCAGTATGGCAACAGGGATGTTGGTGGTTGGAAAGAGATTGCCCGGCAGCCCGATTACCGCATCAAGCAGATTCTCTTCGATCATTTTCTGACGAATACGCCCCTCGGCAGCACCTCTGAACAGCACTCCATGCGGAACAACCACCGCAACACGCCCCTCTTTTTCAAGTGCTGTTTCAATCATGTGGCTGATAAAAGCCCAGTCGCCCTTACCCTTTGGCGGAACACCGCGCCAGAACCGGGTATACTGATCGTTTTCGGCATTTTCAGCCCCCCATTTGTCGAGCGAGAATGGAGGATTGGCGACAACGCAGTTGAATTTCATCAGACGGTCATTTTCCACCAGAAGGGGGCTGTTCAGGGTGTCGCACCACTCAATACGGGCACTGTCGAAACTGTGAAGAAACATATTCATGCGGCAGAGCGCCCATGTGCTCCCGTTAGACTCCTGACCGAACAAAGCGAAATTACGGTCACCAACCACTTTGGCCGCCTGTACCAGAAGACCGCCGGAACCGCAGGCCGGGTCACAGATGCGGTCACCGGGTTTCGGTCCGGCAAGTTTAGCCACAAGCTCGGTAACTTTAAGCGGGGTAAAAAACTCTCCTGCCTTTTTACCCGAATCAGAAGCGAACCGCTCTATCAGGTAGATATAGGTATTACCAATGACATCCTCCGATACAAGGCTGGGTTTCATGTTCAACTGCGGCTTGTAGAAGTCCTCCAGCAATTGCTTCAACCGGCGGTTACGATCTTTGGTTTTGCCGAGATTTGCCTCGCTGTTAAAATCAATATTCCGGAAGACGCCTTCAAGCTTGGTTTTGTTGGATTCCTCAATGTGATCAAAAACAATATTGATCAGCTCACCGATATTGGCCGCCGCCCTGCGCTCATAAAGCGAGTAATATGTTGCCTGAAACTCATCTGGAAGCACCTCTTCGCCGGTCTCCCTGTTTTTTTCGGTCAGCTTTATAACCGGAAGCACAAAGCGCTCCCGCTCCATTCTGCGAAGAATACGAGCATCATCACTCCCGTACTGCTTCTGATACGTTTCGTAATGATCCTGCCACACATCCGAGATATACTTTAAAAACAGCATCACGAGGATGTAGTCCTTATACTGTGCCGGATCAACAACGCCCCTGAAAGTGTCACACGCTGCCCATGCTGCATTGTTAATATCCTTCTGGTCAATCTTGATACTCATACTCTATTCTCCTTTTGCAAAACGTGTTAATACCATTGAAATATATTGCTTCCGCTTTTCAGCAAGCACACTCGACAAAGTCTGCTCACGAGCGGAGAGCGAAGCCAGCTCTACAATTTTCCTTTGCTTAGCCAATGAAGGCAGGAATACCCCTAAATCCTCAATAACTTCTTTACTGATCATCTTCTGAGCGGTACCTATTGCCCTGCTTGTCAAAAAAACCTGCGCATCCCGCTGACCGAGATACCAGCTCAGATACTCCGGCAAAATCCTGACAGGCTTTGTAATCCTGATTCTTATCAATGGCGCCGCAATAACAGCAATGCCTGGATCTTCAAGAAGAATCGCCGCATTGCTCACAAGGCCACGCGACCGGAATACAAGGTCTCCTTTACAAACAAGATGGTGATCCTTGACACCGTCCAAATCTACCCTGACTAGCCCATCGCACCCCACCGTATTGTCATCGAGCAGATCCTTCATCTGAATGACCGCCACCGATCCATCTTTCGCAACTTCAAGTCGGGACCTGAACGAATATCCAACCTGTACGTTCGCTATGTCTTTTATTGCTACTTCCATCAAATATGTCAATTATGTCGTATTGTCATTTTTGCAAAAAAAGAAAAATATTGCGTATTTCCAAGCTAATTCCACAAAAACAACGTTCTTGCAAATAATGATGATGGTAATCCAAGAAGACAAAGAAGCCAGAACTATATCGAATAATGTTCGTGCGTAGAACACTGAATTAAGCGCTTAAAAAGGGTCCGAAGGGCTGACTGGTAAGCATGTGCTTGTGTGGTACCGAGCTTGGACCCGGCATTCCCTGTGACATGTAAAGATAATGGGGTTTTTTTTTACATATCCCGATTGATATGTAAAAAAAAGGGGATTTGCTTTACAGTTATCGGACTATGAGGTAATGCCCAGGACGTGGTGGACTGTGTACTCGG
>Ga0172369_10007341_pt1 | contig 12807 bp, 9 predicted proteins | sample LakKiv25m_FD_114539 | JGI IMG/M metagenome (GOLD analysis project Ga0172369, IMG submission 114539) | Freshwater microbial communities from Kabuno Bay, South-Kivu, Congo - kab_022012_11.25m | ecosystem: Environmental > Aquatic > Freshwater > Lake | place: Democratic Republic of the Congo... | reverse complement strand
TATAAACCGGGTGTAGTTCAGGATGTCATTATAGAAATAATGAGAGAAGAAGGCCGCCCAATGCATAAAAATGAAATCATTGAACACGTCAAAAAACATAGAATAGTCAAAGAAACCACTGTGATTTTAAACTTGCAAAAAAACTCCTTCAAACGAGTGGCAAGAGCAACTTATACGTTAGCAGATTAAGGAATGTTCAAGTTGTTATAATGGTTAGAAAAATCATCACAAACAGTTCTAACAAGCAAAGCAATTGAACAACTACAACAATAATTAGATGTTTGAAATTTTAATATACATTTTCAAGGGAATTTTTCAGCTACTCATGTGGACTTGGCCAATTATAGTCCTAGTTATTGGAGTCGTTGCATATCAAAACTTAAGAAAATCGAAGTGGGTAGAGAAAAATCTTGAAAGCGTAGTACTCGGCGTTAAAATTCCTAAAAATAGCGAAAAAGGACCAACATCGGCTGAAATGATGTTTGCCAGCTTGCATGGTATTTTAAAGTCCGATATAGAACTCAAAAAACAAGGAGCCATTCAAGAACATATAAGTTTTGAAATGGTCGCAGATGCAAGCTCTATAGTTTTTTATGTCTGGACCCCGAAACATCTGCAAAACTTCGTTGAAGGCCAAATATATGCTCAGTATCCAACAGCTGAAATATCAACTGTTGATGACTATTCTCGAAATATAGATATCGACCATGACGGAGCAGATGACTGTGTTGCCGGTTGTGAACTAAGGTTAGTCAAGCCGGATTATTTTCCTATCAAAACATTTGTCAGCTTTGAGGTTGATCCTTTGGCGGGTATAACGGGCGCTCTTTCAAAAATAGAAGACCATTCAGAAAAAATGTGGATCCAAATACTTACACGTCCGGTATCTGACAGTTGGAGAAACAAAGGTCTACAATATGCAGAAGCTCTTAAGTCAGGTTCTAATCCGAAAATATTTACAAAGGAAGGTTTGCTCCAAACTATAATCAACCTACCGCTGACTATAGTAACAACACTAATAAATGCTTTATTTCCACCTGAGGATTCTAAAGGAGGGGGAGGCGACACTAAGTTACCGCATAATGTCGAAACGTCTCTGGCTTGCCTAGAAGAAAAAGCAAATAAGTTAGGATATCAGGTTAAAATCAGACTTCTATATATAGCTAAATCACATGAGCTTGCTCAGCATAATCTTCGTACAACAGCAGGGGCATTTAAACAATTTAACACAACCCTGGTCAACGGTTTTGCTATTACAAAAATTAAAACCGGCAATGAAGTTTTAGCTGATTATAGAGCAAGGCTTTTTACTGACAAAGGATTTGTTTTAAACATCGAAGAAGTAGCTAGTCTTTACCATTTGCCTCACGCTTCCGTAGAAACTCCCAACATTGTTTGGACTTCATCAAAAAAAGGTGAACCTCCGGCAAATCTGCCATATGCTGATGATCCAAATATTAACCAGAGCGAGTTAACCATTTTCGGCGAAACAACTTTTCGGGGAAAACTTAGGAAGTTCGGCATAAAAAAGGATGACCGCAGACGCCACATGTATGTTCTGGGTAAGTCTGGTGTAGGTAAATCAAAAATCTTGGAAATACTCGCGGTGGAAGATATTAAGAGAGGAGAGGGGGTAGGTATAGTAGACCCCCATGGCGAACTTATTCATGATGTTTTAAAACAAATACCTGCTCACAGGATAGATGATGTAGTGTATATAAATCCTGCCGACAAAGATTATCCCGTAGGATTTAATCCCATGAAAACAACACCAGAACTTCGAGAAGGTGTGGCAAGCGGGTTTGTTTCTGTATTTAAAAAACAGTTTGGATACAGCTGGGGACCCAGACTGGAGTATTTGATGCGTTATGCTATCTTGGCCCTGACTTACTATCCAGACACAACAATGTTAGACGTTGTAAAAATTTTGACAGACAAAGACTTTCGCAAAAAAGTGCTGACATATGTTGAGGATCCGGTGGTTAAAACTTTCTGGTTAAAGGAATTTTCGACATATAATGACAAGTTTGCCACAGAGGCCGTAGCGCCTATTTTGAATAAAGTAGGACAGTTTACAGCATCACCAACAATTAGAAATATTATTGGACAAACAAAGGAAACCTTTGACTTCGAAGATGCTATGAACAGCCAAAAAATTATTTTGGTCGATCTTTCTTCCGGAAAAATAGGAGAGGATAACTCAGAGCTTTTAGGTTCCCTGATGATTACAAAAATGCAGCTTGCGGCCATGGCAAGGGCACGGATAAAACCGGAAGACAGAAAAGATTTTTTCCTGTACGTTGATGAGTTTCAGAACTTCGCTACTGATGCTTTCGCAAAAGTTCTTTCTGAAGCCAGAAAATACCGACTTTCCTTGGCCCTTGCAAACCAGTATGTAGCTCAGATGGAAGACTCTGTGAAAGATGCTGTGTTTGGCAACGTCGGAACTCTTATTTCTTTCCGAGTTGGCGCAGACGATGCCTCTTATGTAGAGAAACAGTTTAGCCCTGTTTTTGAAAAAGATGATCTTATCGGTCTCGATAATCAGCATATGTATATTAAAACATTAATAGATGGTGAAGCAGCGCCCGCTTTCAGCGCTAAATCTATTTTTATAGAAGAGGGAACAGAGGGAAACACCGAAAAAATTATCGAAGAATCAAGGAGAAAGTATTCAAGACCAAGAGCGGAAATAGAAGAGCAAATAAGGAAGTGGTCAAATGCAGACAATCTTGATATAGATAAGGCTATAGATAGACAAAGTGAATCAAAATTCAATAAGGATGACTATACTAAAGAGATAACAACTCAAAATCGAAACAACATAAACATAGGAAACAAAAGAGGCGAGGAACGGCCAGCCCCACAAAAAAGGATAGTCAGAAAAGAAGATGCTCCTAAAAAATATTCTGATAATACACAGAAAATAGAATCAGTACCTGTCAAAAAAAGCGTCGATCCTGAACAGCTAAAAAAGATTATCCAAAAACTCACCCAGCCAAACAATAAAGAGCAGACTATAAAAAAAGAAGTGGAAGAAAATATACCAATAGAGCACTCTATACCAAGAACAAGTGCCGAAACACCTCAGATACCTAAGCAGGAAGTTCAAGAAACCACGAAAAGCAATACCACTGCGCCTGAAATACATTTAGCTGAAAAACAAGAACAGCCCCTTGTGCAACAAGATAATCAGCTAAAAAAACATATTGAGGAGCCAAAAGAAGAGAAAACCCCTACACAACACTCTGTTATGGGGCATGCTCAAGATAAATTTAAAAAACAGATGGATGAAGAAAGTGTCTCGACTATCAATAAAATTTCAACTCACAAAGAGTCTCGCATTGTTGAAGAACCCAAAAAAGAAAAGAGTTCGCCAGAAAAACATATACAGGTACAGGCAGATTATGAAAGAAAGATTGCACGCCATGCAACCATTGAAAACGAAAACAAAAGCAATGTCTCAGATGATAGTTCAAAGATAACTCAGCCAATAAAAGAAATATTAAAACCAGAAAAAGAAGAAACCATAAAACCGGAGGTAGCAGGTAAGATTATTAATAGTATGCCGGGAAAACCATTACAGCTAATAGTTCCAAAAGAGGGGGCAACGCAAAAACCACCTCAAATTAAAATAACCAAAATTAGCGGCGGTGCAGAAGTAGAGAAGGTCAGTCGGGAGGAATTTCAAAGAGCGCAAGCAGAGCAGGCGAGAGCAGAACAGTTAATGAGAAAGTTAAAGTTACAATCAAGCAATATGGCTCAAGGGGCTCAATCTGTTACAAAACCAACCACACAACAGACACCAATCCCTAACCCAGTATCAAAGTTTGGCCCACAGTTATCCCAACCATCTAATGGTGAAGTAGAAAATATTAGACAAATCACTAGGGAAGAGTTCTTGAATCTCAAGGAAATATTGCCAAATGAAAAAATAGTTATTGTTGATAAAAAAACAGGGGAGACCAGAAAGGGAACCACCGGTACTATTTCAAACAATAATAGCCCTCAAGCAGCTGCCAATTAAACCACTCCTTAAAAATAGGAACGTTACTTCCCCTTCCCGTTCTCAAAAAATTGTTTCAAGAAGTATGGGCAGAAAGATACGGTAATGAAAATAAATAATTATTTATTTTAATGTTACTATGCACTACCGATATGTGCAGACAAGATAGTAAATATAAACATTATGTTTTATTTAAAATAGCACTCTCAAAAAGAAGAAAAGAGGTACTAGGAGACCCCTTGACTTAATGTCGCACAATGTATCTTCTGCGACATTGTATAAACACAAGGGCTTATACCTTCACATAGGTTTTTACTTATAAAAAACTTTATCTTTTATCCTCATATCAAGATATGAGAGTTTTTTGTTTGCTATCTCCTTGCTGTTTATGGCAGTAACAAGGTTTTTTATTTCTAACGCAGGATCTCTAGAAGTATCAAAAACTATATAAAAACCAAGACTTGAGTAAACATTAACTTCATTAAAACTTTCATTGATTTCTATTTTGGTAATCTTTGCTCCTTTAACAGAAGAAAAGTTTTGATTTAAATATTTAATAAAATTAATAAACTCTGGCGTCACCATACTCTTCCCTATTTCGACTGGCAAGTTTTTTTTATCCTCAATGATTTGAACATTTTCCTTGGGTTTTGTATAAACCCCAACTGCCTTCCCTTTTTCATCTATATAATAATATTTACCGCCAGACAACCAATTAAGTTCTATTAAATACTCGTCCAAGGAAACATCTACTCTATCCGGATAGTGTTTATTTATTTTAATTTTTTTTAAGGCATATTTTTTCTTCAGCTCTCTGCTAACAGAGTCCCCATCAAAAAACAATATATTATTTTTGAATACCCCGGAGTTTAACTTTTCTCTAACAATTTCTTTTACTTCATCCGGGTTAATATCCTTTGTTCCGCTGATAGTAGTATCTTTAACATTAAAAGCGCCTGAAAAAAACACCAAATAAGCGATACCAATGACGGTAATAGCTATGAGGACATAATATAGTTTCGACAGGTTAAACTTTTCCTCTGAGTCTACTTCGGTGCGTTTATAAACAAGGTTATTGTTCTGTCTGTTTCGAATCCTGTCAGATCTTCTTAGTCTTTGTCTTCTTGGCATTTTTCTGCTCTTCTCTCATTACTTCTTTAAAAAATGAAATTAGATTATCTGCAATAACATCGGCTGCATCATCTTTATAAAATTCTCTTATCTTCTCACTCATAAAATCCGCTTCTTCCGGATCATTTAAAATCTTATCAACCTGACTAAAAAGTTTCCCCGGAGAAAGGTGGCTCTCTAGCATCAAGCAGACTGCGCCACTTCTTGAGTAAACTTTCGCGTTGGCAAACTGATGGCCATCCGCAGAGGATTCAAGAGGTATTACAATAGTCGGTTTACCAAGAGCTGAAAGTTCTGTTAAAACATTATTGCCTGCCCTTGAAACAACTACATCAGCAATCTGGTATGCATCTCTTAGTTCGCTCGTAAGAAAACTTACCAGTTTATATCTCTCTTTGCGCTCTATTTTTTGAGATTTATATTCTAACCAATCATAATCCAAATCTCCACAAATATGTATAACTTGATATTTTTCCAAATAACTTTTGATGTTTTCCGCTACAAGCTCATTGATTGCACGCGCGCCTTGGCTCCCTCCCATTACAAGTATTGTCTTTAATCCTTTCTTCAGTCCAAATGTTTCATATGCTCTATGCTTGTCTCCCTCTAAAATATCTTTTCTAATAGGGGTACCTGAGTATATCAGCTTTTCTTGATCAAAGTCAGGGAAGTTTTTTTCCGGATATGAAACAAATATTTTCTGCGCTTTTTTTAGAAGTGGCCTATTTGCTAGACCGGGAATAACATCAGACTCATGAATAAAGTACGGATACCTTTTAAACCGGCATGCGATCCCCATAGGAAGACTGACAGATCCACCCTTAAAAAAGACTATATCCGGATCTTCTTCGCTTAGAATTTTAAATGAATCGAATATCCCCGATATAAATCTGAAAAAATCCCGCGTATTTTTAAATATCGTGGTTATATCAATAATATTTAAAATCTTGCTTTTATGATATCTCCTAAATTTCCCGCTAGAGATAGTGCGCGTTTTGATATCAGCCTGAGGAATTAACTTTTCTTCTATACCACCCCTGGAACTGATAAAGACTATTTCTACACCTTGATATTTTTCTTGAAGCGCCCTAATGACCGCTAAAAGCGGCGCTACGTGGCCGCCTGACCCGCCGCCCACTACGACTACTTTCATCGTTTATCCTTTCTTTAGAGTTTCTTGAAATATTTAGCAGAATTCCACAAGATGCTATCGCCATAACCACAGAAGTACCGCCAAAACTAATAAATGGAAGGGTTACACCGGTAAGGGGTACGATTGATAATGTTGCGCAAATGTTTAAAACTGCCTGAAAAACTATCCAACTTGTTATTCCAACTGCCAAAAGCCTTGTATACATATCACCTGCCCCTCTCGCTACTTTAAATCCGAAATATCCAAACAGCGCAAACAAGAAAAAAATTAACCCCGCACCTATCATACCTCTTTCTTCTGCAATGATAGCAAAAATTGAATCCGTCGATGCTTCTGGCAAATACCTATATTTTTGAAGTGATTGTCCAAAACCTCTCCCGATTATCCCTCCAGATCCTATTGCAATAAGAGCTTGTTTTGTCTGATAGCCCGCTGGCTTATCGGCATATTGTTCGGGATTTAAAAAAACCAAAAACCTCTGCATCCTGTATGGCGAAACTTTTATTAAAAGCAAGATGCCAGCAATACCTCCTGCTCCCATAAAAGCAAGGTGGCTGATTTTTGCGCCAGAAACGAAATACATAGCTACAGATATGACTACCAAAACAAGCAATGTACCCATATCGGGTTGTAACATTATCAGTAGTCCCATAAAACCAACCAAAACTAAAAAAGGTATTAGCCCGCTATAAGTGTCTTGAACATCAGCGCCTTTTTTCTCAAAAAGAGTCGCAAGATATACTATTATTGAAAATTTTAAAAACTCAGAGGGCTGTATTTGTAACGGACCGATATCTATCCACCTTTTTGCTCCTCCATGTTCTACTCCAAGCCCTGGTATAAAAACAGCAATAAGAGTGCAAACACTTACGACCAGCATTGGGAAAGCTATCTTTTTCCAATGTTGCACATCAACTTTATAAAATACCCCCATAAACAAAAATCCTATAATAATACCGACTACTTGTTTTAAAAACATATATCGCGAGTCTCCATACTCGTGGAAACTGATTACGCTCGATGCCGAGCTCAGAAAAATAACCCCAAAAACTACTAGCAAGATTATTACTAGAAAAAGACCAAAGTCAGGCGGACTTTTCCTTAGTCGTGATACTCCTCGCATTTTCTAGCTACCTCCCGAAACAAATCGTAAAACAACCCCAAGAACAGCCATCATGGCACCTATTACCCAAAACCTCATTGTCACTTTCGTTTCCGGCCACCCCTTTGCCTCAAAATGATGGTGAATAGGGGCAACTATAAATATTTTTCTTTTCTTTAGAACCTTCCAAGCAATAATCTGGATTAGTGATGACCCAGCTTCCACAACAAATATTAACCCTATTACAGGCAGAACAAGTGCAGAGTTCGTCAGCATTGCTATGACCCCAAGTGTTGCGCCCAAGGCAATTGCCCCAGTATCACCCATGAAGAACCTCGCCGGGTAGATATTAAACCAAGTATATGCAAGTATTGCCCCAACTAGAGTTCCACACAAAGCAGCTATTCCATAGTTACCCTGGAAAAAAGCAATTACCAGAAACGCAAAGAAAGACGTTGCAAGCAGGCCACCTGATAGACCATCAAGTCCATCAGTAATATTCACTGCATTAGCCGTCGAAATAAATACAAGTATAAAAAATGGTATATAGAGCCATCCAATCGTTAAATCACTGTTGAACGGAATGTTAATAACATCGTGTCCTAGTTTGTCATAAAACCAAAAAGCACCCAAAAGAGCAATGACTATCAGCCATGCCATCTTGACTTTCGACTTGATACCGGCCACACCACCCATCGATCTCACATTAACTACATCATCAACAACTCCCAGGATTCCTACTGAGACGATCGTAAAAAGAGGAAGCCAAGTCTGCGCCCTGTCCAGATTAAAAATTAACGTTAATATCAAAACTGTACCCCATATAAGTATTCCTGCCATTGTAGGAATATTCCTTTTATGTTTTTCCCCATGCAGTTTTTGATAAATTTTAGCTTTTTCGCCGTCTACTGTTTCGGTTCGCATCTTTTTCCACCATTCATATTTATATGCGAAGTGAGTATAAACCGGCGTCAAGAGCATTGCCAAAACAAACCCTCCTGCAGAAAGTAGCCCTATTCTCAAAATTTGTGATGTTATTTCAGGATTTGTGATGTCCATAATTTTAATTTATTAGTAATGGAGTTAAGAAAAGTTTTAACTTCCTTCTTTTTATTTCATCTACTAATCTAACGATTCTCACTTATCTCCTTTCCCATTCTTTTCCCTGGCGACAGAGAAGTTTAGGAGCATTTTCGGGACTTATCATAACCATTTTTACTGATCTTTCAAGCCGAATTTTATTTTGCGAACCTTTTATTAAAACTATATCTCCTTTTTTAATATTCTGCATCAGAAAGTTACCTGCTTGCACAGAATCTCTGAAGCTATAAATATTTTCGCGAGAGAAACCGTCTCGTGAGGCAGATGAGGCAATATACTTTTGAGCTGCTTCGCCTACCGTTACTAGAATATCACATTTTCCAGATAAATATTCACCAATTTTTTCATGTTCACTCTTTTCATGTTCACCTAGTTCATTCATACTGCCAAGCACTGCTATTTTTCTTTCTTTAAATCTGCCTAGAACATCAATGGCATTTTTCATTGAAACAGGATTCGCATTATATGAATCGTCAATAATTGTAGAGTTCTTTATACCCTGGATGATATTTAATCTGCCCTTCGCAGGAAGGAATTTTTGTAGTCCTCGAGTAATGTTTTCTATAGGAATATTCTGCGAGATACCGACAGTAATAGACGCAGAAAAAATGTACAATACGTGCTCTCCCAGAGCAGTTGAGTCTATTTCAATATTTTTACCCCGAACCTTAAAATAGTTTTTGGAGCCCCGAGTGGTCAAGTCCTGTCGAATAACTTTAATTTCTGAAGACTTTTTGCCAAATGTAATCTTCTCTACCCCTTCCGGAACTTTCATGGCAGATGTGTACTCATTATCTGCATTTAAAATAGCAAACCCATTTTTTGTAAGTGCAGAAAGTATCTTTTCTTTCTCCTTAGCAATCTCTGCAACATTCTTAAAATCAACCAAATGAACTCCTGAAACATTCGTTACAACCGATATATCAGGTTTTGCAATGTCAGTTAAATATCCAATATCACCCGGTTTATCTGCCCCCATTTCAAGTACACAGTAGTCATATTTTCTTTTTTTGAGAGCGATAATAGGTGAACAAATCATCAAAACCAGCCAACCAGCTTTATTTTTTGGTACGGTTTTTTGAATTAGGGTCAGCGGTAGTCCTATCTCGGTATTATATCCTTCACCTTCAGACGATAAAACTGAGTATTTTTCATCTAATACTAAGATAATGGCCTTTTTCGTAGAGGTTTTCCCAACACTGCCCGTTACCGCAACTATCTTATATTTATTTCTCCAAATCGCTAACTTAGCTGAAAACTTTAGTACTTTTTGCGCTAACTTTTTTAACATTTTATCTTTTTTTAATTCCCTATTTATCTATTTACCACCAAAGTTTAATCCGCCTTTGGCGGAAACTAATATCCTAACTATTGTTTTTCCGTTGGCGGAACTTGATAGTAGTTTAGTAGTTTTTGTAATATTTCTCCGACTATTGGAGCTGCTGTCGACTCTGCCCAGTTGACTCCCTTTGGCTCATCAACTTTAGCTAGCACCACAAACCTGGGATTATCGGCTGGCGCAAAACCAATGAAAGAACCTATATTTTTTCCTTCTGCATAACCGCCCCGAGGGTCCGGCACTTGAGCAGTACCAGTCTTACCTGCAACTTTATACCCCTTTACTCCTGCCTGCTGACCATGACCCCTTTGAACAACACCTACCATCATACCCGTCAACTTTGTTGCCGCTTCAGATGAAACCACTTGACTGCCTTCTACACTAGTATACTCGTCAACTTTTTGACCATCTCTTATTTTATAGTCTATGAAGTGAGGTTTGACAAGTTTACCGCCATTTGCAACTGCAGAAAAAGACATAAGCATCTGGAGCGGTGTAGTAGAAATACTTTGACCAAAGCTCATCGTAGCATATGTATGATCATTAACTTCAGACGGTTTATAAACCTTGCCTGCGCCTTCTGTACCGTCAGGGGCCTCTATACCAGTAATGATACCTAGCCCAAATTTCATAAGATAATCATAGAAAATATCTTTTCCCAAAAGTTTTTGGACATGAGTAGTACCTGTATTTAAAGATTGTTCCAAAACTTGGGCCATAGTCACTTCTCCGTGAGTTTTCAGGTCTGAGTTCCTTATAGTATAACCGTCTAGTGTGACAGCACCGGTATCTGTAAACTTTGTATCGGGTTCAATTTTTCTTGCATCAAGCCCGGCTGCCATGGTAAGCACTTTAAAAATAGATCCTGGCTCATACACATCACTAATTGCGGAGTTTTTGAATAGACTATAATCTTTAATATCACTGAAGTTGTTTGGATCATACGTAGGAGAGTTTGCCATAGCAAGTATCGCCCCAGTTTTAGGGTCTAAAACTATAACCGTTCCCTTTTTTGCATGATGTTTTTCAACTGCACTTTTTAGGACAAACTCTGCTTGAGCTTGGATATCTCTGTTGATAGTCAGCACTATATCCTCACCATCTTTTGCTTCGACTGAAACGTCTCTACCTGTAAGAATTTTGTTTCCTAGTGAATCCGACTCTGCCTTATATATGCCAGGCACACCTTTTAGTTCTTCATTAAAATATTGCTCTAGCCCACCAGCTCCATTACCATCACCATCAACATATCCAAGCACTTGACTTGCCAGTTCCTTTTCCGGATAGGTTCTCCAGTGTTCCGGTTCTAGTCCTATGGCTTTGTCTTCTATGTTTTTAATTTTTTCAACTTCCCCGTCAGTCAGTTTCCTTTTTATTGGGATATAGCGCTTTGACTCAGATTTGTTAAATTTATCTAAAATTTCATTCTTGTTTATATTTAGCACACTAGCCAGATTTTCAGCTGTTTTGTCTTGATTATCACTATTTGCAAGGTCCACATAAGCTTTATACAGTTTAATATTCGCAGCCAATGGGTACAAACCTCCACCCATATCTTTAACATAAATATTGCCCCTTTTGGGTTTAACTTCATTTTCAGACCAATGCTGATTTTTAGCAGCTTTCGCATAGCTATCATGCTCTAGAATTGTGAGCTGAACAAGCCTCAAAAAAACAAAAATTCCCGCTAATATAACAATAATGAATAAATATTTTATTCTCCTTTTCTGCAATTGAATATTATGATAGTTATTCATGCGTCCTTGTCTCTTTTATTTCAATTTGATTTTCTCATTTTTGTTGTATAACTATTATCTAATACTAAGCATACAGGCACAACCCTTTATATTAGAACTTAGCGCCTGTAGAACCAATGGTAAATTAGTATATTATTGAAGTGATAGGACTTACCGATTGACAGCAACTCCCGTAGAAGAGTTCACGTAGTTAACTTTTTTCGTTGGTACCATGTCTGTCTTTGAAACATCTTTCTGAATATCCTGTATTGATTGGAGCCGGGCTGCTTCAACTTCGAGCCGCTGTTTTTCATCGACAAGCTCCTGTTTTCTTTTCTCAAGCTTTGAAATATCGTCGCCTTTCATAGTCATTTGGTTAGTCTGAGATAAAAGAAAGATACAAAGCGGTAAAATAACGAATATAGCCATAAAACTAATGGTCATTTTTCCAAGTTTGAATGGGTTTCTATGTTTTTTGTTGAATACCTTCTTTTTCTTTCTATTTCTCATTTTTTTCTACCTTCCGCTTTATTTTTCTTAAATCACCCTCTCATCCTTCTCGGATGAACCGCGTTCGACGCGGCCTTACGTTGCTTGCTTGTTCCTAACTACCTATTTTTCTATGTACCTAATTTCCTAACTTCTCTATTACTCTAAGTTTTGCGCTCCTTGCCCTCGGATTATTTGTAATTTCTCGTTCGTTAGCCAAAACCGGCTTTTTTGTGATAATTTTCAGTCTTTTTTCGTGTTCGCACTTACATACCGGATATTCGCTTGGGCAAATGCAGCCTTTCGCTTCTTTTTGGAAGAAATCTTTGACTATCCTATCTTCGAGCGAGTGAAATGATATGACTGCCAGTCTGCCTTGTGGTGCCAGTAAATCGAGTGCTTGAGGCAGGAATTTTTGTAAACTCCCAAGCTCGTCATTTACCTCGATCCTCAGTGCCTGAAACACCCTTGTCGCCGGATGGATTTTCGCACTTTTTAAGCCATATTTACCGTAAATACCCTCTATCAGGCTCGCGAGCTCCAAAGTCGTCTTAAATGGCTTCTTAGCACGTTTAGCGACGATTTCCCGTGAGATTGTCTTTGATAATCTCTCTTCTCCATACTTAGAGAAAATATCCGTTAAATCAGTTTCACTGTAGGTATTTACCACCTTTTCTGCGGTTAAATCTCGGGTCTTGTCCATTCTCATATCCAACGGGCCGTTTCCTTTGAATGAAAATCCTCTTTCCG
>Ga0172369_10007338_pt1 | contig 12811 bp, 8 predicted proteins | sample LakKiv25m_FD_114539 | JGI IMG/M metagenome (GOLD analysis project Ga0172369, IMG submission 114539) | Freshwater microbial communities from Kabuno Bay, South-Kivu, Congo - kab_022012_11.25m | ecosystem: Environmental > Aquatic > Freshwater > Lake | place: Democratic Republic of the Congo... | reverse complement strand
TCCCGAAAGGTGCAAAGGTTATCGTCAAGCCGAATATCTGCGTGGCCTATCACACTTATGAATATGCGGCCACAACGAATCCATGGCTGGTCGGGGCTTTGGTAAAGATGGCATTCGAAGCCGGCGCAGTCAGTGTGCAAGTTTTTGATTATCCATTCGGCGGCAGCGCAGAAGAGGCTTACGTCCGCAGCGGCATTGCGGAACAGGTCAAGGCCAACGGCGGCCAGATGATGCCCATGCCCGACTTCAAATATGTGAAGACGGATATTCCCAACGGTCTTGACTTGAAACGGACAAAGGCTTTCAAGGATGCCCTCGAAGCCGATGTGTTGATCGACGTGCCCATTGCCAAACATCACGGCGAGGCAGGCCTCACACTGGGCATGAAAAATTTGATGGGCCTGGTGCTGGACCGCAGTGCCATCCACACCAATCTCGGCCAACGCATCGCAGATCTAACAACGCTTTTCCACCCGACGCTAACAGTTGTAGATGCGATCCGTATTCTTATGAAACATGGCCCCAGCGGGGGATATCTCAGTGATGTAAAAAAGCTCGACACGCTGATCGTCAGCCCGGATATCGTAGCGGCGGATAGTTATGCCGCAACACTCTTCGGTCGTCAGCCCGATGATATTAAATACATCACTGCCGCCGCCAAAATGGGATTGGGCAATAAGGATTTGAAAAATATGAGGATCGAAGAGATCGCGGTCGGCGCATAAGATCATGCAAGGTTCTGTTATTAAAACATCTGACAAAAAATCCCGCCTCAAACCCGGACGCTGGGTGGTCACGCGTAAAATCGTCCAGTATCTTTCGCTGACAATTTTTCTTGCGCTCTTTCTGATGACGCGCCGCAATGGCTGGCCGCCAAATTTGATCGACATCCCAATGCAGCTCGACCCGCTTTTGATGTTGGCCAACCTTCTCGCCAGTCGAACCTTCCTGACCGCATCTTCCATCGCTCTCATAACTATTCTGGCTACCTTGATTTTTGGCCGCGCCTGGTGCGGATGGATTTGTCCGCTTGGCACGACACTCGATATTTTTTCATTCGATAAGGCGCGCGGGAAGCGGCAGCCACCCTCCGAACGCTGGCGTAACGTAAAGTATGTTCTGCTGATCGCGGTCTTGGCTGCCGCCCTTTTCGGGAACCTAAGCCTGCTTGCGCTCGACCCGCTCACTTTACTATTCCGATCATTGACTGTTGCAGTCCTGCCCGCACTGAATCAGATTGTAAAAGTCATTGAGGCCGCGCTGTTTCAGGTCGCGCCGTTGAGCGAAGCGGTCGCGGCTTTCGATATGCGGATCAGACCAGCCCTGTTGCCCTCGGAGCCGCTCTATTTCCACGAAGCACTTTTATTTGCCATCATCTTTGCGAGTGTGTTTGTATTGAACCTGTTCGCACCGCATTTTTGGTGCCGCTATCTGTGCCCGCTGGGCGGCATGCTCGGAATGATAAGCCGCGTTGCATTCTTCCGCCGCGAAGTCAGCGAGTCATGCAAGGGTTGTACGCTTTGTACGAGCGTTTGTCCGACTGGAACGATTAATCCTGAGAAGAATTATGCCAGCGATCCGGCGGAATGTACGATGTGCATGGAATGTCTTGAGCCTTGCCCGCGCAGTCTCATCCGTTTTACTCCTGGGTTTTCAATTGCTGAAGGACGGGAATATGATCCCAATCGCAGACAGGCCCTAGCGACATTTGGTCTGACCCTGGCGGCACTTGTGCTATTTCGCAGCAACAGCCTCTCCAAGCGCGAGCCGCCATTTCTGATCAGGCCGCCGGGCGCACGCGAAGTCAATGAAGATGTGCTAAGCCTGTCCAAATGTATTCGCTGCTCGGCGTGTATGCGTGCCTGCCCGACTAACGCGCTTCAATCGTCTTCATTCGAAGCGGGCTTACAGGGTTTTGGATCTCCGATCATTATTGCCCGCAATGGATATTGCGATTTCTCGTGCAACACTTGCGGACAGGTATGTCCAGTGCAAGCCATCCCACCATTAAGTCTCGGAGAGAAACAACGAAGTGTCATCGGCAAAGCATACATTGACGAGAGTCGTTGCATTGCCTGGTCTGATCATCAAGAGTGCCTCGTCTGTGAAGAGATGTGCCCATTGTCTGATAAAGCCGTACAACTGGAGGAGAAGGAAGTTTGGGGAAAAGATAACACGGTTGTCACGGTGAAACTTCCCCATGTAGTGCGCGATCTCTGCATAGGATGCGGAATCTGCGAATACAAATGTCCAGTCAGCGGTGAAGCCGCCATCCGTATTTTTGTGCCGCAGACACCTGTGCCCTTTTAAAACCCGAGTTTATTGAACGATGTCCACCTTGATAAGAAGAACCGCCGTCCAAGCAAGGACGGCGGTTCAATAAGTCATGGCGATGATCGGGGTGAGGGGGGCACCTCGACCACCGCCAACAAATTTATACACGACCTGTTTATTAAAGTCAAGGGTAGATGAATTGGATTTTTCAAAGTCGGGTATACAAATGACTTCAAGAAGATCATAAGTGTAGTAAAGAAGGAAAGTGAATAAACAAGAACAGGTCGGTAAGAGATATTTGTGGGTTTTTATCATTCCCATTTCACAAAAGAATCGATTCTCTTTCTTGACGCTCGTCCGACGCAGTGGTATCCTTGCGCCCAATGTTTGGCCAGTTCATTGTCGATACGAATAACAATCGCACTACCCGCACTAATTATTTGGCGCCGGGACGTTGGTATTTCGATAGTGAACAGAGACAACAAGTTCAGTTCAACTAAGGACACCCAGCGCCCCGAAAATTCTTCGGGGCGTTTTGTTATCTCTCTCACCTGCCCTTCGAGCACCCTCTCCCAGCGGGAGGGACAAAGGGTGAGGGGAATCACAGGAGAAAAGATCATGAACATCAGCAACACCACACCAGTCTATGCAGTGGCAGACAAGAACCTTGTCCCGGTTAGCGGACACTTGCGCGAGATGATGAATATTCCGCCCTCACGCATGTTCCTCATCAACAAGTCTCTCAAAGTATATAAAGAAAAAAATCCGGATGCGAAAATTTTCGACGCCTCACAAGGCGACGGCGGAGCGTCCCTGCCCGGGGTGCCGAAAATAATTCTCGAGCGCGCCTTCCAGCTACAAGTCGAGCATGGAAGCGCCTACGATATGCCCTTCGGCACGGACGCCTATCGCAAATCCGTCATCGAGCAATATTGGAAACTGGATGCGAGTCTGGGATGGGGACCGGCAAATGTGTTGGCCACTGTCGGCGGGCGCGATGCACTGGTCAAAGCCTATCAAGCGATGATGGCTCTTGGTCATGGACGACAGGGCGATCTCATCATGGTCTCGCGCGTACCGTGGATTTCTTATAACTGGGGACCGTACAGTGTGGGCGCGAATGTGTTGTGGGCGCCGGGCGATCCTGCGCAGGGCTGGGCTTATTCCGAAGATGCGATCCGTGAAAGCGTGAAGTTTGCAGCATCCACAGGACGCAAGCTGGCGGGACTTATCATAACCAATCCTGATAATCCAACCGGTATGACCATCGCGGTGGAGAAGCAGGTCTCGCTTGCCAAAGCGGCGCTGGAAGCGGGTGTGGCCTTCGTGTTGTTCGATTGGATGTATCACTACGTCACCGATGAAAGCCCGATGGATTTGAACTCTTTCCTAAAATTCTTCACGCCCGAAGAACTTAAACGACTGATGTTCCTGGATGGAATTACCAAATCTCTTGGCGGCTCGAACATCCGCAACTGTCATTTGATCGCAGACGAAGCTGTTATTAAGTTCATCGTGGCGCGCGCCTCGCATACTGTCATACCAACTTTCTATTCGCTGGCTGTGGCAATGGCCGCTTATGAAATGGGATACACCAAAGCATCGAAGTCCATCGTCGAACCGACCAATGCCAGTCGCAAGGTGTTGAAGGGTCTGCTCGAAAAAAGCGGACTTCAATACATTCTTGGCAAAGGCTATTATGCATTCATGAATGTTAGTGAATTCATCAAAACCAAAGGTCTGGCGGACAGCGAGCCTCTCGGACAATATCTCGCTGAAGAACACGGTGTCGCGATTGTCCCTGGCGCATTCTTCTCACCATTCGGCAATGACTGGATCCGCTTCTCGTATGCCACGCCAGTGGAAAGAACCGAAGGCGCGTTCAAGAGATTGATGGAAGGATTGGTAAGCCTTAAGAAGTAATAGAAAGAGGAAAGACTCAACATCGTTCCTTTTTCCTGGTCGAATAAATTCATATGGTTTATTCGATAAACGATAATACAGCCGCTAAAACTTGTGGAATATTCGCCGGAAGATTCGGTTTGATTTTTTCTGCAATATGTAAATGATCTGGGTGCGTCTTGATTTCGGGATGATGTGGCGCGTTGTCCCACCTTGCGATCATTTTGCCTTCGGATGATTGAAGATGAAAACGATATTTCAGGCGTTTGAAATCCGGCTCTGTGACAACATATTCTGCGATGTGAAGTTCGTAGCCCCCGGTAAGTGTGAGTATGCCTCGGATGTAACATTCCTCTTCCGAGACTTCATCAAAGGAAATATCGTTTTGAATGACGTGCGGCGCGGCAAGAATGGCCGCCTGCACGGAGGAGTAATACTCACGGGATTTCACACAGAGACTCCCGAAAGGATTTCGTAACGTTCGCGCCACAAATTTAGACCACGGACAGCCGCGTACCAATCAAAGTAGTCTTGTTCATCGCCGAGAGCGCCCACCTCAAATTTTTCGACGAATTTTGCCGATGTCATTTTGTGCTTCTTCTCGAAGTCTTTGCAGATGGCAGAATAATGTTCAAAGCGTTGTTGCGCATGGGCCGCAGCGCTATTCAATGCAAAAGATACCGCGTTGCGGATACTGACTTTTTTATAACGCGATTCATCTGTTTTTACTGAAAGGTTCATGGCTCACCTCAATGGAATAAATTGTAGCACATTCTTTCTTCTCTCCTCTTTCATATCAAACACATCCCTCGCCAAGGAAATCATATGCCCTACGACCCTCAACAATTTGCCGAAAAATACAAACTGGCTGTCAAATCCGCGCAGGAGCAAAAGCCCAGTGGCGGACTGAACGGCTTCGAACTCGAATGGAATCTGCTCGACGAGCAGTTCCGTCCGTTGCTGACCGTCGGCTCCGGGCCTGCGCGCCAATCCTTTGTGGACTATCTGCGTGCAAGCTGTCTGCCCGCCTGGCTGGCGAACTTCTCACAACTCGAAGTCTTCCACTGGATGGTGGAATTTGCTAGCCGACCTTTTTACAGTCCGCACGGCGCTGCGTACGAAGCGCGCCTGATGGAAGCCGTGTTGATGAACTCCCTGGCGCGCGCAGGCGCAGAGTTTGGTCAGCGTCTTTTTTACTGGCATGGTAATTTAATTTTCCTGACTGCCATCGGACACGATTCAATTCCCGGCAATTGGGCGATTGCCAAGCGCCGTTACCTCGAACGCTGTGTGGATTTATACGGCGACACGCTTGCGACCGCGGGTATCCACGTCAACATGTCTTTGCCTGAGCCGCTTCTCGCCTGGGACTTCATGCATTTGCCTGCATCCGAACGCGAGAAGTACGGGCACAGCGGCGCTGTGCCCCAACACTTCGATGATTACAAGTCTGAGGTCTACATTACCTCTGCGAGGTTGTTGCGAGCATTCGCCAGCTTATTCATCGCCACATCGGCCTCCACCCCGCTTCAGGCGCAGGTCCGAGGCGGACGTCCGGTGGTTGTCATCACTGAAAATGATTCGGTCCGCAATTTAACCTTCCCGAATCCAGCCGAAGTCGATTTGCCCGATCTGTATCGCTCGTACAACGATTACCTGCAAATCTCTTACGATCTCGTGCGACGCGGCGTGCGCTTCGGCAACAACAACTGGACACCCGTGCGTGCCCGGTCTTTTGCTGAACCCGTTGAGCGGCTCATTTCAACGACGAGTGACCAGCTCGGCGATCTTTACACGCGCGGACTATATTCCATCGGTGAGGCCGCTCCTGCCGAGGAAATGGCGCGGCAGATCGAAAAGCAGAATCTCATGGCACGCATCAATCTGCCGATGGGACGCGTCGAAGTCCGTACTGACGACGGCGGCAACCCGCTCGAAGTTGACATCGCCAATCTGACTCTCAAGAATCTTTTGCTTCTGCGCTTCTACGCCGACCCGCAATTTGCGCGCTCATTCCGTTACGACCGCGAAGATATTCCGCGTGCGCGCGCCAACGAACGACTCGCCGCGCAACATGGCTTGCGTGCAGAGATCGAAAATCCGTTCACCGCCAAGCCGATCAAGATGCACGAATTTTTAAAGTGGACGTTGAATGAACTTAAACCGCTGGCCGAGGTGCTCGGTCAATGGGAAGATTTATTGCCGCTGGTTGAAATGTCTGAAGGCGGGCCGAACACCGCGGAAAAAATCCGCTCACGGCTGCAGGTGGAACTGGGTGCGAACGATGAAGTGCCGATCACCGTCCTGCGCGAGATGGCTTACGAACGCGAAGTCCAGGTCAGCGCAGACGTGGAAAAGATCGCTGCAAAATATGCGGACCTGAATGGCGACTCGGAGAAGATCGGCGAAATGCTCCAACACGCGCGTGAATATGCGCGCGAACATCCGGAACTTCCGGTTCGCTTCCGACCATCGAGCGGAATCGTGATCGAGACGAATTATCCAAACAAGACGGCGGAGATTCTCGACTTGGCGCAACATTTGATCCGCATCCCGTCTGTGACCGCCAGCCCCAATGAACGGCTCGACGAGGTCCACCGCGCCGGGACATTCATCCACGATTATTTGCGCGGCAACGGTTTCAAGCCAAGATATTTTGACGGTAAATATCCTGCGGTGTTTGCAGAATTTTCCCTCACCTCTTCCCCCTCTCCCTCAGGGAGAGGGGCTTGGGTGAGGGAGAACCCGATTCTTTTGACGGGACATTTTGATGTGGTTGAACCCGAACCGGATGATTTGCAATTCACCCCGAAGATCGAAGGCGATTACCTGTGGGGTCGAGGTGCGGCAGACATGAAAACCGTCGTCGCGACATATCTGGTTTGGATGAAGGATACATTGAAGGCCGGAAAACCACTCCCGAACATTTCTCTGCTTCTGGTTGGCAACGAAGAAAACGGTGAAGCGGAAGCGTGGGGCACGCCTTATGTGCTGAAAGAATTAAATCTTACGCCTTCCTTATTCATCGCTGGCGAACGGACAGGAGAAAAAGGCAACGAACTCTTCGGCGAAATTTGCATCGAGAATCGCGGCGTGATGCGCTTCGACGTAATCGCCCGCGGTGCGAAAGGTCATTCAGGTGTTGCGGGCGCTGGAGATTTGAGCGAGAAATTAATTACTGCACGCTCCGCATTGAATGAAATTTTTGCCAAGCATCTGACTTTGAAATCTGTAGATGGCTGGCAATCGCAGGCAAAATTCCCGTTCATCAACGTCGGCACGATGGGTGTGTACAACGTCACAGCCGCGGAGGGAATCCTCGGCGTTGAAATTCGTCCAATCCCACAGGATGATACGTCTGTGCTGAAAGTTGAAGTGCAAAAATATTGCGAAGCAAATGGACTTGATGCGAAATTCTCCGTGATGGAAAATGGCGTGGCATGCGATCCAAATAATTCGGCGTTGAAAGCGCTCATTGGCGCGGTAAAACAAGCTTCCGGGTCCGAGCCGCGAATCGGAAGAAAACTCCCCGGCACGAGCGCGAGATTCGCACCGGGCGGTCAGGCAGTCGTGTGGGGGCAATCCGGTCTGGGTCCGCACGCGAAAGATGAACGGCACTTCATTCCGAGCATCGAGCCGTATTACAAATCGCTGAATGAGCTGGCAAAATTGTGGAAGTAAAACAGAGCGGGGTTTTCTTCCGCTTTGTTTATCTATCTCGATCCAAAATCCACTGTGAAGTATCCGCCGTAGGCACTGTCTGAGACATAGGCATAACCCACGCCCATCTCGGTGGCACTTGGATCCAGGATCGCATCGTGATGGATCTGGTCGTCCATCCACCAGTTGAAGGCATCCTGCGGATATCCGCTTGCATAAATGATCTCCTGGCGGAACGTGCCGCCATAGCCGCCGGCCACGATGCGTTGATAAGGGGACGAGCCGTTTGATCCGGTGTGACTCAGCAAACCAAAGCAGGCCATATCCGTGCTGTGGCCTTGAGCGGCCGCGGCCAATTGCAGATCAATCGTCAGCGTAGAAAGACCAGCTTGCGTGCGTGCGGCATTGATCAGATTTGCAATTTCGCTCGGATAGGATGGACTGCCAATGTATTTGCAACTGAGCGGCCCGGTCGGGACAACGCCCGGTGTGCCGCCGCTGACGGGTGTGCCGGGCGGAACAGTCGGTGTGACGGCGCCCACCGCAATTTTGACCCAAAATGTTTTTTCAATACCAATGGGAAGTACTTGTCCGCTTGCATTGTGCAATTCAAAGAAGCCCGTGTATGCGCCATCAATGGAAGGAGCAACCAGATCAACCGAAACGTCCACGGTCTTGCCTGCCAGCGTTTGTGAAACGGGAGCGGTGTCTGGTGAACTCATGCGGTCGCCGGAGACGAAGGCAACTGTGTACCCCGTCCACGGACAAGTGCCGGTGTTCTGCAATTTCCAGGTCTTGGTGAACTTGCTTGCGCGCGGCACGTTTGTACCGTCGGCAATGGTCACATCTTGAACCAGGATGGCTTTGTCTTTGCAGTTCGGCTGGGCGGTGACCGCCAGCGTCGGAGCGGAGGTTGACGGAGGCGGCGTCAACGAGGGGCGCGGCGTGTTTGTCGGCGGCAGTGTCGAGGTCACGAAAAGAGGCGCAGTGGGAGTTGCATTTGCGTCCGAGATAGTAATGCATCCGCTTAGAAATAAGGCCGCCAGCAGAAATGTCAGAAGTTTTTTTCGCATGGGTTGATTCTATAACAAAAAAGGACGACGCGCGTGAGACGCGCCGCCCGAAAAATTAAAACATCATCATCTGCCCTTTGGATTGTTCGACAGGATCGCTCGCGATCTGCTCCTCAAATGTTTCGCGCGTCAAGATCGGGAGCTCGGACAGTGCGCGCACCAGGCGATATTTCACCAACCGATAAGCTTTCAACCGCTCCGCCAGCGACGGGTCGCGTTGCTCCTTGTAAACGACCAATGCCGCGCGTCCGCCGGGGATGACCAGCACCGTTTGCTCCGGCGGATACATAATTTCCGCAAGTGCGCGTCCGATCACGGCAGATGCCAAAATATAAAACCCGCGGACGGGTTTGCCGTTCTCTTCCCAGACCAGCAATTTATCTTGTTTACTTGTCTTGTATTTCAACCGCTGACCGATTGACTCGATCAGCCCGGTTATCTTTTTCAATTCTGTGCGCCGCGTGGTTGCGACATCTTCTGCGCGCAGTTTCCAGTTTGCACCGGCCCTCTCAGCATACGAAGCCAGTATTGCGTAGATCAATATTTTGGACGGCGTCGATAAGCCGGGGAAATGGGAATACAGATCATCTTCGATTTCAAGATAAATGCTTTCGGGATTCTTTTGAAGGAAATTGACCACAGCCATTTCAACGCGGTCAGAAAGTGCTTCCAACTGAGATGATTCGCGTAAGCCCCAAAGACCTGTATCCACGCTTTCACCCGTTGAATAATGGATAAAGCTCTCGTCTTTCAATGCAGATTCGATAATTGTCTGCGTGCTGCGCAATGCTTCATCGAATTCCTGATTGGCCTGTTTCAATGCATGTAATTCTGCCAGGGCGATCAAACCCGCGGCGTGGACGTGCAAATAACTGGCCGGTTCGCCGCGTTTGGTCAAATGTTCTTTGATAGCTTTGTGCACAATTTCGACATCCGGTTTATCAATCTCGTGCTTCAATCCTTCGACACGGCTCAGGGCAAGGTGTTCGCCGCGTTCCCACACAATCTGAATGGGATCATCCTCCGTGCGCAAAGCGAGACCTTTCAAACCGAACCCCGCCGTACTGGCAGCAGTCAATGCCGATGTGAGAAAAGCGGGCTCTGCCTCTGGCAATAATCCAAAGAAGGGCGTGCCCAGCGCGAGCAAGTCGAAAAGATGAGCGAAAGCCGCGTTGAGTGCCGTGGCGTTCCAGGCCCAATCGTAACGGCGGCGGCGTAATGCGACCTTAAATGGTTCAACTGCATCACTGCCCCACAGCCAGCCGGCCCACAAAGCGGACAGAGTCCAGAACGCCTGGTTAGGCCGCGGCACCGAACCGATCACCGCCGCGATGGGAATTTCTTTTTTGACTTCATGCGCCAGGTCTTTGAGACGGCCTTCGTAAATGCAGATGCCGCCTGTCTCTGGAAGTTTATTCGGCCACGCCATACACGGGACGCTGGAGGCGGTTTCCGTCCACAGATCGAGTCCACGCTCGAGCATCATCCACACGTTGTGCTCACGGAATTGACCCGGCGTGGTCAATTGTTTCGGCCGCGGTCTTTCAGACGGATGCGCCCATAATGTATTGCCCGCGTCGCAGGCCGCCAGAATGAGTGCGGTCAATGCGCGGCGGCGTTCGGCGGATAGATTTAAACTATCGAGGCGGTTGATGATCGTGGTCAGCGCATAGAGCGGACGCGGCAAATAATATTGAATGGCTTCTTCCGCGTAGGAACGATCATCATCATGCAGCGCTACCACGCGTTCGAAGGCGCGTGAACGATGAAGTCCATCCGTCGCCGCGATCTTTTTTGCGCGTTCAATATCGGCGGGTGCGGCCAGGCGTTCGCCAGAGTCGCCGCATTCTTTACATTCATAAATTCTAGCGAAAGGCGCATCCTCCCCCTTGCGCCACAAGAAGGCCTGAGCAAAAACTTCATGTCCGCATTTTTCGCAGGTGGTCAGATATAACGATTGCAGGTGAGCCTCGAGACGCTCATCCCCTTTTTTGATCACCGCCAGATCGGCCAGCGCGGCTTTGAAGTCAGATTCCGCTGGCGGGTTGGCGGACATCTCGAGCAGAAAACGCGTGATTGGATTGTTGACCGTGACCAGTACGCGATATCCGGCGCGCGCGGCTTCAAGAGCAAGTTTGGGAGAAAACCCGAATGGGTCAAGCAGCCAGCTTGAGGCCGGGCAATGCTGCGAGAGCCAGGTTGAAACCACCCCATCTTCCAGCGGAGGAATGAACCGCGAAAGCGGGCCTGGGTCGGCAGGCTTAAGTCCGGGAATGTATGACTGACTCTCCATTGATTAAGTATACAACTGTAAAATGAAAACGGCTTGCATAATCATAAGTTTTATAAAGAATTCACCGCCTTTACAAAAACTTCCACCATCTTTTCCAAATTAATTTCCTCTGAAACTATTCGAAAAGATTCGTCCCCCATCTTTCGCAAGCGCGCCACGTCAGATAGCGCCAGCCGCATCGTTTCGACGAGAGCCCCATAATTTTCCGGCGGAATTTGCCAGCCATTTGCCTGGCGGACGAGATCATCCTGCGTGCCGTCACCTTTTGCAACGATGACCGGCAGACCGTTCGACATGGCTTCCTGCACGGCCAGGCCTCCGGTTCCAGGCAGGACGAATAGATCGGCCTGCGCAAAATAAGGCTTCAACTCATCCCCGTGCCTGGCTCCGCTAAACTCCGCTGACGGATAAACCTGCTTTGCCAGCGATTCCAAATTTTGCCGTTCCGGCCCATCGCCGACGATAACCAGCCGAATATTTTGATTCAGTTCCGCACAAGCGCGCAATAAAGAATCGATTCTTTTTCGAGCCTGCAATCTTCCAACAAACAAGATTGCTGCACGGTCTACGGTCAACGGTCTATCGTCAGGCCGCTTGGTTGGCCGCGGCGCGACCGCATTCGGCGCCACAAAAATTTTCTCGCGCGGAAAACCGTGCGCGGCATATTCGTCCGCGCCGCGCTGGCTGTAGGCAATGAGCGCGTCGAACTGGCTGAGGAATTGCCGCCATCCCCTCACCCTGAGTCCCTCTCCCAAAATTGGGAGAGGGGATGGGGTGAGAGGCGGCGAACCCAATCCCCAGCCGATGACTTTTCGTCCGCGTGCGTGCATCCACATCACGGCGGAGGCTGTCGCCAAATAGCGCGGGTTGGCTTCCACGATCAGCGCGTCGGGATCCTTTTGGGCAAGCCAGTTCGTAAATCCGCGCTGGTAGCATAGATAAGATTGCCCGCGAAAAAGATGTATGTTTTCAGCAGGCGTGTAATTTGCGAGCCGGAAGTCTTTGGCAGAGACGATATTTTCCGAGGGCAGAGGCAATCCCGCGAAGAGACTCAGGCTTTCGCAGGACCGCGCCAGGATGTCGAAGAATGGTGCACGATAGATTGGGAGCACGCGCTGTTGAAGCGCAAGCCGGCCAGGGTAATGATGGTTCATCTTTTTATAAGTGAGTTGGTTGAGGGAAATTATACCGAATTGATACAGAAAAAGGGGGCAGAGAGTTTATCCCCGCTCCTTTGCACGAGGTCTTGACTTATGCAGCGCCCCACAAACCGCCGTGATCCTGAGCTTGTCGAAGGACCGGTATGAAACGTTCCGGTGGGAGAGGTGATGTAGATGCCCTCAACGACCGGAGTCACGGATGCAGCCGTTCCCCATCCGTTAAATTAATCTCGCACATGTTATCCGATACCGGCCGTTCCAATGCGCTGACTATGCTTACAGATGTAGTACCGTTTTCATCCCGACTCAATACGTTGTCTCCTGCCTTTATGTCTTCTATATTCTTCTTTTCTCCGTTGCCCATGATGATACTTGTGCCTGCAGGAAAACATGACGAATTTCCGCCACCTCCGCCACCGCCGCCACTTCCGCTACCCCCGCCATCTCTA
>Ga0172369_10007337_pt1 | contig 12811 bp, 8 predicted proteins | sample LakKiv25m_FD_114539 | JGI IMG/M metagenome (GOLD analysis project Ga0172369, IMG submission 114539) | Freshwater microbial communities from Kabuno Bay, South-Kivu, Congo - kab_022012_11.25m | ecosystem: Environmental > Aquatic > Freshwater > Lake | place: Democratic Republic of the Congo... | reverse complement strand
GGTGCCCGACCTCGGCGGCTGGCGCAAGGAGCGCATGCCCCTGGCCCCCACCGAGGAGGCGATCACGACGGTCCCGGACTGGGTGTGCGAAATCCAGTCGGACAGCACCGCGGAGGTCGACTACGCGGTGAAGATGCCCTTCTACGCCCGGGTCGGCGTGCCGTGGCTTTGGATGCTCAGCCCCAAGCTGCGCTTCCTGGCGGTACACCGGCTCGTCGAGGGACGCTGGGTGCTGCACGCGCTTCACGAGGGCAACTCCCGCGCCTTCGTGCCCCCGTTCGACGCGGTGCAAATCGACCTCGGGGGCCTGTGGACCGAGATTCCCTTCGTCGCGGCGGACTCCGGCCGGTAGCCGGGGCCGCGCCGCAAGGTCCCTGCCGCGCGCGGGCGGCCGTCCGTCGACGCCCTGTCTCCCGGCCGAGGGGCACGTCCGGATCCGGGTCGAATGCCGTCCGATGCCGGGCACAGCGGCTCCCGATGCCGGGTCGGACGGTTCCCCAACCCTCCCACCCCTGGACTCGCTTCGGGCTCGCCGATAGAGCCCGGGGAAGGGAGTGTGCGCTGGAAGCGCCTTCGGCGCGCTCTCCCTCCCCCGCGCTTTTTGCGGGGGAGGGTTGGGGAGGGGGCCGGTCCGCCCGCTCGGTTCCGCGGCGCCCCATCGCGTCGGCCGCCTCGGTGATCGCCGGGTCCACGGCGTCCAGAAGCTGCGCCTCGTCGGCCACCTTGCGCGTCACCCGCGCGAGCACTGCGGCGCTGCGCGCGTCGATGAGCTTGAACGACAACAGGATGACCGACCCGAAGCGCGACACGTCCGGCACGCCCACGAGGTCCACGCCCAGCGCGCCGGCGACCTCCGCCAGGCACGAGGTGCTCTCCTCGCAGCCCATTTTCTGCTTCTTCTCCTCCCATCCGAGCAACGACGCGATGTCGCCCCGGCCCACGACGCGGCCGAAGCGACCCGTGCGCTCCAGCGAGGCCAGGAGCAGCTACTCCAGCGAGCCGAGCAGCTTCGCGTCCATGCACGCGCCGCCCGTGGCCGCCATGACGGCGACGGACCGCTTCGGCTCCGCGTGTGCGGAGAGCGACGCGAGGAAGCCTGCGAGGACGAGTGGACCGCTGCGCATGACCGGGGCGGAAGGCTAGCCCCCGGCGGTGCGGGTAGCAAGGGCGATCGGCCGCTATCCGCTGCGCCCCGCGACGGTGCGCTCGGCCTTGCGCCGCCCCGGAGGCGACACCTGCAGCGAGCGCCCGACCTGAAGCTCCCGCGCGCCGCGGCGGCCGATTCTGTACCATCGTTTGAGGTCGTCCACGTCCACGCCGAACTTCTGCGAAATGGACCAGAGCGTGTCGCCGCCGCGGATGACGTATCCCCTGCCGCCCGGCGCGGTCGGTGCCGCCTGCGCGCGCCGCTCGCGCACTGCGACCGCCTTGCCCTGCGCACGCCCGCGGCGCGCACGCCCCTCGTCGCGCCATCCCGAGTCCTTGTCCGGGTAGCGGCTCGCCACCAGCGCCGGCAGCGGAATCACGAGATCCATGCCGATGCGCAGCGCCCTCGCGCTCTTGAGTTGATTGAACTTCAATATGGGCTCCACCGGAACTCCGAACTTCGCGGCAATGGCTCCCGGCGTGTCGCCCTTCACCACGCGGTGGTGACGGAACGTCAGGCGGTCGCTCGGCCTGATCTTCGCGTAGGCCGCAACGAAGGCTTCCCGCGTGCCCCGCGGCACGCGCACGACGTATCCGCGCCCGTCGCGCTGCGGCGGCGAGCACCAGCGGCGCAGCGACGGATTCAGGAGACGCATCTTCTCGACGTCGCTCCCGGCCGCCTTCGCCAGAACGTCCAGGTCGGTCGCGTCCGGGACCTCGACCTCCTCGAAATCGAACGCTCCGTCCGTCTCCGCGTCCTCGAAACCGAATCGCTGCGGATGGCGGGCGACGAGCGCCGCTGCAATCAACTTGGGGACGTAGTGGCGGGTCTCCTGCCGCAGCGCCCGGGACTCGTCCGCGATTTCCCAGAAGTCGCGCGTGCCGTATTTGGCAATCGCCTTGCGGATGCGTCCCTCGCCCGCATTGTAGCCTGCCCAGGCGAGATACCAGTCGCCGAACTCGTCGTGCAGCGCCTTCAGGTACCTGGCCGCGGCGCGCGTGCTCTTGACGGGGTCGCGCCGCTCGTCCACCCAGAAGTCGTCGCGCAGGCCGTAGCGGCGCCCCGTGCCGCTGATGAACTGCCACATGCCCGAAGCGCGCGCGCGGCTCCACGCATAGGGCGAGAAGCCGCTTTCAATCATCGCCAGATAGACGAGGTCGAGCGGCACGCCCTCCTCCGCCAGGATGGGACGTGCCATCGGAATCCACACATGGCTCCGGGCCAGCCAGCGCGTGAACCATTTCCTCCCGTCGCCCTTGAAGAAGCGCACGTACTGCAGCACCATGTCGTTGATTTCAATCGGGATGTCGTATTCCGCCTTGAGCGCGGCCAGATCGAGCCCGCCCAGCTCCGCGAGCAGCCCGCCCGCGTCGCCCTCGGCGTGCGGCTCCCCTGCCAGAAGTGCACCGCGCTGCTGCGCGTCGAAAGCCCTCGCCCGAAGGGGATTCGCCGGTCCCAGAAGCGACCGGTGCAGCGGCAGCGCCGCGGCGTGGTCGATGGCGCGGCTTTCCGCGTCCAGAAGCTCCTCCAGTTCCTTGCGCTCGCGCGACAGATCCTCCTGGATTCCCGGAGCATCCTCGGGATCCTCGCCCGACATGTCCTCGAGCAGGACATCGACGTCGGGCGCGGAATCGGACGCGGCATCGACCGCCGGCACCGGGACCCCGGGCGAATCGGCCGAAGCCGCGGGTGCGGACAGCACCGCGAGGAGAAGCGCAGGGATCGGGGCGGCTCGCATCGGGCTCCGTGGGTGGGGCGGCCCGGAAGTCGGGCCGGTCGGCAGTCGCATCCGTCCTCGCGGCGACACGGCCCATCCGCGTCGCATCGCCCGAGTATGAAGCCGGCCCCGAGGGGTCGTCAACATACCGACCACTTCCGGACGCGCCGCCGGAGGCCCGGCGCGGGGCCGGTCCGACTCTGCACGCGCCCGGGCGCCCGGTGCGCGCGTCATGCGCATGCGCCGTGCGACGGCAGCCGCACGCCGCGCCCCGCCGGGCGTGCGTCGGGGCGGTTCGGATCTGCACGATTTCTCGGGTGTTTCGATTCGCCTGTCGGCTAGGCTGGCACCGGTCCCGGCGCCCGCACGCAGGCCGGGCCCCGCCGGGCGCAGTGCAGCCCGCCCGCCGTCCCGGCGTCCCCAGCTCTTCCCGGAGGCCGAGTTGAAGCAGCCGTGGCTCGCGATCGTTCCGGCAGCGTTCGTGGGGATTCCCGTGTCCGGTGCGGTTCCGCACCCGTCCACCGTGTTCGACACGGCCGAGCTGGCGCACCTGCAGGCGGCGCGCGGCGACGACTCGCGCCGGACGCTCGTGGAGGCGATGCAGGCCACACTGCGGCGCCAGGGCGATCGCTTCCCGTCGCCGGGCGGCGCCGGCGATCCCCGCCTTTTCGGCAACTCGCTCGCCGGTCTCGCGATGGCCGCGGCGGTTCTGAATCGTGAAGACACACGCAGGCTGGCCGCACGCACGCTGGACGCCGCATTGGGCCTCGGCGACTGGGGGTTCGGCGAAGGCGACGATCTGAATCGCGCGCACTTGCTTGTCGGCGCTTCGATTGCCTACGACGTGCTCTGGCCAGGCCTCGACGACGCGGCGCGTCGAAGGGCGCGCGATCGCATTGCATCGGAAGCCTCCCGCATGGCGGAGGCATTCAATCGCCGCATCTGGTGGGCGACGGACTACCTGCAGAATCACAACTGGATCGACACCGCCGCGTTCGGCCTTGCGGGGCTTGCGCTGGAGGGCGAAACGGCGCGCGCAGCCGACTGGGCCGAGGTCGCGCGGCGCAACGCGGAGACGATCCGTCCGGCGCTGGACCTGGTGTCCGACGGATCGTGGCACGAGGGCATCGGCTACCAGCAGTACGGATGGTCGATGGCGATGCCTTGGTGGCTTGCCTCAAGGCGACGCGGGCACGATCCGTCGGACAACGCAACGCTTCGCGCCTACGGACGCTATCGCCTGCACGTGCAGCTTCCGGACGAGCCGCGCGGTTACGTGCTCACGCACGGCGACTGGTCGGGCTGGGCGGGCCCCGGGTCCGCTCAGGTGCTGCGCTACGCCGCGTCGCGATTCGGCGACGGATCGGCGCAGACCGCGGCCGGCCTCTGGTCCGACGGCGGGGCGCGATCGACAGCCTTGTGGGACCTTTATTATCTCGCATTGGAGTATATCGTTTTCGACCCCGAAGTACCCGAGTCGAGTCGCGCCGCCGAGCCGCTGGACCTGCGCCTGCCGGACCAGGGCGCGGCGGTGCTGCGATCCGGATGGGCGCCGGGCGCCGCGGTCGTGGCGCTCAAGAGCGGAGTCATGGGAGGCGCTGGCAACTTCGCACGGGTGCGCGACGGCGGACCGCCCGGGCCGTGGCTGAACGTCGGCCACGATCACGCGGACGACCTCGGGCTCTGGATTTACGGCAACGGCACCTGGCTGCTCCCGGAGTGTCCCGGCTACGGTCCCGAGGGGGCGCGCACCGACCGGCACAACACGATTCTCGTGGATGGCGAAGGACAACTCGGCGAGCGGCGGCAGGGCGACGACGCGAGCACGAACGACTGGTTTTTCCGGCGGATCGGAAGCCTCGGGCCCGTGTCCTCGACGTGCCACTACGCCTTCGCCCGTGCCGAAGGGGCGGGGCTGTACCGCGAAGGCCTCGGCGTGACCGGCCTTTCCCGCTTCGTCGCGCTCTCGCGCGAGGGACGCATCGTCCTGCGCGACGAGGCGCAGGCGCGCGGCGCGCGGACGTTCGAGCAGCTCTTCCACTTCTCCGAGAGCGCGCGCGTCGTCGATGGAGGCGTGTCGGGCATCGCCGCCGACGGGAGCTCGCTCGCGCTGCGGATTGTCGCGCCCCCCGACTGGCGCGCGGACTTCTCGCGCCAGAGTGCGCCCAAGCTGAGCAAGGACTTCGACGACGACGGGTCGGTCGAGCTCGTCCGAGTGCGCGCCGCACGTGCCTCCGCGCGCCAGGTGTTCCTGGAAGTCCTCGAAGCCGCGCCGGACGACGCCATGCCCGCGCCGGTGCGACCGCTGTTCACGGACACGCCGGAAGCGGGACTGGAGATCGCGCGACGCGACGGCACGGAGACCTGGGTATTCTCCGATCAGGATATCGTGCGGATCGGCGACCTTGCGGTGTCGGGATCTCCCGCCGTCGTGCTGCGGGACGCGAGCGGCGCGATCCGCCGCGCCGTCATTGTCGGTCCCGGCCGCGTGGAGGCGGGCGGCCGCGTGCTGCTCGAGTCGCCGGACGAAGGCGCGGTCGAGGCGGAATGGAGCGGATCCGTCGTGTCGGTGAGCGGCGCGGCAAGGCCGGAGTTGCGCGTCTGGGCGCCGCCGGGCGCCTCCATCGTCGTCACCCGGGGGGACGGGACGGCGACGGCCGTGGCGGGCGCCGCGTTCGGAGAGAACGGTGCGTCGTGGTCGGAACCGACGCGTGCAGGTTGTTCGAGCGGCGTCGAGGATCTGCTGCTCGCCCTGCCGGTGCTCGCGTGGGCATGGAGACGGCTGCGCAGGCGACAGGGACACGATATCCAATACAAAGAACATTCACCGGGGTGCAGCTCACGCCAGACCCGGCTCGTCGTGCGGACCGGCGCGCCGCCCTCACCCCCGACCCCTCTCCACACGGGCCAGATCGGCACAGCCCCTTTCGATCGCAAAGCGGCCCGGTGGAGAGGGGAGGGCTGCCGCTCCTGGATCCGACGGCGCGAATACTCCCGTTCGCATGCCGTGCGGTCCCACCTCGGGCGCACGATTCGACGCGGTCTTCTCCCCTCTCCACCGGGCCGCAAACACGCAGGATCGAGCGTTGCGCATCGCGGCCCGTGTGGAGAGGGGGTCGGGGGGTGAGGGCCGCGGCCGCTCTCGGGCAGTCGGATCTGGCTGGAGTTGCACCCCAATCACCACGGAGAACACGGAAAGCACAGAGCAGACGAACAACAGGAATCTCCGTGTTCTCCGTGTTCTCCGTGGTGAATGCTCTTTTCTGCTCGCATGATCCTGGCACGACGCTACGGCCGGACCGGCCCCGCGAGACGACCCGGCCGTGCGCACGGCCGCCCGCCCGCAGTCCGCAACCCCTTGGCGCCCAAGGCCTTGCGCGCCGACATCGTGCCCGCGCGTGCGCAGATGTGCGCAGTAAGCCCCATCGCGTCCTGACCGTAGCCACCCACGAGCGAGGCGGGGTGCCGGGACGGGAGGACGCAGATGAGGCGTTTCACGGTCGTTTCGCTCCTCCTGGGCGCGCTGCGCGTCCAGGCCGCGCCCGCCGGCGTGCCCGACCGCCCCGAGGCACTCGGCCTCCCGCCCGGCGCCAGCATGTCCTTCGCCCTCGCGGCGAGCGACTCGGGCTGGGTCGCCGGATGGGGCATGGGCATCGACGGCGTAGGGCGCGCGATCGTGCGGCCGCCCGGCGGCTCCATGACGGCGCTCCCGGTGCCAGACGCCGTGCAGTGGTGCACCGCCCGCGCGGTGGACGTGGGCGGCCGCGCGGTCGCAAGCTGCGCCGGGTTCGACGCCGCGCACCGGCTCGTCCGACGCGCGATCGTGTGGCAAAACGGCGCCTTCTCGACGCTCGCCGGACTCCCCGGCGCGACGCAGGACGACGCCGGAGGCATCGACGCGCTCGGCCGTGTCGCAGGCCGCAGCAGCGGCGTCTCGCCCTCGGGCGAGGCGTTCTCGCGCGCCGTGCTCTGGACCGACGGCGTCGCGCGCGACCTCGGCGCGCTGCCCGGCGGCCGATCCTCCGAGGCCACGGCGATCGGACCGAGCGGACACGTCGTCGGATTCTCCCGGGTCGCCGCCGCACAGGGCACGCCGCTGCACGCCTTCGTGTGGACCGAGCCCGAGGGAATGCAGGATCTCGGCACGCTGCCCGGCGGCGGCTGGAGCCGCGCCAGCGCCGTCGACTCCGGCGGAAACGTCGCCGGGTACGGCTCCGTCGCGGGAGGCGCCACGCACCCGTTCCTGTGGACGCGCGCGGCAGGCATGCGCGACCTCGGCCTGCTGCCCGGAGCGACCGGGTGCCTCGCGAGCGGCCTCGACGACGCGGGCGAGGTCGTGGGCACGTGCAGCTTCTCCGACGGCCACTCCGAGGCGTTCTTCCGCCCGACACAGGGCGAGCTGCAGGCGCTGCCGATGCCCGCGGGCGCGACGTTCACGGCCGCTTCCGCCATCGACTCCGCGGGCGTGATCGTCGGCGCCGGCAACGGCGTCAACGAAAGCCCGCTGCCGCACGCACTGCGATGGCCGCGCCGCGTCGCGCCTCTGGCAGCCGCAGGCGCCGATCAGATGCTCGTCTGCACCGCGCATCGCACGCCCGTGACGCTGGACGCCTCGGCCTCCCGCCCGGCGGGCGCAGGCACGGTTACCTACACCTGGAGGGAGAACGGCGTCGTGCTCGCGAGCTCGCAGCAGGCCGTCGTCACCGTCGCGCTGGCCGTGGGCATCCACGACCTCGAGCTGGTCGCGTCGCAGAACGGCGTCGATTCGGCGCCTTCCCGCACCATGGTCACCGTCACCGACACGGAGCCGCCGGTTTCGACCGCCACGACCGATCCCGCGCCGAACGCCCGCGGGTGGAACCGCGGGCCCGTGCGGGTGGAGCTCGCCGCGGCCGATCGGTGCTCGGACATCGTGCAGATCCTCCACGCGGTCGACGGCGGCGCCGAAATCTCCGACGCGGGCGCCGCCGCCTCGTTCGTCGTGGCGACGGACGGCGTCCACACGGTGTCGCGCCGGACGGTGGACGCGGCGGGAAACGCCGAGACCGTGTCGCGCTTCGCGCTGCGCATCGACTCCGTGCCGCCCGTGCTGTCGGCCGTCGCGACGCCGCCGCCCGACGCGAACGGCTGGAACCACGGCGATGTCACGGTCACCTTCACCGCGACCGACGCGCTGTCCGGCGTGGCCTCGGTTTCGGCGCCCGTGCGGCTGAGCGGATCCGGGACGGCGAACGGCGAGGCGCTGGACAACGCCGGAAACGGCGCCTCGCTGGCGGTGCCGGTGCGCATCGACCGTCTGCCGCCCGTCGTCGTCCTGACGCCGCAGCCGGCCGGCGGCACGCGCATGTGGCCGCCGAATCACCGCATGGCGCGCCAGACGATTTCGGGACGGGTCGTCGAGGACGGCGGACTCGCGGGCGGCGTGCTGCACGTCGCGGTCACGAGCAGCGAACCGGACGACGCGCCCGGCGAGGGCGACGGCCACACGCGCGGCGACACGAACGGCCGCGACGGGTTTTCGGCGCCTGTCCGATTCGAGGTGCGACCCGCGGCCGACGGCACGTTCTCGGTTTCGCTCGCGCTGCGGGCGGAGCGCGCCGGGGGCGGACCCGGACGGACGTACGTCGTGAGGATCACCGCGACCGACTGGAGCGGCCAGACGACCGTGGTCGAGCAGCGGTACTTCGTCCCGCACAGCATGGCCGAAAGAACCCGGCTGGTGCGGTAGAGACGGGTGCATGGGGACGCATTGTCGCGAGGGCGCGAGGCGAAGATGGGCGCAGCTCTTGCCACATCCGCCCATGGGGGGCGCCCGCGGCCCTCACCCCCTCTCCACACGGGCCGCGATGCGCAACGCTCGTTCGTGCGTGGCTGCGGCCCGGTGGAGAGGGGGAGAAGAGCGCCTCGAGTCGTGCGCGTGGGGCAGGACCGCACGGCGCGCGAACGGGACTATCCGCGCCGCCGGATCGCGGAGCGGCAGCCCTCCCCTCTCCACCGGGCCGCTGTGCGGTGTGACGAGCAGTGCCTCGCGGACCCGTGTGGAGAGGGGTCGGGGGTGAGGGCGCGGCGGCCCGCGGCGACTCCGACCCGTCTTCGACTATCCTTGCGCGCATCTGCGGGGGGCAGAGGCGCTGCGCATGGACCGACTCCTCCTGCTGCTTCTGCTGACCGGCTGCACGGCCCGCACGCAGCTCCGCCGGGTGCCGCCCGCGCCGGCGCCGGTCGTCTCGCCGGAACTCTGCGGAGCGTGGAAAGGCGTCTCGTCGTGGCGCCCCTACCCCGACCTGCCACCCGCACGCCAGCTCGAGGGCATGGTCTGCTTCGACATCTTCGACCGCGGCCCGTCGCCCTCGGAGCGTTCGTACGTCGTCCAGCACGACCGTTTCGACGAGAGCGCGTTCGACCCGCTCGCCGCGGCGCTCGTCGTCGTGGGATGCGCGGGCGACGGCGCCTGCCAGGCCTCGGACGAGCCGGAGTCTCTGGGCCAGACCGTATTCTACGCACAGAATGCACAGACCGCCGCGGTGAGAAAAGCCGTCGCGGGACTGGGTCTGGGGCGCGAGGTCGCCGACATGTTCGTGCGCCGATTCGACCTCGATCGTGCATGGATCCTCGAGCAGGCGTCGCGCCTGGGCCCGCGCGAGCGCGCCGTGTACGTGGGGGTGCCCGAGCAGGTGCGGGCGCGTTTCCGGGCTCATGCGAAGACATTCGCCGCCTTCTGGAGGCGCGCAGGGAAGCTCGCGCCGCGCCATGCCCTCGCCGTGGCGACGAAGGACGCCGCGCCCGCGAGGGCGGAGTCGACCGCCGCGGACGTGCGCCGCCTGCGCGACGAATACCTTCAGAAATGCGCCCGCGGGCGCTCCGCTCCCGTGCAGGAGTGCGTGCTGGGCCCCATCGCGCGCCCGCTGACCGAGGCGCTGGTCCACCTCGAAACCGCGCTGGGTCACGCGGTTGCGGCCGCGGCCGAGCACGCCCTGCTGCGCTGGGGCGCGGACCGCAGCACCGTTGCGGGCGCCATCCGCGTGGCGCAAGCTCTCGCGATCGAGCAGGAGACGGCGCGCCACGAGCAGTGGGCCGCAGCGAAGGAAGAGGGCGTGGACGACGAGACGCTCGTGCAGGGCTACGGGAACCCGCCGCCCGCGCTGCTTCCGCCGCCCGCGTGGGACCCGCCCCGTCCGACGCCCGGCTACCGCCTGGCGCTGCGGCGCCTGCAGACCGGCATCGACGCGTTCGAGGGCGTCGTGAAGTGCGTGCGCGGCCGAGGCGAGGACGTCGAGGTTTCCTTCGAGACCGACGGCGATGCCGAGGACGGGTGCGAGGGCGACGACTGCGACGGGCGGCGCGGCGCGCAACCCGTGCTGCTGCCGGCCGCCGAGGCGAAATCGCTGCGCGCGGGGAACCGGGTGGATGTGCGAATCGATCGTGAATCGCGCCGGGCGATGCTGGTGTTCGCGTGGAAGACCCGCGATTCGGCGGACCTCGTGCAGGTCCGCGGCGTCCGGATCGGGCGGTAGGCGGGCACGCACTTTGTTCCCGCGCGGCAAGGCGCGGCGAAGGGGCGAAACGCCTGCTCGCGTGGAGCAATCCGGTCGGGGCCGGACCCCTTTCCACGCGCACGACCGCTTCCTCGCTTGACACGCCGCGTCGCCTCTGGCGGACTGGCGCCACGCTGCGCGGGGGCTGCGCGTGGGGGTTGCATGACGGACTCGGGCATCGACGGGCGCGGCGCTCCCCAGACGACCGAGGCCGCCCTGCGCGCGAGCGAGGAGCTGTTCCGGCGCTCGTTCGACGACGCGAGCATCGGCAAGTCGCTCACCGGATCGGACGGGCGCCTGCTGCGCGTCAACCGCGCGTTCTGCGACATGGTCGGACGCACGCGCGAGGAGATGGAGGCGCTGAACTTCGCGGACATCACGCACCCGGACGACGTCGCCGAGAGCAGCGCCATGGTCCGCAGCGCGCTGGCCGGGGAACGCTCGGGTTTCCGGATCGAGAAGCGCTACGTGCACCGGGACGGCAGCATCGTGTGGGCCGACGTCACCACGATGCTGCTGCGCGACGACGAGGGTCGCCCGCGCCATTTCGTCACGCACGTGCTGGACATCACCGAGCGCAAGAAGGCGGAAGAGGAGGCGCGGCGGCTGCAGAGCGAGCTGGCGGAGCGCGAGGCGCACCTGCGGCTCGTGTTCGAGACGATGCCGATCGGCTGGGCCGAGCACGAAATGATCTTCGACGCCGAGGGGAAACCCGCCGACTACGTGTTCCGCATGGTGAACGCCGCCTTCGAGCGGATGACGGGAATTCCTCCCGAGAAGCTGCTGGGCCGGCGCGTCACCGAGGTCGTCCCGAACGTGCGCGCGCACAAGCCCGACCTCGTCGAGCTCTACGGCGAGGTCGTCGCGACCGGACGCGAGCACCGCTACGAGTTCTTCTTCGCGCCCCTGGGGCGCTGGTTCGACGTGCTGGCCTTCCGCCACCGGCCGGGCCATTTCGTCACCGTTTTCGAGGACGTCACCGAGCGCAAGCACACCGAAGAGAAGCTGCAGCAGACGCTCGCGGAGCTCGAGCGCTCCAACGGCGAGCTGGAACAGTTCGCGTACGTCGCCTCGCACGACCTGCAGGAACCCCTGCGCATGGTCGGCGGATTCGTGGAGCTGCTGCGCGAGCGCTACGAGGGGCGCCTCGACAAGGACGCCGACGAGTTCTTCGGCTACGCGATGGACGGCGCCCGGCGCATGAAGATCCTCATCAACGACCTGCTGGCTTACTCGCGGCTGGGCACGCGCGGCCGTCCGTTCGCCGCGTTCGACGCGGAGCGGTCCCTGGACGACGCGCTCGCGAATCTGCGCACCGCGATCGAAGAAGCCGGCGCGGACGTGGAACGCGACCCGATGCCGCGCCTGCACGGCGACGAGAGCCAGGTCATCCAGGTGCTCCAGAACCTCGTCGGCAACGCCGTCAAGTTCCGCACCGCGAAGCCGCCGCACGTGCGCATTTCCGCGGAGCGCGACGGGGCGTTCTGGCGCCTTTCCGTCGCCGACGACGGCCCGGGCATCGACCCGCGGTACTTCGAGCGCATCTTCGTCATCTTCCAGCGTCTGCACGGCGCCGGCGAGTATCCCGGCACCGGCATCGGCCTCGCCGTGTGCAAGAAGGTCGTCGAGCGCCACGGCGGGCGCATCTGGGTCGAGTCCGAGCCGGGACGCGGCTCGAACTTCCACTTCACCCTGCCGGCAGCGGAGTCCTGAGCATGGCCGCGAACCCCACGCCCATCGAGATCCTCCTGGTCGAAGACAACCCGGGCGACGTGCGTCTGACCGTCGAGGCCCTCAAGCAGGCGCACGTGTTCAACCGTCTGCACGTCGCGAAGGACGGCGTCGAGGCGATGCAGTTCCTGCGCAAGGAGGCGCCTTTCGAGGACGCGCCGCGGCCGGGGCTCGTCCTGCTGGACCTGAACCTGCCGCGCAAGGACGGGCGCGAGGTGCTCGCCGAAGTGAAGAGCGATCCGTCGCTGCGGCGCATTCCCGTCGTGGTGCTCACCACCTCCACCGCGGAGCAGGACATCCTGCGCACCTACGACCTGCACGCGAACTGCTACGTCACCAAGCCCGTGGACTTCAGCCAGCTCCTGTCGGTGCTCAAGTCGGTGCACCACTTCTGGCTCGCGGTGGTGTCGCTGCCCGACGGCGAGGAGTGACCCGTGGCGGTGGTGCGCATCCTGCTCGTGGAGGACAACCCGGGCGACGCGCGCCTGGTGCAGGAGATGCTCCGCCTGTCGCGGCGCGTGCGGGTCGTGCTGCCGCTCGCAGGCGTCCCGGAGCACGAGTTGCCCGCCGCATGATCGCGGGCGGAGCACGACCATGTCCTCGCCGCTGGGAACCCTTCTCGTCGTGGACGACGAACCGATGCTGCTGTCGGCCCTGCACGACCTGCTCGCGACGCAGGGC
>Ga0172369_10007333_pt1 | contig 12820 bp, 10 predicted proteins | sample LakKiv25m_FD_114539 | JGI IMG/M metagenome (GOLD analysis project Ga0172369, IMG submission 114539) | Freshwater microbial communities from Kabuno Bay, South-Kivu, Congo - kab_022012_11.25m | ecosystem: Environmental > Aquatic > Freshwater > Lake | place: Democratic Republic of the Congo... | reverse complement strand
ATAAAACTTTTCAGGCCAGTGGCATTTCTCGCAGGTCTCACGGGCCGGACGAAGGTCCTGTACAGGGGTCGCGATCGGACGAGGGTACTTGTTGAAGATGGCAGCATATACCTGGTACAACCCCGAGACTTTCGACTTTACATACCAGCTGGCTCCGGCTCCGACATGGCATTCCACACAGGGAACATTCGCGTGCGCCGAATGCTGGTAACTAACATATTCGGGATCCATCACCTTGTGACACAGGGTGCCGCAGAAAGCTACCGATTCGGTGTAATGAAACGCTTCGTAACTGCCAATGCTGGTGAGAACAAGAAATACCATGGATGACAGGATAAAGATCACAAACCCATTCTGATGCCGCTTGTCGTTCAGGTCAATGGTGGGTTTTTTTCGTTTTTTATAACCCTCCTCTTTGGCATTATTTCTCAGGTTGACCAACATACCTGCAGGGATCAGGATCAGCCCGATGATCATCAGGGCAGGCAGAGCCATATAAATGAAAAGCCCAAGATAAGATCCGCCCTGATCGAAAATCGTCGAAATAATAAACAGGATCACGATCAGGAGAAAAGCGATCGCAACGATCAAGGTCCCGATGAAGGAGGTCCAGTTGTAATATGATCTCGGTAGTTTCATAGTGATTACAGGTTGGTTGCACGTAATTATTTACATATGCAAATCTAGAAAAACAATTCACAGGAATACCGGAAGAGGAAAAATCTGGAATGATTCTTAATATATCGCGATCAATCTACATTTTTATGCAGAAAGGAGTTTTCGCTCCGGATCTCAAACCCTTTTTCCGGATCGTCACTCAGGCTCAATCCATAAATGTGGGATTCAGAAGAGGGTGTTACGTCCGGAATGTCGACATTCCTGCGTTTGTATGCCGGTATGCTCTCCAGTTCGGCAAGATTGTCCTCGATTGGCGTGTGGTTCTTCAGCTTTTCGCTGAGAGCTTTAAGTTTCTGGATGCGGTCGTTACCCATCCTGTTGAATTCCTGGTGGTCATCTCCTGATCCGGGAGCCGGGAATGTGCGCGGTGCATCAGGTTGCCGGAACGTTTCTGATGTGATCGTCTCCACCGGTTTTTCCTTCAGGTACATCTCCTGTTCACCGGTGATTTCCATCTCTCTTACCGGTTCATGCCGGGGGATATCGAGATCAAAAACGATTTCACGCTGAAACCGGTCATGAACCACCTCCTCCACTTCGTTCTCTACCTCCATCACAGGAAGTTCCATGGACTCCTCCACAAGTTCAATTGCCATCTCCTCGCTCTCTTCAGCATCCGGGATTGAACTTTCAGGGACCATCTCATAATGGTGGATCATCTCAGGTGTATCTTCGATCGTGTCTGAAACCTCAGAAACCACTTCAGGTTCTTCCTGCTTATACACTTCAGGTTCCGGGGATGAATTCAATTGCGGAAAAGGAATTTCAGCATCTTCCGGTTCCTCAAACGCAGGTTTTAAATCCTCGAACAAAGGTTCCGGATCCTGGTACAGTGGAGTTACTTCTTTCCTGACCGATACTGTCACCGGTATCTCGGTCCTGGTTTCTACCTTAGGAGATTGCTGCTGGTCATTATAAAGAGGCGTGATCACCACATCTTTTTTAACCGGCTCTCCCTGCCGGCGGTGTTCGTCATCGAAACCGGTAGCAATAATGGTCACGCTGATCTTATCGCCCAGGCTCTCATCAAACCCGTTGCCCCAGATGACTTCTGTGGAAGATTTTGTCTTTTCCTGGATGTAATCGGTGATCTCGGTCACTTCATCCATGGTGATCTCTTCACTACCCGAAGCAAGATACAGGAGCAGGTTATTGGCTCCCTCGATGTCATTGTTATTCAGTAATGGCGAGCTGATGGCCTCTTCCACGGCTTGCTGTGCACGGTTTGAGCCTGATGCGATCCCGGTCCCCATGATAGCGACACCACTGTCTTTCATCACGGTCTTGACATCCTCGAAATCGACATTGATGTACCCTGTCACGGTGATGATCTCAGCGATACCCCTTGCCGCAGAAGTCAGAATGTTATCGGCCTGGCCAAAAGCTTCCGACAAACGAAGGTTGCCATAGAGTTCGCGCAGCTTGTCATTGCTGATGATCAGCAAAGCATCAACAGTTGCTTTAAGCTGTTTGATCCCGTCGTCGGCATGCAGTTTTCGTTTGCGGCCTTCGAAGGCGAACGGAAGGGTTACAATCCCAACAGTAAGGATCCCTAACTCTTTCGAGATCTCTGCAATTACAGGCGCTGCTCCGGTCCCTGTTCCTCCCCCCAGGCCAGCGGTTATAAACAGCATTTTTGTGCCATCGCTTAGGACCTGCCGGATATAGTCGGCATCTTCAAGCGCCGCGTTCCTCCCCACAGACGGGACTGCTCCTGCCCCCAGGCCTGATGTCAGGCTCGTGCCAAGCTGGATCTTTGTGGGGACCGGACTGGATTCCATCGCCTGGGCATCTGTATTGCAGATAAAAAAGTCAACGCCTTTGATACCCTGGTTGTACATATGTGTGACGGCATTGCTGCCACCACCGCCAACACCAATAACTTTGATGATATTTGATGGATTCTTCGGCAGGTCAAATTTTAACATATCTGGCATGGGGTATGGATTTTAGGATGCTTAAAATTAGGTTGTTTGTCAGTTTGATTTTGCGTGTATCCTGAAATTTATTAACAAAGTTGATGTTAATAGCAGGTTTCATTCATTCTCCTCCTCGAACCAGTTTTTTATCCGTTCCAGGAACACTTCCGTGAATTTTTTGCCTTCACGGGTTTTATCTTTGACTTTTTTCTCCCTGGATTTTTTCTTCGCTGCCACTTCTTCAACGGCTTCGGCCGGTTCCAGATCCTTTATCTTCTGTCGTTCGCGTTCATACCGTTCAGAGCCTACAATCACAAGGCCGATACTTGTCGCGAACATCGGGCTGGCCATCTCCGGAGCTACGTTATTTGCAAGGTGCTCATTCGGATAACCAATTCTGGTATCCAGGCCGGTGATGAATTCGGTGAGCTGTGCGATGTGTTTCATCTGGGCGCCACCACCGGTAAGGACGATCCCGCCAATCAGTTTTTTCTCATAGCCCGAACTCTTGATCTCGTAATAAATGTGTTCTATGATCTCTTCCATCCGGGCCTGAATAATATTCGCCAGGTTCCGCAAACTGATCTCTTTCGGTGGCCTGCCCCTTAGCCCCGGGATCGCCACTATCTCCTCGTCTTTGTTTTCACTTGCCAGTGCCGAACCAAACTTGATTTTCAGCTCCTCTGCGTGTTTTTTAATGATCGAACAACCCTCTTTGATGTCGTCTGTGATGATTTCTCCCCCCAGCGGAATGACACTGGTATGACGGATGATTCCTTCATGGAAAATGGCAATATCCGATGTGCCACCACCAATATCTACAAGCACCACTCCTGCCTCTTTCTCCTCTTCACTCAGCACAGCTTCAGAGGAAGCAATTGGCTCCAGGATCAATTCAACCACTTCAAGATCAGCCCGTCTTACACACTTATAAATGTTCTTCGCTGCAGCTGTCTGTCCGATGATAATATGGAAGTTGGCATCCAGGGAACTGCCGATCATCCCTTTTGGCTGCCTGATGCCATGTTCCCCGTCAACACTGAATTCCTGCGGGATCACCTCAAGGATCTCTTCACCCGGGCTCATGTTCAGGTTGTATATGCTGTTGCAGAGGTTATCAATATCCTGCTGGCTGATCTCCGTATCGGTTTGGTTCCGGATCATACTTCCACGATGCTGAAGGCTTTTGATGTGCTGACCGGCAATACCGACATTCACGAACCTGATCTCCACCCCTGATTTAAGGGTAGCCTCAGCAACAGCTTCCTTGATAGATTGAACCGTATTTTCGATATTGGAAACAACACCCCTCTTTACGCCAATGGAGGGAACTTTCCCGTATCCGATGATCTCAATTTTGCCAAATTCATTTTTCCGGCCTACAATGACGGCGATCTTTGTAGTCCCGATGTCAAGTCCGACAATAATTCCTGGGTTTTTCATAATCAGTTATATTTTAGAACAAACAACCTGGTTCTTATATTTGATATTTATTGTTTTATATTTATTCCAACCTATCGTATTCAGTCCGTATTTGTAAAAGGCCACCAGCCGCTTGAATTTATCATCCAGGTTTTCGGCATTGCCAATCTGGATGACATGATTTCCAAGTTTTGGGATCAGTTCATAGTCTCCCTGGCCACTGACATACACCTGGTCAATCTGTGCTTTCAGGAAAGGGTCCCTGAAAATGATCAGGGCAACCTTATGCAGGTCGGTCAGCATCGGAGAAGCGGATACAGAGTCAATGGCATGCCGTTTGCTGTGACGCAGTTCCTGGTTGAAAATGCTGTCGGGGATAGCCCCCGAAGCTACCACCACCCGTACCGGATAATCGGGATGGAATGGAATGACAACACCTGTTGATGCTATATAGTAACTTTTATTGCCTTCGGTAATGATCCTGATCACCGGTTCACGTTGATGCACGTCGATGAAAATTTCTCCCGAAAGCGAGCCATATACATGGGCATCCGAAACATACGGATACTGGCAGAGGACCCGCTCGATCTTCCCGGTATTGATCATGTAAAGAGGTTTTCCTTTAACTTCTCCGGAGACGGACCGGATCAGGGAGTCGACATCTTTATCCGTGATCAGGATATCCGACTCTCCGTAAACCAGGTTGCAATGAAGGTCCCGGCATATAGTTCCGTTCTGCTCATAGTCGGCAAATCCAAGCAGAACCCCGGCCCCTGTAAAAAGCACTCCCCAGAGGATGAAGTTCAGAATCTGCCGTATTTTCTTTTTCAGTTTCATTTTCCGCTGAATCTGTCGGTTATTGGTTTGACGAGCTGGTCAATATCCCCGGCCCCCAGCGTGAGGAGTATTTCAAGATGCCTGTTGTCCAGTACCTTAAGCAAATCTTCTTTATCGCAAAGCAATTTATCATCAAGAGGAATATGATCCAGCAGCATCGCTGAATGAATCCCTTCGATCGGAAGTTCCCTGGCAGGATAGATGTCAAGCAGGATCAGGGAGTCCAGACCGGCAAGCGCCCGGCAGAAATCATCCGCCAAATCGCGGGTGCGGCTGAAAAGGTGAGGCTGAAATATGCCTGTGATCCGTTTCCCCGGGTATAACTCCCGGACAGCCCGGATACAGGCTCGCAACTCTTCCGGATGATGTGCATAATCATCGATATATACAAAATCTTTCCGTTTTATCCTGAAATCAAACCGGCGTACCACCCCCTGGAAACTTTTCAACGCCCGTTTCAGCTCTTCCTCTTTAATGCCGCTGAGCCACGCTGCTGCAAGGGTAGCAATGGCGTTTTCCAGGTTGAACATGCCGGGGATCCCAAGTACAAATCCATTTATTACCTGTTCAGGTGTGATTAAATCAAAATGGATCAGGCCGTCAATGATGTTGATGTTATCTGCCCGGAAGTCTGATTCCCCGGCTAATGAATAGGAAAAGGCCCGGATCCCTTCAGTCGTTCTTCTGTCAAGCTCAACGCCCTCTTTCAGGATCAAAGAACCATTGTTCCTGATCTTCCCCGTAAAATCTTCGAAAGAGAGTTTTAACCGGTCCCTGTGATCGTAAATGTCAAGATGATCTGCATCCATGGAGGTGATCAAAGCGATGTCGGGAGACAGGTAAAGGAAGGAACGGTCATATTCGTCGGCTTCTACGATGCAGGTGGTGCCGTGGTGCGGTGGTGCCGTGGTGCCATGGGGATGAGGGGTTGAGGGGCTGAGGGGATGAGGGGACGAAGAAGACTCCTTGCTTCTGCCTTCTAACTTCTGATCATTTCCTTCTGACTTCTGACTTCTGACTTCTGACCTCACAAAGTTGGTCTCGTAATTCTTTGATATTCCCCCAAGAAACGCCAGCAAAGGCTCACCTGCGGCATGAAAGATATGGGCCAGCATGGTGGTGGTGGTGGTCTTCCCGTGTGTTCCGGCTACGGCAATGGTTCTGAAACCGGACGCGATTTCACCGAGAATTTCAGCCCGTTTCCTGACAGGAATTCCGTTATCAATAAAATATTTGTACTCAGCATGATCCTTTGGGACGGCAGGAGTCCAGATCACAAGGTCTGTACCGGCAGGTATCAGGGAGGGATCTTCGGAAAAATGCAGGTTCATTCCTTCACTGATAAGCTGATCCGTCAGTGGCGTGGGCGTTTTGTCGTAACCTGAAACAGTGGCTCCCTGCCAGAGATAATAACGGGCCAGGGCACTCATGCCAATTCCGCCGATCCCCAGGAAATAAACCGATCTGACCATTCTATCCGACATATCTGCCCTGTTTGTTTTCCAACAGTTTAAACACTTCTTCTGCAATCCTGCCGGCTGCATCAGTGATCGCCAGTTGCCTGATATTGTGGCCGAGATGCTTCCGTTCAGATTCGTTCTTCATTAACTCAGAAACCACCCCGGACAAAACCGATATGGCTTCCCTGTCGGAGATCATCACTGCTGCCCCCTGGTCTACCAGAGCCCGTGCATTTTTCGTCTGGTGGTCTTCTGCCACGTTTGGGGATGGAATCAGGATCACAGGCTTTCCTACGATGCACAGTTCCGAGATAGCGATGGCTCCCGATCTGGACACAACGAGATCAGCACAGGAGTAGGCAAGGTCCATGCGGTCAATGAAAGGAGTGATATGGGATCCGGGATCCGGGATCCGGGATTTTGTTTCTAAGTATCCCGTATCCCGGAACTCGAATCTCGTATCCGATACCTTGCGCTTCACCTCTTCATAATAGAATTTTCCTGTCTGCCAGAGTAGTTGCATATTTTCGGGAGGACCCTGCCTGAGCAAGGCCAGGATACTGTCGTTGATTGTCCTGGCGCCCCCGCTGCCTCCCATTACCAGGAGTGTCAATTTGGCCGGATCCAGGCCAAAATGGGTATATGCTTCCGGGAGGTGGTTCTGCAATGAAACCATGTCTGACCGAACAGGATTGCCTGTCAAGATGATCTTTTCAGCGGGAAAATACCTGTTCATACCAGGGTACGCAACACAAATTCTGTCAACCCGTTTTCCAAGCAACCGGTTGGTCACTCCGGGAAACGAGTTTTGCTCCTGGATCAGGGCAGGTTTACCCATAGAAGTGGCCACCCGCAGTGTTGGCCCGCTGGCGTATCCGCCAACGCCAACCACCACATCCGGATCGAATTGTCTGATGACCCGTCTGGCACGGCGCATGCTTCGTAGTAGTTTGAACGGAAAAGCCAGGTTTTTCCAGGTAAGCCTCCTTGCAAATCCTGCTATAGGCAAGCCAACGATAGCGAATCCGGCTGCCGGCACTTTCTCCATCTCCATCTTTCCCAACGCCCCGATAAAGAGGATCTCCGCCTCAGGCTCCCTACTGCGGATCGCCTGAGCGATCGCTATCGCAGGATAGATATGCCCGCCTGTTCCACCTCCGCTGATCATGAATTTACTCATTCGTTATGCCATAGCTGGTTGGTTCTCTTGCAAAACATCCACCTCCGTACCATCCTTTGTCTCGATCGCTGTTCGCCGGCTGACGCTCAGGATAATCCCCAGGGAAATACAGGTAAACCAGATTGAGGTTCCTCCCATGCTGATCAGCGGCAACGTTTGCCCTGTGACCGGAAAAAGGTTGACAGCCACTGCCATGTTGATGAGCGCCTGAAATACCAGGCTGAACCCGATCCCGACACTGAGCAGGGCTCCGAAATTTCCGGGGCATTTGTTGGCTATTCTGATCACACGGAAAAAAAGGATCAGGTACAACAGCATCACAACTACACCGCCAATTAAGCCATATTCTTCAATGATGATAGCAAAAATGAAGTCGGAATAGGGGTGGGGAAGGAAGTTACGTTGCGTGCTCTTTCCGGGGGATTTGCCAAAAACGCCTCCCGAAACGATAGCGATCTTGGCCTGATCCACCTGGTAGTTTTCATCAACAGACGCTTTGTCTTCATTGATAAAATGTTCGATCCGGTTTTTCCAGGTGGTGCTTCGGGGAAGGAGGTTGGGCGCGGTCATCGCAATCCCGAGGAGCAGGATAATAGCAATCATTCCTACGCCGGCAAGCGCCAGGATGTATTTCAGGTTCACTCTTCCAATGAACATCAGCACGATACAGGTGACAAACAGAATGGCCGCAGTTGAAAAGTTTGCCGGAAGAATGAGCATGCAAATGATGATCACTGGCAATATGGCCGGCAGAAAACCATGCCTGAACTCTTTGATCTGTTCCTGGTTTTTGCTCAGTACCCTGGCTATATACATGATCAGGAAAAGTTTGGCAACATCCGAGCTTTGAAAGGTAATGTTGATAAAGGGTACCGTGAGCCAACGGTTGGCCTCGTTAAGATTGGTCCCGGAGACCAGTGTGACCAGCAGCAACGGAATGGTCAGGATCAGCCCGATCTGTGAAAGACGGGAGTAGTAGGTGTATTTGACCAGATGCGTCAGGTACATCAGGATAAATCCAAGCCCCAGGATGAAAAACTGACGAAGAAGATAGTGTTCGGTATCGCCTCCTTGTTTTTTGTAAGCCAGCAAGCCTGTCGAACTGTAGACGGCCAGCAATGAAAAGAGCGAAAGGATGATCACAATAATCCAGATCACCTTGTCACCTTTGATATTTTTGATAAATTTCAGCATCGCACTAAAGTCTTTTTACTGCTTTTCTGAATGCGGATCCTCTTTCCTCAAAATTTTCAAACATGTCGAAACTTGGACAAGCAGGAGAAAGGAGCATACAGTCACCGGTTTTTCCAAGGTAGTAACCGGTCTCCACCGCTTCGTCCATGTCTCTCACCCGGATGACAGGAATCTCTGTATTGCTGAAGGCTTCAGGGATCGTTTGTGAATCTCCCAGGAGGATGATAGCCTTGACCTTCATTTCAACCAGGTCCCGGATCATAGAGTAGTCATTGCCCCTATCGGCTCCTCCTGCAATCCAGATCACAGGGCGGTTAATGCTTTCCAGAGCAAACCAGGTGGAGTTGATATTGCACGCCCTCGAGTCGTTGATGAACTCAATTCCATGGATGTTGGCTACAAACTCCATCTGGTGCTCAGGCGATTGAAAACTGCCGAGAGACTCCTTGATCAGCTCCTTGCGCAGTTCATAGATCCTGCTGGTTACGGATGCAGCCAGTGAAGAAAAAGTCTTTGTTCTTCCTTGTAAAGCCAGTGCTTCTAGCGTCATGGTTACCTGAGTTTGAGTGTTACGATGGATAAAACTGCCAGCATAATGCCGACGATAAAAAAGCGCAATACGATCTTTGACTCATGATACCCCTGCAATTGAAAATGGTGGTGGAGCGGGGACATCCTGAAAATCCTTCTTCCCGTGCCGAATCTTCGTTTGGTGTATTTGAACCAGCTGACCTGCAGTACCACCGACAGGTTCTCGGCCAGAAAGATCCCGCAGAAGATCGGGATCATGATCTCTTTGCGGATCATGATGGCGAAAACGGCAATCACACCGCCAAGAGCCAGGCTGCCGGTATCTCCCATGAACACCTGTGCCGGGTAAGAGTTGTACCAAAGGAAGCCGATGCAGGCTCCGACAAAGGCGCTGATGTAAATTGCCAGTTCACCCGTGTTTGGTATATACATGATATTCAGGTAATTGGCAAAGATGATATTGCCTGATACATAGGCCAGGACACCCAATGTCACACCGATGATAGCTGAAGTCCCGGTGGCCAGTCCATCCAGCCCGTCGGTAAGGTTTGCTCCGTTTGAAACGGCGATGATAATAAAGATCACCAGCGGAATGAATATCAACCAGGTCCACTTCTTTGCCCCTTCGCTAACCCATGAGATCAGGGATGAATAATCGAATTCGTTGTTTTTGATGAAGGGAATGGTGGTTTTGGTGGATTTGACAGCTTTCTTGTTGAAAATTGTCGTTTGCTCAGGGGCTGTTTCCACTCCGAAAACCTGGTCAGACTTCACAACGGCCAGCTGATCCACCCGTTCACGGATCACGATCTCATTGCTGAAATACATGGTAAACCCAATGATCAGTCCCAGTCCGATCTGACCCATCACCTTGAACTTTCCTGCCAGTCCCTTTTTGTCTTTCCTGAACACTTTGATATAGTCATCCAGGAATCCGATGAAGCCCAGCCAGATGGTAGCAGTCAGGATAAGGAGAATATAGATGTTGTGCAACTTGGCGAAAAGAAGGGTTGGCACCAGAATTGCTGCCAGGATGATCAATCCGCCCATGGTAGGGGTCCCTTTTTTCTCCTGTTGCCCTTCCAACCCGAGGTCGCGGATATCTTCGCCTACCTGTTTCCTGCGAAGAAATCCGATTAACCGTTTGCCGATGATCAGCGAAATGAACAGCGAAGTGATCAGTGCTGCCCCTGCCCTGAAAGAGATATATTGAAACACGCCTGCTCCGGGAAAGTTAAAGGCTGAATCCAAATATTGAAATAAATAATACAGCATACCTTATGGATTATGGACAGTTTGGTTCATTCCGAAAAGTTCACGCACCACGGCCCCGTCGTCAAAAGGGTATTTGATTCCTTTGATCTCCTGGTACTTCTCATGTCCTTTCCCTGCTACCAGGATGTAGTCGCCCTTTTTCGCCAGTGCACAGGCGGCCCTGATAGCCTCCTTCCTGTTGGAAATAACAAGAAGGTACCTCTCAAAAGCTGCCGGGATCCCTTTTTTCATCTCCCGGAGAATAGCTTCCTGATCCTCAAACCTGGGATTATCGGATGTAAGGATCACACGGTTGCTGTATTGGCTTGCGATAGCGGCCATCAATGGTCTTTTGGCGGCATCCCTGTTCCCGCCGGCACCAACTACAGTAATGAGTTCCCCCTCACCCGCACGGATGTCGTTGATCGTCTCCAGTACGTTTTGCAAGGCATCCGGTGTATGGGCATAATCAATTATAGCTGTGATACGGTCCGTAGAGATCACGTAGTTAAACCGTCCTTCAACGGGATGTTGCCGGCTCAGGGCGGTCAGCACGGCTGTTTTATCCAGATCCAGAAGGATTGCCGTGGCATAGGTTGCAAGAAGATTGTATGCGTTGAACCGGCCTGTCAGCCTGAACCAAACCTCCTGCCCGTCAATGGACAGATGAAGCCCCTGGACCGTATTCTCGATGATTTTGCACCGGAAATCAGCCATACTGGCCAGGCCGTAACTTTTTTTCTCCGCCTTGCAATTTTGCAGCATCACCAATCCATGCTTGTCATCTCTGTTGACAAGGGCAAAGGCTTTCTGAAGCAGATGATCAAAAAAGCTTTTCTTCGCCCGGATATACCGGTCAAAAGATAGGTGATAGTCCAGATGGTCGTGTGTGATGTTGGTAAAGATCCCTCCCTTGAATTGTAACCCTGAAATCCGTTGCTGGTCGATCGCATGAGAGCTCACCTCCATGAAGCAGTAACCACATCCTGCATCCACCATGTCGCGGAGCAAACCGTTCAGATGAATGGCATCAGGGGTGGTATGGGTGGCTCGGATCTCTTTCCCGTGGATCATGTTTTTGATGGTGGAGATCAGCCCGCTCCTGAAACCCAGATCTTCAAAAAGCTGGTAAAGGAGCGTTGCCGTTGTGGTCTTTCCGTTCGTCCCGGTGATTCCGACCAATGTCAGCTGACGGGAGGGATCGCCGTAAAACCGCGACGCGATGGACCCAAGGGCACAGGCAGAATCCTTAACTTCTACATAGGTGACGCTTTCAAGCTGTTTGGCCGGACTTTGTTCACAAAGGACCACGCTGGCACCCTGGGCAATGGCCTGACTGATGAAGTGGTGACCGTCTGCGACGGTTCCCCTGACAGCCGCAAAGAGCGATCCGGCTTCAGCGATCCTTGAATCCAGGCAGAGAGTGGTTACCGGAACATCCAACCTGCCGGTAATCCGGATCACCTCAACCCCGCTTAAGATCTCATCCAGCTTCTTCATGTCTGGGGTTTCTCCTCTTTGATTTTTGGCTTTGGGCTGACATCCATTTCGATCAGCACCTCTTCTCCCTTCGAAACAGGGACTCCGGGAACTATTGACTGACTTACCACAAATCCTTTTCCTTGAACGGTTACCTGCAATCCGTTCCTTTCCAGAAGGTACATGGCATCTTTCAATCCCATACCTGTTACATCCGGCATGATCCCGGTGGCGACCGGTTCAGGGACAATGGAAACAACCTCGTTGATTAGTTGAGGCCTTGCCCATGCGGAAACTGGGTTGATGGATATCACATTCATCCCCAGCTCCCCGTATAATTTTTCAATATCCACTCTTTTTCCTGCCTTCGCAGAGGGCATCAGGGGTGAAGTCGTATCTTTTGATGCAGCGAAAATAATATCCGGATGCCGGGCATAGAGCTGATCCGCAACCTCCTTGAAAACGGGGCCTGCAATAGAGGCTCCGTAATATTTTCCTTTTTTTGGATTGTTTATTACCACAATCATTGAATACTCAGGGTTCTCGGCAGGAAAGAACCCTACAAACGAGCCTTTGTATTCGACACTTCCTCCTTTGTTTACATACCCTTCGTTGTCCTTGGCAACCTGAGCGGTCCCTGTCTTGCCGGCGATTTTATATACGGGGTTTTTCAGGTTGGTTGCCGTACCCTTCTCAACCACTCCCATCAGCAGTTGCTTTGCCTTTGCAATGGTGGCCGGGGTACTGATGGATGGATTGATGACCTGCGTTCCGAAGGTGGTAACCACCTGTCCGTTCCTGTGAACCTCCTTTACCAGAAGAGGCTTAACCATGGTCCCATTGTTGGCAACAGCGTTGTACAAGGT
>Ga0172369_10007329_pt1 | contig 12822 bp, 7 predicted proteins | sample LakKiv25m_FD_114539 | JGI IMG/M metagenome (GOLD analysis project Ga0172369, IMG submission 114539) | Freshwater microbial communities from Kabuno Bay, South-Kivu, Congo - kab_022012_11.25m | ecosystem: Environmental > Aquatic > Freshwater > Lake | place: Democratic Republic of the Congo... | reverse complement strand
CCCACCGAGAGGCGGAGCGAAAGCGAAAAGTTATCCACAGGGGCATTTCGCCCCAAGCGCGACCCCGCGGAAGTCACGCCGACGCCCGAAAACGATTCCTGCTCACACTCTGAGGCCGGACCCCCCGGCGGAATCTGCGGGCGTCAAGCTCACGCTGCGCTCGCTCGGAACCGGTAGGGTGGGCAGACCGTCCGCGGCAGAAGCGATCGCGAAGGCATCGACGACGAGCGCGGACGGTCTGCCCACCCTACCGGTTGCTCCTCCGCGGTGACCCATGGGTTCTATCGACGAGCCAAACCGTTGTCATTCCTTGGCGTTCTTGGCGCTCTTGGCGTCTTGGCGGTTCGTTCTTCTTCGTTGACGCACCGCGTCGCGGACGACTCAAGGCCCCGTCGCCTGCGGGGCGGCTCCCATCTCCTCCGCGAGTTCGGACAGCACCTGCTCCTCGTCGGCGCGGGCGTCGTCCCCTTCCGGAGCGGACTCCGCGCCTTCCGAGGCCTCGCCGTCCTCCAGGCCCGCGTCGGCCAGCGCCATCGCCTCGGCCTCGCGCGCGTCGTCCGCGGCCGGCGCCGCGTCCTGCGCGTGGAAGAAGCGGAACACCTCGTCCGCGAGCTTCGCGTGGAAGCCCTCGACGAGCGCCAGTTCCTCGGCGGTCGCCTCGCGGATGCGCCGTAGCGACCCGAAATGGCGCAGCAGCGAGCGCTTGCGCGTCTCGCCCACGCCGGGAATCTCCGCGAGCACGCTGCGGAACCCCGCCTCGCGCCGCAGCCGGCGCTGGAACGTGATGGCGAACCGATGCGCCTCGTCGCGCAGCCGCTGCAGAAAGAAGAGCTCCGACGAGTTGGCGTGGAGCACCACCGGGTTCTTGCGCCCGGGCAGGAAAACCCGCTCGGGGCTGTGCTGCACGTCGCTCTTGCGCCATCGCCCCGGGCGCCGGCTGCGGCCGGAACGTCCCGTTTTTCCTGGGGATTCCGCCGCCGCCGGCGCGACCTCGACGGCGGATTCGTCCTCGGGAAGCGTTGCGCCGCCGACATGCTCCGTCCCGGGCAGTTCCGTGCCCGGCTCCGACTCGGCGTTGGCCGCGACCGGCTCGTATCCCTGCCGCGCCGCGAGCAGGGCCTCGTCGTCGACCACCCGCGCCTTGGCGAGCGAACACAGGTCGACGGCTCCCGCGAGATCAAGGTCCGAGAGCACCGCGCGTGCGACGTTGAGCTGACCCGGCCCGCCGTCGAGCACCACGAGATCGGGCAGATCCTGCTCGTCCTTGCCCCGCGCGAGCCGGCGCGTCAGCACCTCGCGCATCATGGCGAAGTCGTCGCCGGGATCGGAGCGCACGCGGTAGTGGCGGTAGCGGCTCTTGTCCGGCTCGCCGTCCACGAACGTCACGCGCGAGCCCACCGCGAGCGTGCCCTGCAGGTGCGAGTTGTCGTAGCACTCGGCGCGCCGCGGCAGACGCGACAGGTGCAGGCGCCGCTGCAGCCGCGCGAGCGCCTCCTCGGCGTCGTCGCGGCCGCGGCGCCATTCGCGGAAGTTGTGCTCGGCGTTCTCGCGGGCCATCTCCACCAGCCGCACCTTGTCGCCGCGCTGCGGGCACAGCACGTGGACGCGCTCGCCGCGCCGCTCCGAGAGCCACTCCTCGCGCCCGGCCGCGTCCGGCAGCTCGACGGGCAGCAGCACCTCGTGCGGCACCTCGCGCCCGCCCGCGTAGTACTGGTCCACGAACTGCTCCGCGATCACGTCGTCCGGCAGCTCCTGTCCACGGAACGGGAAGTGGCGCGCACCGGTGAGCTTTCCTTTGCGCACGAAGAGCACCTGCACCACGACCGAGGCGCCCTCGCGGTAGAGCCCGAACACGTCGCGGTCGACGGGATCGGTCGAGACGGTGCGCTGTTTCTCCAGGCTGCGCGCGATGGCCTGGAGCTGGTCGCGCAGCATCGCGGCGTCCTCGAAGCGCAGCTCGGACGCGGCCTGTTTCATGCGGCCGCGCAGGGTCTGCTCCAGCTCGTCGGCGCGGCCGGACAAAAACAGCGTCACGTCCTCGACGTGGCGGCTGTAGTCCTCGGGTTCCACCGGATACACGCACGGGCCGGGGCAGCGGCCGATCTGGTACTGCAGGCAGGGGCGGCGGCGGTTCTCCAGGCAGCGGTCCGAGCACGTGCGGAGCTGGAAGTGCCGGTTCACCACGCGCAGCGTCTCGCGGATGGACGTGGCGCTGGAATACGGGCCGAAATAGCGCGCGCCGTCCTTCTTCGGGCGCCGCACGACCTCCAGGCGGGGGTACGGCTGCCTCACGTCCAGGCGCAGCGAGATGAAGTTCTTGTCGTCGCGCAGCATGACGTTGAAGCGCGGCTGGTGCTTCTTGATGAGCTCGTTTTCGAGCAGCAGCGCCTCCTTCTCGCTGCCGACCAGGATGACTTCCACGTCGCCGAGGAGCTCGTCCAGGATGCCGACGAACGCGCGCGTGTCGGCCCGTGTGAAGTACGAGCGCACGCGCGAGCGCAGGTTCACCGCCTTGCCGATGTAGACGATGGTCCCGCGCCGGTCGCGCATGAGGTAGCAGCCGGGCGACTGCGGCAGGTCGTCGATCTTCTGGCGGAGCTGCGCGTCCATCGGCGCAAGGAGTAACAGGGCCCCCGCGGGGGTTCAACGCGACAGCACGTCCAGCAGCTCGCCCAGGTCGCGCAGCACGAAGTCGGGGGCGAACTCGCTCGCCGCGAGCATCGACGGGGTCGTCTCGCCCGAGAGCACCAGCACCGCGGCGAAGCCGTTCTTCAACCCGAACGGGACGTCGGTGTAGAGCCGGTCGCCGACCATGGCGGTGCTGGCGCGATCCAGGCCGTAGCGGCGCGCGAGCGCCTCGTACATGGGGGCGTGGGGCTTGCCGACGACCTCGGGTGTGCGGCCGCTGGAGGCCTCGAACATGCGGATCATCGCGCCCGCGTCGGGAATGGGATGCGGCTCGAAGGGGCAGACGAAGTCCGGGTGCGTGGCCACGAACGGTACGCCGTCGAGCAGCAGGTCGTTGGCGCGGCGGATCTTCTCGTAGGTGAGCGTCTGGTCGAAGCCGAGCACGACCGCGTCGGGGCGGTCGGGCGTCAGCTCGAAGCCGTCGTCGGCGAAATCGCGCTCCAGGCTGGGCGTTCCGAGCAGGCAGACGCGCCGCCAGCCGCGCGCCCGCAGGTGCTCGCGCGTGGCGTCGCCGGACGTGTAGACGCCGTCGTCCGGACATTCGACGCCCATGCGGCGCAGCTTCGCCACGTAGTCGCGCGCGGACAGCGACGAGTTGTTCGTCAGGAACACGTAGCGCCGGCCGGTCTCGCGCAGCAGGCGCAGGAACGGATTCGTGAACTCGAACAGGCGGGAGCCGAGGTAGATCGTGCCGTCCATGTCGAGCAGGAAGCAGCGCACGGAGCGGAGGGCGGAGGGGTCGCGCGGCGCGGGGGTCGGCATCGCGCGCCATCTTCCACGGCAGGCGCCGGGCGCGCAACGACATGTCGTCGGAAGGTCGTCGCGCGGGAGCCCGGGGGCTCAGGGCCGGGCCAGCGTCATCACGACGTTCAGCGCTCCCCCGCAGGGAGAAGCGTCGCGTCGCCAGGTGCCCGCGGCGCTGCCCCGGGCCCAGTCCGCCGAAGGCTCGCCGGCGAGATTCCCGGAATCCCCGGCGTCGGCGGTGTCGAACACCAGCCCCTTGTAGAAGGGACGCTCGATCTGCGCCGCGCAGGTGCGGGCGGCGTCCCATGCGGCGGGCATGGGCTGGAGCCACGCGCGCACCGTTTCGGTCGTACCCTCTTTCGAGTCGAGGCACCCGAATCCCAGGTCCTGCACGAGCTTCACGGGATCCGCAGGCCCGTGCCCGCACAGGACGACATAGGGAAGGGCACTGCCTCCCATGTCGCTCACGAGGATCCCCGGCGCGCCCGCTGTGAAAGGCGCCCTCACATCGGCGGGGAGTCGGACTTCCGCCGACCGCGAAAGCCCCGATTCGCACCCGCAGGCCAACAGGACGAGACTCGCAGCGACGGGACGCACGGGACTGCCTCCTCGGATCGGCCCTGTGCCGGCCTCACGGGGCGGACGCCGGCCGGGCCTGCGCACGGGCGCCATTCTACCCGCCGGGAGTCGCGCAACGCTCCCCCGCGACCCGCGGGATTGCGTCCTCGCCTCACACCCAGTGTTCCGCCAGCGCATCCAGCGGCGTCGCCTGCACGGGGAACGTCCTCGCTGCGCCGTTTGCGGCTATTTTTCCTCGCCTTCGCCACCGTCGCCACCGCCCTCGCCGCCCAGCTCGTCGAGCAGTCCCGCCTCGCCTTCGCCCTCGGCTTCCTTCTCCTGCGGCAGCTTCGTGATGCTCACCACCAGCTCGCCCTCCTCGCGCAGGTTGATGAGCCGCACGCCCTGGGTGTTGCGTCCGATGAGGCTGATGCCGCTCATGGCCGTGCGGATGAGCATCCCCTTGTTGGTGATGATCATCACGTCCTCGCCCTCGCCGCACAGGACGCTCCCGACCACCTCGCCGTTGCGGTCGGTCGTCTTGATGTCGATGACGCCCTTGGTGGCGCGGTTCGTGACGCGGTAGCTCTCGAGGTCCGAGCGCTTGCCGTAGCCGTTGGCCGTGACGGTGAGAACGGTGGCCGTGCTGCCGCGCGGGCACAGGTCGGCGCTCACGACGCGGTCGCCCTCGTCGAGCTTCGCCGCGCGCACGCCCCGGCCCGCGCGCCCGATGGGCCGCACGTCCTCCAGCGCGAAGCGCACCGCCATGCCCTGCGCCGTGCCGATGAGCACGTCCTCGCCGCCCTCCGAGATGCGCACCGCCGCCAGCTCGTCGCCCTCGTCGATGGCCAGCGCGATGATGCCGTTGGAGCGCACGTTCGCGAAGTTCGCAAGCGCCGTGCGCTTGATGACGCCCTTGCGCGTGAACATGACCACCGTGCGGCCGACCTCGCCTTCGCCCTCGGCCGATTCCTCGTCGTCTCCCCTGCCCTTTGGCAGAGGCAACTCCCGCACCGGAAGAATGACTTCGACCTTCTCTCCGTTCTGGAGCTGCACGAGGTTGATGATCGCCTTGCCCCGCGCGCCGCGGCCCGCCTGCGGAATCTCGTGCACGCGCAGCCAGTACAGGCGTCCCTTGTTCGTGAAGACGAGCAGATACGAGTGCGTGGAGGCGACGAAGATCTGCTCGACGAAATCCTCCTCGGTCACGCCGGCGCCGGTCTTGCCTTTGCCTCCGCGCTTCTGCGCCCGGTAGAGGGATATCGGATTGCGTTTGACGTATCCCGTATGGGATACCGTCACGACCATTTCCTCGTCCTTGATGAGGTCCAGGTCGGTCATTTCGTTCGTCGCCGAGACGATTTCCGTGCGCCGCTCGTCCCCGAAGAGCTGCTTGACCTCCTTGAGTTCCGTCACGATGAGGTCCAGCAGCTTGCGCTCGTGCGCGAGGATGTCCTTCAGGCGCGCGATTTCGAAGAACAGGTCGCCGTATTCCTTCTCGATCTTCTCGCGCTCCAGACCGGTGAGTCTCTGCAGGCGCAGGTCGAGAATCGCCTGGGCCTGGCGCTCGGTGAGCCGGTACGGCTCGCCGCGGACGTCCTTCTCCTCCGCCTCGCGGATGGCCTTGGTCTTCGCCTCCAGCCAGGGCTCGAACAGGTCCTTCCTCGATGTCCGGACCATCTCGGGAGGCTGGTCCAATGCCCGCTTGAGCATGGCCGAAAGCCCGGTGAATTCCTTGGCGAGCAGCTTTGCCTTCGCCTCGTCGGGATCGCGGCTGGACCGGATGAGCGCCACCACGTCGTCGATGTTCTGTTCGGCGATGGCGAGCGCCTCGACGACGTGGATCTGATCCTCGGCCTTTTTCAGCTCGAACTTGCAGCGGCGCGTCACCACGTCGCGCCGGTGGGCGACGAAGCGGTCCAGAAGCTGGCGCAGGCCCAGCACGCGCGGCTGCCCGCCGTCGATGCCCAGCATGATGACCGAGAAGCTCGTCTCCATCTCGGTCTGCGCGAACAGGTTGTTGAGCACGACCGCGGCGTTGGCGTCGCGCTTCAGCTCGATGACGAGGCGCATGCCTTCGCGGTCGCTCTCGTCGCGCACGTCGCTGATGCCTTCGAGCTTCTTGTCCTTGATGAGCTCGGCCATGCGCTCCTGGAGCCTGGCCTTGTTCACCTGGTAGGGGATTTCCGAGACGATGATGCTCTCGCGGCCGGTCTTGCGGTCGGTCTCGATGAATTGGCGGGCGCGCATGCGGATGCGCCCGCGGCCGGTCTCGTACGCGGCGCGGATGCCGTCGCGGCCCCAGATGAACGCGGCGGTCGGGAAATCCGGGCCCGGAATGAACTTCATCAGCTCGACGACCGTGGCCTCGGGGTGGTCCACGAGGTGGATGGTGGCGTCGATGACCTCGGCCAGGTTGTGCGGCGGGATCTTGGTCGCCATGCCGACGGCGATGCCTTCCGAGCCGTTCACCAGCAGGTTCGGGAAGCGTGCCGGGAGCACGAGCGGCTCGCGGTGGCTCTCGTCGAAGTTGGGGCCGAACTCGACGGTGTTCTTTTCGATGTCGGCGAGCAGGTACTCGGCGATGCGCGCCAGGCGGCTCTCCGTGTAGCGGTACGCCGCGGGGTTGTCGCCGTCGACGGAGCCGAAGTTGCCCTGGCCGTCCACGAGCATGTAGCGCATGTTCCAGGGCTGGGCCAGGCGCACGAGCGCGTCGTAGACCGAGGCGTCGCCGTGCGGGTGGTACTTCTTCAGCACCTCGCCCACGACGCCGGCGCACTTGCTGTAGCGCTTGTTGTGCAGCAGGCCCTCGTCGAACATCGCGTAGAGGATGCGCCGGTGTACGGGCTTGAGGCCGTCGCGCACGTCGGGTAGCGCGCGCCCGACGATGACGCTCATCGAGTAGTCGAGATACGCCTGGCGCATCTCGTCCTCGATGGACACGGGTTCCACGTTGTGCGGCGGCGGCGGCGGGGCTCCTGCGTCGGCCGGCGGCTCGCCGGGCGGTGGGTTCGTGCTCTTGTCTTCGGCCATTTTTCCGCTCGATTCCCTGCGTCCGGCGGCGCGGCCGCGATGGCGGCCCCCGCTCCGGAAAGCGGCACAACCTAGCGGGAAAGTCCCCGGTTCTCAAGCCCGAAAGAGGGGCGCAACCCGCGGATTTTGCTGGGGTTTCCGGGCCGGTCGCTGTGGGGCACGGCGCGTGGCGGGAAGGCCGCAGCGGGTGGGGTGGGCGTGCCCGCCGTGCGCCGCAGCAACGAGGTCGACCCGGGCTGTGCGGTGGCGCGGCGCGTCGCTCATGGTGAGCCTGCCGAACCACGGGACGCCCGTCCCGCGCCGCGGGTCGAAGCGCCCTCGACCGCCCGGCGCCGCCACGCTATCGTCGCCGGATGCCGCCGCCCCTTCATCCTTCATCCTTCATCCTCGCCCTTCTCGTCGCCGCGCTCGCGCTGCCGCACCGGGCGCTCGCCGGCGGCTTCTCGATGCCGGACCTGGGCGTGCGCCGCAGCGGCATGCTCGCGAACACCGCGAATCCGGACGACCCCACGGCGGTCTTCCACAACGCGGCCGGGCTGTCCGAGCAGGCGCTGTCGGGCACGCAGGTCTACGCGGCCTTCACGGGCGCGCTGCCGCGCATGTTCGTGAGGCTCTACGACAGCCAGGGGACGGTGATCGGCGGGCCGACGGGCTCCTACTCGCCGACGCTGAGCTTTGCCGCCTCGCCCTTCGTGGCGCTCGCGACCGACCGGCCCGCCGAGTGGGTCGGGGTGAAAGGGCTCGCGGCGGGCCTGGCGTTCTACGTGCCCAACGCCATGGGCGCGTGGCTGCCGAGCTGCGACGACGTGCCGCTGGAGCAGTCGTGCGACGCGCCGACGCGCTTCCACATGGTGCAGGGCTACACCATCGCGGGCTTCGGCACGGGGGCGCTGTCGTGGAGGATCAACGACTTCGTCACGGTGGGCGCGAGCGCGTCGATGGTGTACGCGCGCATGTACCAGGACAAGGTTCTGAGCGCGCTGGCGATGATCGACCCGGACTCGCGCTTCAATCCGGACGCGGACCGCAAGGACGAGGGCCGCCAGGTTCTCACCGCGAGCGGCTGGGCGCCCAGCTTCGCCGGCAGCCTGCTGCTGCACGTGCCGGGAGGGCTGACCATCGGGCTGGTCGCGGACACGCAGTCGACTTTCGACCTGACCGGCACGGTGTCCATCGACGCGAAGGCGACGGGCGTGGCGAAGCAGACGGTGGGGCATCACACGGACCTGGGGATTCCGTGGGACTTGAAGGTGGGACTCAACTGGGAGCCGCCGTTCCTGCGCGGGCTTCACCTGGCGGCGGACTTCCGCCACTGGCACTACTCGTCGTTCCAGGATCAGACGACCGCGTTCGACGAGCCGGTGACGATGCTGGGCGGCAAGACGAAGCTGGTGTCGCACCTGGGGTACGTGGACTCGAAGAACGTGGCGGTCGGCGCGTCGTACCGCGTGAACGAGCGCTGGGAAATCATGGCGGGCGGGCAGAACGACTGGAGTCCGGTGCCGGAGGGCCAGGGGCTGCACACGGTGTCGAATCTGTCGGCGGACCTGTGGGGCGTGTGCGCGGGGGTGCTGTATCTGCCGAGCGATCGCACGCGGCTGGGGATCGCGGTGCTGCACAACTGGTTCGCGGTGGTGGACCAGAAGACGAGCAGCGCGTCGCCGCCCGAGAATTTCCGCTTCGACGGGCACAACTGGGAGTTCATCGTCGAAGGAGGGCACGCGTTCTGAAGGATGAAGGATGAAGAATGAAGATTGAAGGATGAAGAATGAAGATTGAAGGATGATGAAAGACCAGACCATGCGGACACGGGAGTTTGCAGTCCCTTCATCCTTGCTCTCACGGTCTGCGAATCCCGCGCACGTCGATCGTCACGGACCGCACCTCGACGTCGTCCTGGAACCAGCACCCCTGTATGCCGTCGTTGACGAGCTGCACGCATTGGGTCCCCGTGGTCCCGAGTCCCGCGCCCGTCGTCGAGGTATTGGAACAGTCCGCCGCTGCTTCCCAGCGGTCCGTGCTCGATCCGTTCACGCGGTAGGCCAGCTTGGACCTCAGACCCGCACACACGCCCAGCCCGCTCGCGTTCCAGGCCACGCGGTGCGAGATCGACGTGAACGAGACGATCGGCGCATCCCAGGTCCAGCACGCGCGGACCGAATACGAGTAGGTCGTGTCGTAGCGCATCGCGCCGCCGCCGCACCCGCCGCCGATCACCGTCGAGACGACGCTGTCCACCCGGAACGGCGCCGTGCCCGCGGAGTTGCACCCGTTCTGGTTGCAGCCGACGACCAGCGTCCCCGAGAACGGCACGTTGCAGTTGCCGCTCGCCGCGTCGCAGCCGTAGGCGCAGCTCGTGCCGTTGCCCCAGGTGCAGCCGTCCGCCGAGCACGCCACCGACGCGCTGCCTTCGCACCGTCGCCGTCCGGGCGTGCAGACCGTCGTACACGCGCCGCCGGAACAGCCGCATCCGCACGAGCGGCTCGTCCACCCGCACCCGTCCGGAGCACAGGTGCGCAGCGTGCCGCCGCTGCACTGGCGCGTGCCGGGCGAGCACGCCGTGGTACACGCGCCGTTGGAGCAGCCGCACGGGCACGTCGTCGCGTCGGTCCATCCGCAGCCGTCCGCGTTGCACGTGCGCACCGTGTTGCCGCTGCACCGGCGGGCACCGGGCGTGCAGACCGTCGCGCACGCGCCTTCCGAACAGCCGCAGGCGCAGCTCGTGCCGCCGGTCCAGCCGCAGCCGTCCGACGTGCACGACCGGACCACGTTCCCGTCGCAGCGGAGGCTGCCGGGGGAGCACACCGAGCCGCACGCGTCGTCCGCGCACCCGCAGGAGCAGGTCGTCCCGCTGCTCCATGCGCAGCCGTCGGACTCGCAGGTGCGCAGCACGTCGCCGCTGCAGCGGCGGGCTCCGGGATCGCAGGTCGACCTACACGCTCCGCCCGCGCAGCCGCAGGGACACGACGGCTCGTCCACCCACGCGCACCCGTCGGCACGGCACGTCTGCGGCGTGTCGCCGCGGCAGCGGCGCGCGCCCGGCGTGCAGGCCGATGCCGTGCATGCTCCGTCCACGCAGCCGCACGCGCATGCCGAGCCGTCCGCCCAGCCGCAGCCGTCCGCCAGGCACGTGCGGGGCACCGTGCCCGCGCACCGGCGGCTGTTGGGGGTGCAGACCTGCGGTGCGCACGCTCCGCCCGCGCAGCCGCACGGACACGACGGATCGCATCCGGCCGCGACGCACTGCCGGTCGCGGCACGCGCGGTCTCGCGGACACTGGTCGTCGCGCAGGCACACGACGCACGTGCCCGTCGCGGTGTCGCAGTGCGGCGCCGTCGTGCCGGCGCACCCGTCGTCGTCGTCGCAGCGGGATTCCACGCACGCGCCGTCCGTGCAGAAACGGCCTGCGGGACAGGGGTTCTCCGACGAGCAGGAGGCGCACACGAAACGCGCCGGATCGCACAGGAGCGGCGCGTCGCAGTCGGGGCTGGGCGCGCCGTTGAGCCCCGGCGTACACCCTGGCTCGCAGCGGCGCGAGAACGAGCAGAGTTTTCCGCGCGGGCAGTCGGCGTCGCTGCCGCAGGTGTCGGGCGGGTCGACGCAGGCGCGGGGCGCGCCGCGGCAGACCTGTCCGGCGGGGCAGTCGTACCTGGACGCGCACGCCCCGGGGCTGCCTCCGTCGACGCCGCCGCCGTCGGGCGCGGGGGCGGCGGTACACGTGCCGCGGGACAGATCGCAGGAGGAGCCGGGACACTCGGCGTCGGTGGTGCAGGTGTTGCGGGCGCAAAGGCCGCCGCGGCACAGGAACTCGGGCGGTCCGCACTGGGCGTCGTCGTCGCAGGGGGTGCCCGCGGCGGCGGGCGGGACCTGCACGCTTTCGCTGCAGCCCGCAACGGCGGCGAGCACAAGTGCGGCGCCGGGCACGGGAGCATGGCGGAGGGAGGTCATGGAGGACTCCCGGGCGCTCCCGGCCTGCCGATGAACGGGACCGCCGGAGCCGGAGAGCGGCGCGCCCAGCATGGGACGGTTGGCGACGCGAAACAACCGGCTTTCGGCGTTCGGCTTTCGGACCAGGGCGCTCCAACGGAATCTGTGGGCGAGAACGGGAGAGCGATGCGGCCCGGAGTCTGCGTCGAGAGCCGTTCGTACCCGGCGCGGCTCGTCGCGCGCGGCCCTCACCCCCCGGCCCCCTCTCCGCACGGGCCAGGGCGGCAGAGGCTCTTTCCACCGTGGTTGCGGCCCGGTGGAGAGGGGGAGAACTCCGTGCCGAACCCGCGCCTGACGTCGATTCCAGGCGCGGTAGCCCTCCCCTCTCCACCGGGCCGCTGTGCGATCGAAGGGGCGCTGCGGTTGTGGCCCGTGTGGAGAGGGGGTCGGGGGTGAGGGCCGCGGGCCTGTCGCGTCGGATCGGAGCACGAGAGAAGTCCGCTTCGGCGACCAAGCCGCCTCCGTCCGCCCACAGATTCTGTCGGCGAGCCCGGAAAAGAGGACGGAATCCGGACCGACGCAGTTCCTTCATCCTTCATCCTTCATCCTTCATCCTTCATCCTTCATTCTTCATTCTTCATTCTTCATTCTTCATCCTTCGTTCTTCATCCTTCCAGACAGCACTTCTTGTACTTGCGGCCGCTGCCGCACGGGCACGGGTCGTTGCGGCCCGGCACCGGCGCCGCGACGACGGGCTCGCGCACGCGGTTCGCCTCCCACAGCGCCACCTGGAGCTCGCCGAACTCCGCCGGCCCGAGCATCGGAACGGCCTCGACCACCTGCGCGGGCAGGTAGAGGTCCTCCGGCGCCATCCGGGAATACAGCGGCAGCGCCCCGAAGAGGAGCGTGGACCCCTGCTCGTCCCGGAGCGGCGCCGGCACCTGCACCGACAGCGCCGTGGCGACCTGGTCGGGCACGTGCCCGGCACCGCCGTACCGCGCGACCATCGCCGGCGCCAGGTCCGACAGCAGCGCCCGGGCGAAGGCCCGCACCATGTCCAGGGCCTCCTCGCGCCAGAACTCCGGGTCCTCCAGCATCCGCGCCAGCGGCCCGTCCTCCTCGGTGCCCTCCGGGATCAGCTTCAGCGCCTCGGCCCGCAGCTTGCCGTGGGCCAGTCCGATGGCCGTCGCGCACGCGGGCAGCATCGCCTTGTGCAGCGCGCCGCCCTGCTTGAGGCACGCGAGGTACGGCTTGCCTCCGCGCGCCAGCCCGTTGAGCGCGCACGCCGCCGGCGCCAGCATCTCGCTGCGCAGGGCGCGCGACAGCAGCGCGATGCCCGTCCGGGGGGCCTGCGCCGGGTCTTCCAGGACGCGCGCCAGCTCCGCCGGCTCGCCCAGGAGGAGCTGCACCATGGTCCTCCTCGTCAGCAGTCCGCGCCCGTAGACCTCGACGATCTGTTCGCGCACGCCGGGCAGGCGGTTGCGCGCCAGACTCTCCCGGAACCTGACGCTCGTGGCGTCGCCGTCGGCGATGTGCGCGTACATCATCGCGCGCAGCAGGGGCATCCACAGGACGAGCCCCGCCACGTCCTCGCGCGACACCAGGTGCGGTTCGCGCAGGAGCCTGCGCCAGACCGGGAGGCTGTCGGGCTCGCGCGCGCCGTCGCTCGCACGCCGCGCCAGCTCCATGCGCTCGCGCAGCACCGCGAGGCGCGAGGCGACCGAGTCCAGCTTCGCGCGCGTCACCAGCGGCAGATCCGAGGCGCGCATCCCCGCGCCCAGACACGTCACGAACCGCCCCGAACGCTCCACCAGCACGAACGGCCCGTCCTCGGGGTGGTCCATCGAGATGGCGACCCGAGGACGGGCCGTT
>Ga0172369_10007328_pt1 | contig 12823 bp, 1 predicted proteins | sample LakKiv25m_FD_114539 | JGI IMG/M metagenome (GOLD analysis project Ga0172369, IMG submission 114539) | Freshwater microbial communities from Kabuno Bay, South-Kivu, Congo - kab_022012_11.25m | ecosystem: Environmental > Aquatic > Freshwater > Lake | place: Democratic Republic of the Congo... | reverse complement strand
TCTCCTTCAAAAACAACAAAAAGATGAGGCAGTCCGTGTCTATGAACAGCTCGTGAGAAACGCGTATCGTTTACAGGGGCAACAATACCCATCAGGAGTATCCCTCCAGGACCCCAAACTTACCAGTTCCTATACTCCTGAATTTGCCAAACTGCTTGAAAAAGGATGGTTGCTCCACGAATCCATTGCGAAATCCCTGTATTTTCTAGGGCTTTTTCAACTGGAAACCAGTCCTGAAACCACCAATAAATTGTGGCTCATGGCACAGAACATTTCACCCGGATGGAGTTATTTTCACATTGAACGCGCCTCGTATGCACTATATGTCGAAAAAAATGAAGCAAAGGCAAAAGAAATACTCCTATCCTGTGAAAAAATCTATTCGCCTGCAAAAGCATGTAGTGAAATATTAACCACATTTCCGAACCTACCTCTACCTGGAGCATTCCAAGATGCAATCCGTGCAATACCAAAATACTAGATAGAATCTACTATATCAATATATATAGTAATAGATTATTTAGATAAATATGCTGGAGGACACAAAAACACGTACACAGATTTTTGTGATGAATCCATTGTGTTGAGCAAACGATCAAATGATTCTTTCACTGGCGAGTGTGCAGTAAGAAAATCAGATTTTTGAACTATTTCATAAGGCTTTCCTGATAATGGGTGTTGAAAAATTTCAGTTGCGGATGCAGGAAACAACTTTCGTTGGCCTTCAGGAATAGTTTTTTCAATCATCTCCCAAACTGTTGGAATTTCTACTTGTGAAAGATCGACATGGACTGCTAATACACCTAATTTCTGCTTCAAGGATTCATAAAAACTTATTTGCACTTTACTACTATCTAGCGTTACCTTCTCCATCCATTGCTGGATGATTTTTCGACGAGCTTCAACTTCTTTCAAGATATTTGTCGCAACTGGCTTTTCTGGTACTTCACGGAGTGAATCTACATCTTTTTTTGATTCCGGCATAGCTATCCTCCTCATGACAATGTCCTATTATACATCATAATTGCCCCTGTATACGCGAAATTGCAGTCGTGAGAATATAGTCTTTCAGACTCTCAACATCTGTAGATGGGATAGGTAATCCTCCAAAAATCATATATAACATGTCTACATGAACCATGAGATCTTTCTTCGCCAAATCAGAAAGTGTTCCCGCTGGTTGTGGGTGGATAATGATATATTCCTCAAATGAAAGGTTTTTTGTGCTCAAATACCGAATCATTTCAAAGATAGTATTGGTAAATGGAATAATCTTTGGAATCGGTATCTCCTGATAATGAGTCATGAGATATTGTGCAATGGAAATTTTTTCCGGAATTTCTCCAAATTGTCTTTTGATAGTGTCAAGTTGTGCTAAAATATCATCAGGTTGAAGCGCATTGGTATCTGAGGATGTTTTGTTAAGTTGCGCCGGAGAAATTGTTATTGTTTCTTTTACATCTTCCAAAAGAGATAAGCTTTCCATGAGTGGATACTGCTGTTTTAGATATGTTTTTATTTCACTAGATGCTTGTTGCAATAGCTTTACTGCTTCGTCTTCAGGCATCGTATGAATAATAGAAAGGAATTTCTCCATACCAAGAGATTTCGTAATAGCATCTCCCAAAACAGTACCAATGGCATAAGGAACACTAGCTTCATCGTTAATACGAGCGGCGCGATTAAATATTGTGTTAAACCGACTAATTGTCAACGCATTCACAATTGGTGCATATGTATCTGATGTATTTGAAAGTCCTGCACTCATCACGTCCAAAAACCGTAATGACGCCATATCTCCCCCCATCTCGCTAATAGTTATTCGTGGCTGTTTTATTTCATTCCGCTTATCATTTCTCACCTTTAGTGATATATAGGATAAATCAAAAGAGGTAGTAAATGTATAGGGCATTTTTGAATCGTCGGAATAGAGATAATTGACTAACGCGTCTACTGCTTGTTCATCATAATCTATAAAATCAACATAAATATCTGATAATTCTCTAATTGCATGATCTGTTTCATGAGCAACTGTACGAAACATATTAAACAATGATTGACTGTTCCTCTGTGCATTTATGATAACTGGATGAAACGGAGTACCCTTCATTTGCAAAGCAATGGCGCTTGTATTTTTATCTTCAAGATCCGCAACGACAATCGGAACAGTAATTTCTTTCCCGTCTTTCTCTATTACAATCTTGGTTATTGGATTACTATCAAGTATAGCGCTGAGAGCATTATATGACGTATCTGACAACTTCGCCTTCAGTCTCTCAAAAACGCTCTTTTCCTTCATTGGATCAAGATATGATTGCTCAATACGGATAATCTTAACGGTCTTCCCGTATACGCTTTGAAGGTATCCTTCAAAGCTCGCAGGGCTCTTATCTACGGCAAAATATATGGGCACCTTCGGATCAAGAAGCTTATTAAGAAATTGTTGAAGTTGCAAGGCGGTCAATGGTGTATTATCAATAAGTGATTGATCATATTCATCAACAAGTATTTTTAATTCAGGGTTTATTGCTTTTATATGAGAAAGAAATCCATTTTCAACTGTCCATTCCTGCATCCGAATATTGTCTGTCTGAATAGTATATGTCCCATCTGCATTTTTACTAGCAACTCCTGCGTTTACAAGTGCATCAAAGTATGACGTAATAAATCCTTCGCCGAGCATCTCTCCTTGTTTTGCAATTGTTAACATGGTGTCACTGGTCAGATCTGTCGTAGAACCTGGTCCGCCAGTTACAGGAAGGAGTGATGATTGCTTGTCTTTACGTATGAATGCTTGCAATAACGCAGCGCGTTCCTTTTGAATTGCAGCAATTCGATCCCTTATGCTTTGAATCACCACGCTTTCAGTTGCATCAATACCCAATCCTATTTGCTTCCTTAGATTTTGAAGCGCAATCGCCTTTTCAACGTCGTTGGTTATTGCTGCATACTGTTTTAATGGATTTTCGAGGTCTGATTGCTCTTGATATAGCCTACCTTCATCGAAACTATATGCAACAAATTCTTCATCTTGAACTAGAGCTCTTACTTGTTTCTGGTAATCAGTAGATGGGCCGTCATCTGAAGGCATCACCGACAGTTTAAATGTTATGAACTCTGTCGGAATGATTATGTCTGATGATCCATCGAGACCCTTAGCCATTTCAGCTAAAGAAACATCTTGTTTTTTGTATACGTCTTTAATAAATTTATCCAGCTGTTTGTACATATTCAAGCCAAACAACCCAATTACCTCCCTATGGATGACGGATTCTTGTATGGCTATGGTGAGCTTCCCAGACGCGTCCATGGAGAACTCCGGTTCATTACCGCAAATCCTATCCACATTAAATGAATATGAATTCGGCGCAAGCCCCCGGTCCAATAATTGTCCATCCGCATTATCTTTCCCAAGAATGGCAAGGACTAATGCGTTTTTGTCGTCTTCAGCTAAATCTTTGTTTTTCCGTATTTCTTCTGCAAGATTGAAACGTACTTGTTTGAATACGTTGACATCACCAATGCTTGCGGTTGCCTTCATAAGCCAGAGATACTTTAATGCATTCGGATACCGATACAGAAGTTCAGGAAGTTTATTTTCAAACGCATCGGTGTTGTCAGCTGTACGGATGGCAGATTCAATATTTTTTTGTCTTCCTTCAGGCGTTTTTGCCTGATCACCAACAACAAATGCTATATCCGCTTTTCCATTCTCGTTGTTATCATGATACAGGACTCCCCGATGTAAAATATGTGCATCTTCGCCAAACACACGTGCCCAAATATCAGAAGGGTCTGAAAGCCGTTGACGGACATATTGTGCTCCAAGCACATTATGACCTGCATCTTGACCTTTTACGCCATCATTGATCATAGCGTCTGCAACTGGCTCCATGGCGTACCCAAGATCATGATAAATCATGACCTGATGAACCAATAGTTGATCTATCGCACGTATCAAAACCCCTTGTTCTGCCAGCAGGCCTAATATTTTCGATGCGGTCGTTATGTTGTGATCTACTAAATGCCGTATTCCATGATCCCCAAGCGTCACCTGATTTGCAGCCACATCCTGCATGCTCAGCATGAGGATATTCTCCCGGACCATCTTGTATGCGTCTTCCAAAGAAAAATCAGCTGGAATCGATCCTTCAATTTGAGCCTGATGAATAAGTGAAATATACGTTTTGGTTTCACTGTTAACTGATTGGGTCTTTGTTGGATTATTGACAAACAGCTTGGTAATAATTTTCTCCGCTTCTTGTTCCAAAACCCCATTTGTATCCATTCCAAGAGTTTTTCCCTGCATGGACTCTGGAACAACGGTGACATCAATAGACTTGCCGGCCGCATAATCTATCATGCGCGCAAGAACTCCCTCTTTTTGTGCCTCTGGAGACGTGTACCGTGCCTGAAGTGCATCGCGAGTTCTGTTTATGTCCTTTGGTTCAGCTTGTATTGGAAAAGATTTTTCATTATTTATATATGACGCTTCATAGGTTTGCATCTGCGCAATCACCGGTTGCTGAATAATCCTTTGAATACCAGTGCTACTTTTAGTAAGGAATGTTGGGGATCCTAACAATGCCTCAGCAGCTTCCATAGCAGATTCCACTGGCGGTTTGATAAGTGTCTCCCCTATAGGACCGAGTGTCTCAGAACATGAAGATCCTGCACCTGCTGCAAACACGGATTCTATAAAAAGTGACGCGCCGCACCCTCGAGTACGGTTAATCGTTTTCCGTAAATATTCCGTGACAGGGGCATACAATTTTTGAAGACTAACACGAGAGTCTCGTGCAACCTTTGCAACTTGTTGACGGTTATATAACAACGGTCCCACGATAACATTTCCAACTTTATATGCAAGGCTATTCGTGTTTACTTTTGCTTTAGCTGCTTGTCGGTCACCTTGCCATTTTGCTATTGTTTGTCCTAGTTTATACCAGGGATTATTGGTGTTTACTGATGGTTTTACCTCATTTACACTTGCAGATGGTGTTTTCTTTGCAGCATCAAGGGCTGTTCGTACTTCTGCAACTTTTTTCTGGATAACCGAAAGACTTGCATTATTTGCGGGTGGTGTTACGGTTTTCCCTGTACGCGCATGATAGTCAGCAGCTAAATCCACAAACTCTTTTTGTGCAGACGCAATTACTTCAACTTGTGCAGGAGTTTTGACATTTTTTAATGCATTTAAAAGCTGGGTTTGCTCTGGAACAAACCGATTATCAGGTACAACCATCCCTTCATATCCAACTGTTGATTCTATTGAATATACAGGAATATTCCATCCATAATACTCAACCAATGATTGTACAAATTTAACTTGGTCAGGGGCTGTTAATATTCCTTTGATGTTGTTTTTTGGAATTTGTTCATTTACGACATATTCCTCGTCTAACCCACCCCGAGGAGCGTATCCAGGAAAATCTTTACTATCTTCCGCTAGATATACGATTGGAAAATTCTGCTCAATTAAAACCTTTCTCAATGCGTCAATTGACGTATTTGGTATGGTTCGAATAAATGCTAATGTTTCTTGCAGGCCCTGTAGTTTAATTTTCCATGAGTTAATATAGGGACTATTCGGAAAACTATTAACATCACTTGTTAATCCTTCAATTTGTGCAGTAAGACCATCAATGGTTTGACGAGAGTCTACTGAATACCGTATGGCCGTATCAATGTGGTCTAATTTAGCCAAACTTACTCTTGTGTCGTTAAAACCGCTTGATCCAAACATTCCCTCACCTGATGCTAGTAATAGATTTCGTGCCTTCATCTGGTTTTGTGAAAGGAGTCCAAATTCGGAAACACCCAATAATGAAGCACTTGTCGAACCATGTACTCCTGTTATCTTATTTTTTACCAAGTAACTTGCAAATGTAGGATTATTGAGATAGGTATTTATATAAAAGAATCTCGTGTTACCCCAATCATATAAACTGATTCTACCTGGAAATGCATCTGGCAATTCATTCCCATCCAATGTATTTGACAATATCATGTCTTTTAGATCCTGAACTTTTCCTCCCGAAGCGATAAAATCTGATAACTGAATCGTATTGAGATTCTCTAACAAAAAATCAATACCTAAATCCTTCGCTCCAATGGAATCCGTAAATCCGGGAGAAGACCTGGGTCGGTTTATGGAAATTGTTGACTCACCGTTTTTCAGTATATTTAAATCCGAAATCAACGATGTAAGTTCATTTTGTGCGGCTGCCACTTCCTGAACAGAAGGAATCTTTGAAACTACTGATGGTGCAACAGGTATGGATGAAGTTATTATTCTTGTAATCCAAGATACAGTATTTACATATGTTCCCCGTATCCAGGAACCGATATCATAAAGCACCTTCAAAGCAGTAATCGGACTGGTTGTCTTAGGCGCAGATGTTACATGTATAGGTGCTGCGGTAACAGATGTTACGATTGGTTTTGATATAGTGTTATCTAACCATGCTGTATAGTCAGATGGACGTTTCTCTGGAGGCAACGTCGTATTATCTGCCACATATTTTACAAGTGCTTCCCCTGCTTTTGTACGAAGTGCTGAAACATTTGAACCACCTTGCACCACTGCCTGTTCATATGCCTCAATTGCAGAAACAACAGGTGAAGTTGTATCTACTTTTGGATCCACAACTCCCTGGGCAACTAATGCTTGTGCAACTCGAGCTGCAATATCTTTTCCTTGAGCAGCACGTAGTTCATCATATGTTTTCTGAGCAGCAGCTATTGCTCCAGGCTGCAAGGCATCATTCATGGCCTTTGCTTCCTCAAGCGGTATAGATTCCATTTGTTCTTTTGGAATAGAAATATTACTTCTGTCATCAATTTTCCAACCCATTGCATCCGCAACAAAATATGCATACTCATCTGTTCCGTTTCGTTCTGCTTGAAGTGCTTGTAAATGTATGGCTTCCGGAATGGATATTCCGTACACATCATCAATAAATCCTGCTGGTGTTTTTTGTTGACCAGGTCGCATTGCAACAGTATTAATTGTAACCCCGATATTCCAATCACCATTGGCATCCCGAAGTGGATCACCCCACCGTAACCAGGTAGCTGTTTTTCCTGATGGTAATATCGGTTTTACGTTAAGGTTTTGCTGTGCTGCAACAACCGCAGCCGCTAAATTTGCAGACGTTGGACTTTTCTGAGCTTGTGTAATAATTGCCAATCTATTTTTCACAAGAGCGGTAAAAACAGACGTCACAGGTGACGTGACACTCGGCGCGCTGACATCTGTTCCTACTTCACGGGCTGCCTTGAGTGCTGCTGATGCAGGGTCTATCGCAGGGACTGCTTCTCCAACAGTGCCTTTAATTGCCTGGTTTATGGATGCAGATACCTCAGTGTTTCCGCTCTCACCGGAAACATATCTGTGAACGACGTCATAACTGAGGTTTTCTGATATCCGAGACACTGCTCCACTTAAGCCGTCATTTCCTAGTTTCAGATTACTGATATTCCCGCCGGTTGCGAGGATATCTACCACGTAGTTTCTGCCGTTTACATCAAGTATCTTTAGCCCTAACGCCTGTCGTTCCGGAGTGCTATCAAAAAACGCGCTGTTTGCTTCAATAAGCTCCCTGTATTTCTGTGATAGCGTATTCACCTGTTCCTGAAGAACTGTTTTAAATTCCGCTCCATTTTTGAAGAGATTTGCATCCATACCAGAAGTTGTTTTTTGAATTTCAGCAAGCATTTTTGATATGACGGTCGCACCAGCCACATCGCCTTTATTCATCGCTTGAACATAGGCTTCGTACAGCGGAAGATTTGCCTGAGCTTGAAGCCACGCAGGGATGGCGTCTGTCATGATATTTTTCTGCGCAGTATCTGAATTTATAGAAATCTTTTTAAAAAAAGCATTCATCGCATCAACAGTTTTTCCTCCCATGTCTTTTGATCCAAACACAATCATGCCGTCGGAGATGAGTGTATCCCCTGTCCGTTTTCCCCGCCCCTGGGTCTGGAATACTGTTTCCGTATTCACGCGATTTGCATCGATGATCGACTGGAACGATACATCTTTGTTTGCCGGGAAATCCCCTCCGATAGACTGACCCTCAAGGATAACAACAGTTGTATGGTCACTGATCCCTGTTTCCATAATCCGATCAAGCAGGGATGCTTTTGCGGAAAAGTTCACGTTTGAATATTTCGCGTCCATTTGGGTAAACTGGGGTTCTCCTTTTATAAACGTCACCTCATAGATATGTCCATCTTCTGCCGCAATGACGTATTTTCTGTTTGTCCCGAGATTACTTTCCTTCGCCATGAGCCCCATCACCTCTTCCTTGGACGCTCTGGCGTTAATTGCAACAATGTGTTTATCTCCCTCATTGATCACCCCATTTTGTTCCATGAGCTTATTCGGCATGATATCTGCATATTGTTTAATTGCCTGTGCAAGTTGTGCGTTTTCTCCGAGACTAATGAAGTTATCTTTATTTACCCGTCCTCCAGACCCAGTCAGTTTTCCTGTTGCCGGATCCACCTCTCCTAACACATTTTTACGGTTTGTTTGATTTATTGTCTCAATTGATGTGGGGTCTATACTATACCCTGCCATACGTGCAACATTCCGTATCATATCCGGTGTTGCAGTCACACCCGAAAATCCGCCCGCATTCATTCCAAATGCCATGTCCCACGCATACAGGTCAAAGATGTTTGTTTTAATTGTTTGTCCGTTGACAGTCACGCTATTAAATTCCGGTGTTGGTTCACCCCATACCCACGATTGAAGCATCTTACGGGACATTGCTGTCACAATATCCCCATCTTTAACGTTTGCCTGTAGATTTCCTTTTGATCCAATACCTGTCTTAAACGTCTCGCTTCCTATTTCAGAAGCAAGGATCCGAGCTGACTTGTTCATCGCATCCCCCAGAATGACTGCATCAGAATAGATTTTTTTCATAACAGGGTCAGCTTCAAACGCAACAAGTTTTGCAGGATCACGGGAACTGATGGTTTCAAACACATCATAAATTTTTGTTATTTTCTCTTCTGTTGTACCGGTTAACCCGTCAAACAGTTTTATTGGTTTTCCATCCGCATCCACTATGGTTGTCCCGCCAGTTGTTAACTCCGTCTCAAGCATACTGCCGATCATTTTCTTAATGCCTTCCTCGGTAAACCTGGCTTGGCTGACTGTTGTTCCGTCTGCAGTGGTTACGGTCTTTTCAATGACCCCTGCCAAATTCACCCTGTCTGGTGATCCATTTTGGCCATCACGAAGGACTTGGATATCCATAAGGGATTTCTGAAATTTCTCCATGAGTGCTATCTGCACTGTGCTTCCTTTCACTGCTTCGTCCCCGCCAAAAGACATAACCCATTCATTTTTGGAATTCAAAAATTCCGGAAATTCATCAATCGTTCGGTTGGCTATATAGATTTTTTTGAATGCGTCAAATGCTGCAATCCGCTGTGCATCTGTTATTTCAGGGCTCCGCATGGTGTCAATAAGAAATGCCATATCCGATGGTTCAGTCAGGTTGAACTTGGCATTTCGCATTTGCGCTTCCTGTTGGACAATATCTATGGGTTTACCGTTTACGTCTTTCCCAAGACGGAAATAGTACAGGTCATCCCCAAAAATCGGTTTGAGCTGCATAAATACCTGCGGAGATTGCGCATCTTTACTCACATACGTTCCTGATCTTCCAGTTAGTTCATATCCGATGTCCATATATAATGCGTTGGTAAATGTTTTTCCACCTCCTGTTATCTGAACAGCAAGGGAACGATTTCCGCCAAGCATTTTAATAGCATCGGTTATCTGTGGTGATTTCCATGAAAATACGCCGGTTTCAGCAAGTTTCCCTGTTGATTTCCATATCTCATTGATCCGCATTTCGCGACTCCGTACCGCAAGTTCTACCGTCAACCGCTGTTCCGGGGTAAGCATCGGTAAGTCAGGCATGACTTCGGATTTTGAAAGAAGCGCTGCACGCTTGACAGGGTCCTTAACAACTCCTGCAGCTTCAAAGATAAGCTGTTGTTTCTGAGTGGCAAAGAAATCAATCTGTGCCTGTTTAAAAACAGTATCTGCATCTTGAACTTTCTGTAAACTTTCAGAAGTAGGCGCCACTTTATGTGTTTCAAGAGCTGCAATATACGCATCTTTTGCACCGATGACAGTTATATTTGCTTTTTCAACCAGTGTTTCTATGGATGATTTTGTAATGTTTGCGGCAGCTAGGCCGTCTTCATATGTCTTCATCGCTTCTGTCACAAGAGCAAGTTTTGCCTGTTTATCAACAAGACTTGCTTTTTCGTAGGCACCCACTGCGTCTCGTACTGCAAGTGCATTCTTTTCGATTTCAGCTATCCTCGCAGGGTCCGTTTCAGAAAGCGCAAGCACTGCTTGCTCCTTAACTGCCACACCTTTTTCAATTAAGGCATTTATTTCCGCGGGGGTCATTTGCTGTTTAGCAAGTATTTCAGGAGGCGTACCACCAGCCCGTTTTACTGCCCCATAGACGTTGTAATCCGCAACACTTATGGAAACCATCTCGCTGGGTCGACCAAGGACAAAAGAGAGAACACCATCAATAATTCTCCTCCCGATCGGTTGATTTTCCAGTTGTGTCCGCCTTACCTCGATAACCGCAATGGTTTTGTTGCGCCATTCTTTAATTGTTGGATTTCTGTCAAAGACGCTTACATAGGTTTCAGCAACTGCATCTCTGACTCGCTGGAATGGAGTTTTGGACAGTTTTATTTGTATCTCTTCACGGATTCTTGCTTGCGCTGCCGAATCCGTAGCCCCTTGTTTCTTTATTTCCAGCTGAACCGCTTCTTCGATTCTCGCTGCCTTCTTCTGTGCCGAAGTCAACACCGGCGTATTTGTTTTTGTAATAATTGCTTCAACTGTCTCCCCAAGTCCTAATGCGGACTTAATACGACCAAAAAATGTTCCTGATTCGTCTTTTGCAGATGTTAACGCGCGTACCTCAAGAGATATCGTATTTGCTTTCTTAACAATAGCACTCGATGCTTGCTCTATCTCCAGGACTTTTTGAAGTGCCTCAGGTTTTTTGCTTTGATAATCAATAGCAAGAAGAGCTGTTTCTTCCAATTGCTTGATCCGTGCCTCTATTCGTACACGTTCATCAGGAGAACCTCCTCTTGCGATAATTGTATCTCTCTCAATAACTGCTTGGTCATAAGCAGCCATGGCTTTTTCCGGGTCTTTCACAAGAACGAGTTGCTCTTCAATGGTTTTATATTGCGCATTGAGTTCTTCTGTTGCTGTCTTTCTTGTGTTAATTTCTGCAACAATTGCTTTCTGCGTTTCCGTATAATGAAGAGTCTGCAATGCCTCGCGTTTGGTGGCAAGTTCAATAAATGCGAGTTTTGCCAGATCAGGGTCCCCTGATAATGCTGCCTTTTCATAATCAGTTTTTGCTTTGTTATACTCATTCACCACATCAGGCGCAGTCAACCGATCTATTGCTTTTTGCAATATATTTCCCGGTTGCGTGACTTGAGCTTTTTCAAATGTATATGCTTGCTGGGTTTGGAAAAGTGCATCTTTAGCATCAACAAATGCCCTATATGCCGGATCGGTTACTTTTTGAGTGGCTGGAAGGCTTTCTTTTAATTTATATGCAGCAAGTGCTTCTACATATGCTGCTTGCGCTTCCACAAACTTTTTCATTGCAGTTGTCTGGTTTTCTATAGGGATTTTTTGAATAGCAGTTACTGCTTTTGTTGCCATGAGTACAGCCGCATCCTCTCTCCCTTTGGCTATAATTGCGTTTCGGAAATCCATTTCAGCGACTTTCACTTGTTGAGCGGTAACTCCATCTGCAAACTGTCCGTTTTTCGGCTTTGTTGGCTCTGCATACATATTCAAAAGCGCTTCTTCGGCCTCATCAAAACGCATTGTTGAATTACTCTCATAGTTTCCTCCCTTAAGCTGTCCTGTTGACAAAGCAGATCCGCCAAGTGCTGTTCCAAGTTGACCAACAGCAATGGCACAGGATGTCGGATCCCCACCTACACAGGATGCAACGGTCTGAGGAATTTGCAGTCCAACGTCGCCATAATCCGCAACTGCATTTGCAACAAGAGTCTGTGTCGAAGGATTTTGAACTGAAAGTCCCACCCGAGCAACTGCAAGTACTGCCATTGCAATATTCATTCCGCATGCAGCAGCGTCTTTTTGATACACACCCTCTGCATCCATGACACCTTGCGTACATGTTTCTACTGCATTTCTTCCGAAATAATAGGCAGACGCACCTGCAACAGCTGTTTGGGCTATCTTGGCTCCGGTTGCCATTTGGGTTGCAGTGGTTACTTGGCCAGCATATTTAGCCCCATTTAAAGCAAGTGCGGAACCTTTTGCACCAACCACCGCCCTCCCGAAAAGGCTTCCTGTTTGACCAAGTTGCCCTGCAACTGCTCCTCCAATAAGAAGTCCTCCTTGCCAGACAAAATCATTCACTGATTTTTTACATCGAGGATCTGTTAAACTTTCCTTAAATGTCGAAGCGTTACAGAGTTCAACAACAGCTGGTGCAGCTTGCTGCGTAAGCATCGCAACACCAAGCATCTGTGATCCATATAAAATTGCAGTTGATCCGCCTGCAACGAGTCCCGATGCTGCAGCAGTGGTAACAATGGGAGCTGCTATAACAAGTCCTACCGCAGCAACGGCAGTTGTCGCTACTCCCCACCCTTGCTTCACTGCACCTCTCACGCAATTCCAAGCGTTTTTATTATCTCCAAAACAGTTATTGTTCACTAACGCATTCCCCTCGGCCACATCTCCTTTTTGGACACCGTT
>Ga0172369_10007326_pt1 | contig 12826 bp, 10 predicted proteins | sample LakKiv25m_FD_114539 | JGI IMG/M metagenome (GOLD analysis project Ga0172369, IMG submission 114539) | Freshwater microbial communities from Kabuno Bay, South-Kivu, Congo - kab_022012_11.25m | ecosystem: Environmental > Aquatic > Freshwater > Lake | place: Democratic Republic of the Congo... | reverse complement strand
TCTCCCATATTTCTACAGCAGCAAGTGCCATTGTTCCTGCAATTGGCCCAAGTAATCCACCGTTCCCCTGGCGATGGCTGAATGATCCGGCACAGCCGAAATTAAAAACGGAGCTCCTGGGCAAGTGGCGAGTGGCTAGTGTCTCGGGTAGTGTGAGATGAGTAGACATCAGGGAAGCGTTATAAAGACACCAACCCAGCGGAGCCGGAAGCAATACATAAATGAATCATGGTTTGGTCGGTGCGCGGCGATTTTTCGGACCGATCCGACCGATCCGACCGATCGGTCTGATCGGTCTGATCGGTACCTGGCGCACCGACCAGACCAATCCTGATGTGGGTTTGGCCCACAACCCAACAACTTGTTTTTTATCGCAGTTCCCGCGATTTCAGGTACTAATAACTTCCACAGCACTTCTTATATTTCTTCCCGCTGCCGCACGGGCACGGGGCGTTGGGGCCGACTCTGGCGGTATTCTGCGCCGGCTTGTGTACCGCTTCGCCTGGGGTGGCGTATTCTACCCGGCTGCCGGCGCCGTGTTTCAACAATATCCGCATGATGCCCGTGGTCAGTTCGCCTGTTTCATTTTTGTTGTCAAATTCATCTTTTCCGCCGCTCGATGCCCAATCATAAATCCGTCCTACCTCTCGGGCAGCGTCCGGATCGACAAGCGGCAATATCGCTCCGGTCGATATGTGAATGCCGTCCGGCTTGAAAACATGGGTCGCCAGCACCGCGTCGGGAATCGCCGTCTGCGACAGTGAGATGTCAATCAGTGGGAAATGATGGCCACGCAGCAAATCGCATACCTGCGCTCCACTGTTCGGTATTACCGCTTTGATATGGAGCAGGCAGAATCGAATCTCGCGCAAAGCATCGGCAATAATGAGCGTATCATCATCCGGTTCCGGTATGCCGGACAGGTATTCATCGATATACCGGATGCGCTGCCGCTTATTGGCGAACAATGCGTGGTCCATCACGATGGCCATCTCGCTCTCGTTGCCGACCAGCACATTGTTCCGCATGATTCCCAGCGTCTTTGCGCTCTCCGTAATGCCGTCCGTGGCCACCCGCTTCAGCATATCGTGGAAGATCACTGAAGACTTCGCACGCAATTGCCGGTAGCGAGTGACGGTGTCTTCCTCGGTCATCAAATTCAAGTCCGGGTTTTCCAGGATTTTAGCGATCACCAGCGCTTCAGTGATGTCCGTTTTGCCGGCGCCCTCCCATGGCAGGGTGGGTAGCCGGCGCAGATCGTTTTCATACCGGGCTTTATCCGGGGACTGGCCAAGGAACAGCAATCGATAATATTCGGTCGCGAGGGTCAGCATGATCCGCCGTATTGCGTCGTCTTCCGAATAGCCGGTCCGGCAAATCCGCTGGAAAGCATGCCCCGCCTCGGAGGCGCGATTACGGACCTGTTTTTCCACGGCTTGCCGGATTGTCGTGATTGGAAGCGTTGCCATGATTCGTTATCCTCTACGCGCAAGAAATGTCTCTGGGGAGATGACAGGTTACCCATATTTTACCGGTAAAGAAGCGAAATGCCTATCTTGCGAAGCAATAAATCTGTATAATCTGCGAAATCCGTTTCCCGGAGGTTTATCGGATGGTCCATATACATCGCAAAAGCACGCTGGCCCTGCTTGGCGGCGAGCAGTTGCTGCGGGAGGGGCAGCAGTTGCGCTCGTCGTGGGGCGGGCGGGGGCTGGCGGAAGCGCTCCGCGAGTATACCGGAGCGCAGTACGCGCAACTGGTCACCTCCGGCACGGCGGCGCTGATCTCCTCGCTGTTCGCGGCGGGGGTGGGGCCGGGGGATGAGGTGCTGACGGTGGCGTATACCTGGGTGGCGACGGTGGGGGCGGTGCTGCGCGTGAACGCGGTGCCGATCTTCACGGACATCGACCCGCGGACCTTCTGCATGGACGTGGAGGACGCTCGGCGGAAGATCACCCCACAGACGAAAGCTATCCTGCCGGTGGATTTCTACGGCCACCCGGCGCCCATCCCCGAGTTGATGCAACTGGCGGAGGAGCACGGGCTGACGGTCATCGAAGACGCCTGCCAGGCCTCCACTGGCGAGATCGACGGACGCAAAGTGGGCAACATCGCGCACATGACCGCCTTTTCCTGGTCGGGCAAGCCGATCTATTCGAGCTGCGGCGGCGGCGCGTACCTGACCAATGACCGCAAGCTCTACGACCGCGGCCTGCTCGCCGGCCAGCACCCGACGGTGATCATGGGGCTGACCGACGACCCGGACGTGCGCCGCTACGCCTCCACCGGCGGCATGGGCGACAACATGCGCGCGATAGGGCAGGACGCGCTGGCGCAGTTGATGGACGCCGACGCGCGCACCAACGCCCGCATCGCCAATTGCGCACACCTGACGAAGCGGCTGCAAGGAATCCCAGCCATCACTACACCCTATGTCCGTCCCGGCTACAAGCACGTGTTTCACTATTACACCTGCCTGTGGGACCCGGCGGTCTACGGCGTGACGCGCGACACCTTCGTGAAGGCGCTGAACGCCGAGGGGCTATACGCGGTGGCGTACGTGAAGGATTCCAACTACCACTTTGAACCTATCAGCAAGCCGGTGGGGGCCGATGACGGGCCGCTGCACCTGCGCGCAATCTTCCAGGAGCGCAACCTTTACGGCAAAGGCTGCCCCTTCCTCTGCCCGCATGTGAAGAACCCGCCGGTCTACGCGAAGGGCGACCTGCCGGTGAGCGAGGAGATGACCGAGCTGGAATTCTCGATAGGGCAGCCCGACCTTTCTCCACCGAACGACGAACGGGACATGGACCGGATCGCCGACGTGTTCGAGAAGGTAATCGAGCACATTGACGAGCTGCGGGGTTATCAGCAGTAGCTATGGTCACGCGCGGACTGGCAGTCCGCGCTCCGGGGGGAAGATGCCATGACCGAAGTTCGTTTCGACCGCATGATCCCGGCGCAGGTGGTCGCCCGGCGGGAGGCGTGCAACCTGGCGTACCTGCCGGTGGGCGCGCTGGAGTGGCACGGGGCGCATATGCCGTTCGGCACAGATTACCTGATCGTGAACTGGCTGGCGGAGGAGGCGGCGCGGCGGTTCGGCGGGGTGGTATTTCCGCCGGTTTATTACCACGACGTGCGTTATCAGTTACACGACAGCCGCCCGGAATGGCATCGCACCTATACAGAGATGTTGCAGGTGCCGGACGCCTTCACCGCCTTCCCGCTGCGCGATGACGAAGGCAATCCGGAGCTGGAAAATCCCGTCACCCCGCCGGAAGACGGCCCGCGGCCCGCGGAGGAGCTGCCCTTCGACCACGCGGGGCAGTGGCGCGAGTCTACCCGCCATGTGGCCATGGTGCTGCTGGAGATCCATCTCTACGGCTTCCGCAACATCCTGCTGCTGCCGGGGCACGGGCCGAATTTCCGCATCTGCCCGGAGGCGGAAGAGGTGTACCGGCAAAATGTTGCCCGCCGCTCTGCCCTCGGCCCGCCGGCGCGCACGCTGTCGTTCAACTACTTCAACAACCTGAACGAGCCGCGATACGGCCAACACTGGCTGCACGCCGACCGCCTGGAAGGCTCGCTGGTTATGGCCGCCGCTCCCGGTACCGTGCACCTCGACCGGCTGCCGGACGACCCGACGGAAATTCCGCCCGCCTATCTCGGTCATCCGTATCTGAACGAGTCGGAGGGCTTTTCGCCAGAATATGCGGACCTTCACGAGTCCTTCGCCTACTTCGACCCGCGCAACACCGACGCCGAGTATGGCCGCCGCCAGCTCGAGCACGTGCTGAGCAAGATTGGCGAGCAGGTGACGGCATGAGGTATATCAAGTAAAGAGGAAATTGCGTAAAATCCTGCAGACCTGCGTCACCGATGATGCCGCCGGCTAATGAGGAGATATAAAAGACCCGCTAATCGTAGTCGAAAGTAGGTAAGTCCATAATCAAATACTATCACATTTTCCGTTCTTCCAATTCACGACGTGTTCTCGCTAATTCATCGGCTAACAGATGCTCAGCCGGCAAGGTCATCCGATACTCAGCAGCCAGCACGGTATTCTGCAAGCCTTCCAGGGCATAATGCGCCACGGCCTGATCTTTCCGCGCACAGAGGATCAATCCTACGGGCGGATTTTCCCCTTCACGCATCCAATGTTCGCGCGCATAATTAAGGTAGAGATGCATTTGGCCGGCGTCAGAATGCGTGAATCTGCCCAGTTTCAACTCAATCACAATCAAGCAACGCAATCGACGGTGAAAAAAGAGCAAGTCAACACGATACCACTCCTCACCGATCCGCAAACGCCGCTGCCGGCCAAGGAATGCGAAATCATCACCGAGTTCCAACAAGAAAGCACTCAGCTTCTCGATCAAAGCCTCTTCCAGGTCGCTTTCCGAGTATTCGTCCTTTAAATCCAGAAATTCTAATATATACGGGTCTTTGATCTCCTCTTCGGGGGATATATGATCGGTTGCACCTGCGTTTTGACCCTCCTGAAGCAGTGCCGCTTTATTTCGCGATAAAGCTGTGCGTTCGTAAAACATCGAATTAATCTGCCGGTCCAATTGGCGAACCGTCCATCCTCCTCGCTCTGCTTCAGCTTCATAAAATAAACGTGCGTCAGGATCGGTAATTGAGATCAACTGCACATAATGGGACCATGATAGCGGAAAATTCCGCGATTTCCCTTGCAAAACGGTAACCGAAGAGGATATTAGAGCAGACGCAGAAGGTTTCTGGATGGATTCGACAGACACTGTCTGTCGAATCTCGGATGTCTGAAACTCTTGATAGAATCGTCGCATTAAACGCAAGTTAATAACACTGAATCCCCGTCCAAAGCTCTTCATCAAATCGGCTGACAGACGCTGGAGTAGCTGCTCGCCGTATCCAGCGCGGGTTTCTCCGCCTTGCTCGAATTCAACAATACGACGACCGATCTCCCAATAGGTGAAGGTTATGACCGAATTCACTGTCCGTGCCGCGGCCTGACGCGCAGCGGTCAACAGGTGTGCAATATCGGTCAGCACAGCTCGATATTGATCTGCTTTGACAATGTCGATTATTTTATTGTCGCGTCGTGAGTCAGGCTGACTTTTCAGCACGAATATCTCCGATTACCCCGGCTGTTACAGAGTCAGAACCAGCTTTATCTAATGCTTTGCTATTGTACTCTACTTCGCCTCATCGCTCAACCGTGTCCCGGGATAATAGGCATGCAGGATTTCGCGGAAGGATTGCCCCGCTTTGGCGCGGCCATTGGCGCCCCACTGGCAAAGGCCGATGCCGTGGCCGCGGCCCGCGCCGCGGAAGGTGTAGCCGGTAATGGCGCCGGCGCCATTGCGGGTCACCTTGAGATCGAATAGCGCGCTCCACAGCCCGCTAGCGCCGGGCTTGCCGTTGCCGAACAGCCAGCGCGCCGCGTCGCCGAAGACGAGGATGCTGGCGCCGTCTCCCTCGACGCGCAGCGAGGCGACCCTGCCATCCGGCGCGCGCTCCTCGACATTCATATTGGTGACGGTGCGGATCTGCGCGGCGGGATCGTTCGTCACCAGCGGCAGGTTTTTCGCCACCAGCGCGTTCACTTCGGCGGCGGTGAACTGACATGTCCAGCGGCTTCCGCTCGATTCCTTGCAATAGGCATCGCCGGAGTTGAGAATGGCTTCGATGGTGAGCTTCGCCGGCGCGCTTTTCGCGGGCATATCCGGCACGCCTTGCAGATAGGGACGGCTGTATTCCGGCCCCCAAAGCAGACTCGCGTCGCCGGTGGCGCCGCCGCAGGTGGAGGAATAATACGGCTCGGCCAGCTTGTCCCCCGCCATCAGCACCAGACCGCGCGTTTTGCTGACGGCCTGGTCGGTGGCGGCCGTCCGCTTGCCGCCATGCGCCTGGCAATGAACGTCGGCGCAGATATCCGCCCCTTCTTCCGCGTGGCGGCCTATCTTGATAAGGGCATAAGTGCGCGCGATCACCGCCTGCGCCAGCAGCGCCTGCGGGTGGAAGGTGTCCGGCATCTCCGCCGCCACCACGTTGCGCAGGTATTCTTCCAGCAGCACCTCGCGCGAGACATGGAAGCTCCCCCGCGCGGGGAAGATCACCACCGGCGCGTCGCGCGTTTCCCAGGTATCAGGGGTAGGCGTCCATAATTTGATCGGCTGGTCTGACGCCAGGCGCACGGAGCCCGGCGCCTGACGAAAATTAATGCTGTTTTGCCGTAACCAGCACGTTCCGTCCTCGCCGAAAACCATGCCGACCATCTCGCCGGGTTTGGAGGTATGGAGCGTCTGACCGTCGTTTACGTCGATCGCGCGCACGGTTCCCACGCCTTTCCACGCCAACATGGTCTGCGCTGTGGCGATAAGCAGGCGCAACGGCGCCTTCCCGGCAAGCACGTCGGCGGCGGCGGGCGGCGTGTAAGACGGCTGGGCAGGCGCCGTGTCCTGCGCGTTTAGCGCTCCCCACGGGCCGGCGCCCAGCATCAGCGTGAGGATAAAAATATGGTATGGGAATGGTTTGCGATAAGACATGATCGACCTTCCAGCGGTGCTGCCGGCGAGCGGTCAGCCGGTAATGAGATGTTGCCCTGCGCTGTAATGGATCAAACTCGATTGCCAGACGCATCTGATGCGCATATAATGGATATGGAGGCAGTAATGAGCGCGGTCCCCGATCGATACCTTTCGCTGGATGAATATTTCCTGCTGGAAGAGATGAGCGGAATAAAACACGAATACTACCAGGGCGTTGCTTATGCAATGACCGGCGGTAGCGTGGCGCATAATCTCATTATCGCAAATACCGTCGGCCAGTTATCGCGGCAACTGGAAGGAAAAGACTGCACGGTTTTTCCGAGTGACTTACGGCTCAAAGTGGAAGCGACCGGCATATATACATATCCTGATATCATGGTGATCTGTGGCGCCGTCCATAATGCGGACAAGCGCAAGGATACCGTCGCGAATCCATCGGTGCTGTTCGAGGTGCTGTCACCCGGCACCGCGAATTATGACCGCGACAAAAAATTCCAGCACTATCAGACTATCGAGACGTTGCGTGATTACGTCATCATCTCACAGGACAGCGCTTGCATCACGCAGTATACCAGGCATGAAGGGCAATCCTGGTTGCCGCGGGAATATACGCAAATCAAGGAAGCGGTTCACCTGGCGTCGATCGGTTGCCAGCTTGAGTTGATGGCGATATACAGAAAAGTATCTTTTGACGACAGCGGACAGATCAGTCGCTTAGGTGATAAGTAATAAGTAATAAGTAATAACTCAGGACCGTGCCATATTTAGAGATACAGTGCCTTACTGACTATGAGACAATTTTCTCACAGCGTAGCGATGGAAAAGTCTGGTCTCTTATCACTTATTACTTATTACTCTTCCAATCCCTACCACTTTCGCCCGTCCGAAGTGGAGGGCGGAGCGGCAGGCACGGGTGGGGCGGGCTGAGCGGGGGCGGGAGCGGCGGTGTCCTGTTCGGGAGCGCTGGTTATGCCAAGCGCATGTCGGCGGAAGGCCAGGTCCAGCTCTTCCAGCCAGCGCTGGTAATCCATGCCCAGCGCCGGCTCGTGATAGCCGAATTTTTCGATAAACCGGCTAGCCAGGCGCTGCGCGAATTCGCCGCGCAATGCGGCGGGAAGCTCGTTCCGCCGCTCCAGAAACCGCTGAATGAGCCGATATTCGTCGCTGCTTAGCCGGGAAAGCTGGCTTAGCACGGAGGCATCGAGCAGGCGGAAGACCTGGGCTTCGCCCAGCGTCATCTCCCGCAGCCGCCGCTCCCGCCCGTGGGTAATGACCAGCGTGCCCGCCGCCATGTCGCCCAGCCGTTGATATCGCCGGTGCAGCAGCGCGACTACCAGGCCCAGGCTGTATAACAGCGGAAGAGTGTCCGCCGCGCGCATAAGATTGCGCACCACCACCGAGCGGAAATCCACCGGATACCCGCCGTCCTTGATTACGCGCAGTCCCATCCAGCGCTTCCCCGGCGTCTCACCGTTCCAGACGGTCTCAAAAATAACATGATATACTATTACTATTAAGAGAAATCCCATAATAATAATGATAATCAATATCTCCGGATCGGGACTAAGCCAGGGCGGCAGAACATTCATCACGAACAGCAGCCATGGGATCATCAGCAGCGCCGCAAACAGCAGTAATTGCAACGATGTATCGACCGCCGCCGCAATGCCGCGTGACCCCACGCCCGCCAGCTCATACTGGATTGCAACTTGCTCCGGCGTATAAAATTCCACCATCCTCGACATATTGTTTTCTCCACCGCACGTTCATTATGTAAATTCCGCGCTTCTCACCGGTTTCCTGCAATTCCTGGTTGACGTTTCACCTCCACGGGTAGTACATTTGCGAAATGGGAATCGGCTTTGCGCCGGTTCTTTTCTCTTTTTACAAGGAGTCACGGATGGCGGAGCGCGTACTATTCGGCACCGACGGCGTGCGCGGCGTGGCGAACAAGGACTTGACGGTACACCTGTGCTTGCGCATTGCGCGCGCGGCGGCGACAGTGCTGCGGCGCCAGGGCGAAGGGCGACCGCGCGTGGTGGTGGGCCGCGATACCCGCATCTCCGGCGACATGATCGAGGCGGCGATGATCGCCGGCTTCTGCTCGGCGGGAGCGGACGTCATCCCGGTAGGCGTGCTGCCCACCGCCGGCGTCGCCTACCTGGCGCGCGAGCTGGACGTGGATATGGGCGCGGTCATCTCCGCTTCGCACAATCCCTATGAATTCAATGGGATCAAGTTCTTCTCTCATGAAGGTTTCAAACTGCCCGACGCGGTGGAGGAAGAGATCGAGGCGCGGGTGAAGTCCAGCGAGCATCTCGACCACCCCACCGGCGACGGGCTGGGACGGCGCCTGCCGGCGGGCGACGCGGTGCGACGGTACGATGTTAACCTGCGCGGGCTATGTTCCGGCTGCCTGGCGGGGATGCGCCTGGCGGTCGATTGCGCGAACGGAGCCGTCTCCGAGCTGGCGCCGGCGCTGCTGCGCGAGCTAGGCGCCGAGGTGACGGCCATCAACTGTAACCCCGACGGCCTTAACATCAACGCGGCGTGCGGCGCCACCCATCCGGAAGAGGTAGCGCGGGCAACCCGAGAATTAGGCGCGCATGCCGGCCTGACCTTCGACGGCGACGCCGACCGCCTGCTGCTTGCCGACGAGACCGGGCGCGTGGTGGATGGCGACCATATCCTGGCCATCGCCGCGCGGGCGCTGGCGGCGCAAGGCCGCCTGCCCGGCGGACAGGTGGTGGGTACGGTGATGAGCAATCTCGGCCTCGAACGCGCGCTGGCGGACATGGGCATGCAACTGGTGCGCACCCGGGTGGGCGACCGCTACGTGCTGGAGGAGATGCGGCGGCTGGGCTCCCCACTGGGCGGCGAGCAATCCGGACATGTGATCTTCCTCGACCGCTCCACCACCGGCGACGGCCTGGTCACCGCGCTCATCGTGCTGCGGATTATGCGCGACACCGGATCGCCCCTTTCCACACTGGCCGGAACGATGGACGATTACCCGCAGAAGCTGGTGAACGTGACGGCGCCCTCCCCGCGGGAGTGGGAAGAAAACGAGTCCATCCTCCGCGCCATCCGGGATGCTGAGGGCGACCTGGGCGACGAAGGCCGCGTGCTGGTGCGCGCCAGCGGCACCGAGCCGATCATCCGCGTCATGGTGGAAGCGGCGCTGGCGGAGAAGGTCGAGCGCTGGAGCGGTTACATCGCGCGGGTTATCGAAGAACAATTGGCGGCGTAAATTTGGGTGTTGGGTGTTGGGGATTAGGTGTTGGTTATCGTTTAATCAGTATAAACAAAGCGCTCGCGCACCGTCAAAAGAAATGGTTGTAAGCGCTTTGTTAATACTGATTAAACGATAACCAACACCTAATCCCCAACACCCAACACCCTTAAGGCACATCTACCATCTCCACCTCCACCACCCACACCGTGAACGGCAATGCGCCGGGCAGGCGCACGGCGTCCTTGGCGGTGGTCACCAGCAGCATGCCTGGTTTTAGGCGGCGCGCGATCTCGGCGGTATCCGCGGCGGTGTAGCAGTGATGATCAGGATACCGGCAGGGAACGACCACCGCGTCCAGCGACTCCAGCATCAGCTCGAATTGCCGCGGGTTGCCCAGCCCGGAGAGGGCGAGGACGCGGCGGCCTTGCAGGCTGCCCAGCGGCGCCGTTTCACCTTCCAGGTTGCGCAGGTGGAGCGGGCGGTGCTCGGTGAAGCGAACGCGCGCGCCGGGAGCATAACGCGCGGCCTGTTCCGCCAGGAAGGCTACCCGATCCGGCGGCGCGAGCCGCGCGTGGGTGATCCACACCTCGTACGCCCGCCGCAGGTGCGACCATGGCTCGCGAAAGGTTCCGCGCGGCAGGAGGAAGTCGCGCGCCGGCGGCTGCAGGGCGTCGAGCAACACGATCTCGCGGTCCTTGCGCAGCCGCCTGTACTGGAAGCCGTCATCGAGGATCAACACGTCGGCGTTGCATTCCTCGATAGCCCGGCGGCCCGTGCGGCGGCGATTTTTCCCCACCACCACGGGAATGCCGTGAAGACCGGCGGCCAGCAGCGAAGGCTCATCCCCCACCTCGCCCGCCGGCGGCATATCGCCTTCGATACGGTAACAAACGATGCAGTCTTCCGCCGACCGCCGTCCGTGCCCTCGGCTGAGGATAGCCACCCGCCGCCCCGCGGCGGTCAATTCAAGCGCCAATCGCCGCACCGCCAGCGTTTTTCCCGTCCCGCCCAGGCTGAGGTTGCCGACGGAAATCACCTCGGCCGGCAAAGTAGTGACCCGCGCCAACCCGAGCCGGTAGGAGGCCAGCCATACCTTCAACACCAGCCAGTGCACCCCCGCCAATCCGCGCAATAGCAGGCGCGTCAATGCCGCCCGTCCCCCAGGCGCGCCGTCGATGATGGCGAACAAGCCCGTCAGCCGGTCCGTCTCTCGATTATTACCAGACAATTCTGCCATCTCACCCACAGGAAGACCTGTATGTTGTAAGCCACGCAGCCGCAGCGGAGTGGCGTTCGCGTCTAGGTAAGCTTGCCTGTGCTCATCGTTGAACCAAACTGGTTCGTAGGCAACTTACTACAAACGGGTTAATTAATTACGAATGGGCGGTCGCTTCCATATCTTCTCCCAGCAACTTCGCCGCCTCCTTCGCGCACCGCTCCCCCGCGCCGGCATGTTGGTGAAAGATGGTTCTCGTCTTCTCCGCCAGTTCTCTCAAAAGCTTTCGGTCATCCAGGAAGGCGATCCAGCGGGCGGCCAGCTCGCCGGCATCGGCGACCTGAAAGCCGACGCCGGCGTCCAGGGCGAGGCGGGCCAGGTCGCGGTTCTTTTCCATATGCGGCCCGAAAATGGCCGGCTTGCCCAAGCCGAGCGGTTCGAGGATGTTGTGCCCGCCGACGGGGACGAAGCTGCCGCCGACGAAAGCCGCCGTGCACAGCGCATACGCGCGCGCCAGCTCGCCCAGGGTGTCGAGAATGACAACGGCGTCCGGTGGGGCAGATACGGAAGCGATTTTCGTGCGGTGCGCGGCGGCAAAACCGTGGGCGGTGATGAGCTCGGCGATCTCCCCCGCGCGCTGGATATGGCGTGGAGCGATGAGCAGGCGCGCGCCGGGGTGCGCGGTCTTCACCTGGCGGAAGGCGCGCAGCACCGGCTCCTCCTCGCCGGGGTGGGTGCTGCCCGCCAGTAAGATCGGCTCGTCGCGGCTGAGTCCCAACGCATTGCGCAGGTTGATCTGCTCGCCAAGCGACACCTCGGTGAGCACTTCGTCGAACTTGGTATTGCCCGCCACCGTCACGCGGGCGGGATCGGCGCCCAGGCGAACGATGCGGTCGGCATCCTCCCGCGACTGCATGCAGAAGCGGTCGATGTTGCCGACCATCCACCGGTAGAGTGGCCGCAGGCGGGCGGCGCCGCGCAGCGAGCGGTCGGAGATAATGCCGTTCGCCACCATCACTCTGCAACCGAGCAGACCGGCTATTGCCAGGAAGTTCGGCCACAGCTCCGTCTCCATGATGATTATCAGCTCGGGCCGCGCGCGCGCCAGCGCCAGCCAGGCGCACGGCAGCAGGTCGAAGGGGAAATAGATCGTCTGTCCATGCTCGCCGACTAATTTGGCCGCCGTCGCCTGCCCGGTATCCGTAGTGGTGGACAGGATAACGTGATGATCGGGGAGCAGCTTCAGCAGCGCCTGCCAGACCGGTTTCGCCGCCGTGTTCTCGCCCACCGAGACGGCGTGCACCCAGCAGCGCGGTCCGGTTGGGAGCTTGCTTCGCGGGATGAACCCCATCCGCTCGAACAGCCCCCGCCGCGATTTGCCGGCAACAAGCAACCGCCATAACAGCAGCAGGAAGATGAACGGGCTCAGCACGAGCAGCAGCAGATTGTAAAGAACGAGGAGAATGATGTTCATATCAGATGCGTTAACGGCAATCCAAAATCCAACGTGGGCTTTATTCACAACCCAATAATACAGGCATCGTTTTTATAAAGGATTTTCAACCTTTAAGGTACTAGCGGAAGTTCCTTTAAAAAAGATTTAAACGATATAGAAAAATTGAAAAGATGATAAAATTAATTTTTTGCAAAAAAATAATTGAACTCTTTTAAATCATTTAATATCGTTAAATCTTTTTTAAAGGAACCCTCTGCTAGAATTACAGGACTTTCGCTTCATCACTTTATAACCAACTAGTTATGTTTGGTATATTTGGTGAGTGGGCATCCTATTGGTATCACAATACCAGAGGCAGCCATGTTCACCAAACGCCAATACGT
>Ga0172369_10007317_pt1 | contig 12834 bp, 4 predicted proteins | sample LakKiv25m_FD_114539 | JGI IMG/M metagenome (GOLD analysis project Ga0172369, IMG submission 114539) | Freshwater microbial communities from Kabuno Bay, South-Kivu, Congo - kab_022012_11.25m | ecosystem: Environmental > Aquatic > Freshwater > Lake | place: Democratic Republic of the Congo... | reverse complement strand
TTCTTGCAAAACCTTGTCGGAACTTGCCGATTGAGGATTTGCTACAAGAACGTCTCTAATCATTTCATTCGGCAGAACTTCTTCTTTAGAGATTGCCGATTGCATGGCAGTATCCGACAGGTAGGGTGATTTAGTCAAAAGGTCATTCCTTAATTCAAGGGCTTCGGGAGGAGTGCTTGTAGTTATTTCATCGTTTAAATTCTCAGTACTACCTCCATCAACCAAAGCAGAAATAAAAATGGCAGGCATTAATTTTTTCTTTACTTTTTCTGATTATTTGTTATATTTGTCATTACCTGATGTTTTAAACAGGTATTTTGATAGGTTTTACACGTTTATATGACCTCAATTGTAAATATCCTTTACTATCCTTGGCAACTTTTATACATCCTAAATAATAAATCTGAACCTATAAGAAGTTCATTCAATATAAATTGATAAACACTTCAGAATCAACTTAAACGTAAAACACCATGAAAAAAATTTACCTTTTAATTTGCATGATGATAACCATTGGGTTATCTTATGGCCAGATTCCCGGGGGGATCTTAAACGATGGTACTTCTCCAGATAACAGTAATAATACAAATCTGGTGAATACGATCGGACCTGGAAATATTATGTCGTCTAACAATAATCAAGGTGGGACAGATAACCCCCTGCTTAATCCGGATTATTACAATTATAACACAACGGGTTCTGCAAATTCCTTCCCATGGAATATTGCGGCTGGTAAAAAGGTTCAGATACTCTACCTTCCCGGAGATTTTAACCAACCCACTCCGGCTCCGGCAGGAATTATCACTGCTCTCTCTTTCAGGATCCATGACAGTTATCCTTTAGGTCCATGGACTTATACTGACCTTACAATCAAGTTAGGGCAATCTACTATTACTTCTTTCACTTCCGGTAGCTTCTATTCCGGATCACTAACTACAGTGTATTACAGAGCTTCCGTATCATTGACCGGCACTGCAGGTCAATGGATGACAATAACACTGGATAGCCCGTTCTCTTATGATCCAACACAAAGCTTAATTGTAGACCTTGGGCAATGTGCAGTTCCAGGTGCAACGGGATACAGTTCAAGCTTTACAACTTTATCAGGTAACAGGAGAACCTGGTCGGTAGGAGGATGTCCTTTTGTATATAGTTCCGTTAATGCTGCGGTATATCATCTTGGATTGACCATGGCAACGGGCACTTTACCTCCAACTGTGGTCACTACAGCAGCCACCAACGTCACCACAACGGGCGCAACCCTGAACGGCACGGTGAATGCAAACGGTTCCTCGACCACGGTTACGTTTCAATACGGTCTTACCCCCGCGTATGGTTCCACTATTACCGCCACTCAGTCTCCTGTGACAGGAAACACCGTTACTCCGGTCAGCGGACCTATCACAGGCCTCTTTTCGAATACCCTCTATCACTTCCGCGTAGTGGGTGTGAATGTCAACGGAACGTCGTACGGGAACGATATGACTTTTACCACGGTTGCTGCACCTCCTACTGTTGTTACCACGGCTGCTACAGCCATAACTACAACCGGAGCTACCCTGAATGGTACAGTGAATGCCAACGGTTCCTCCACAACGGTTACCTTCGAATATGGTCAGACTACCGGGTATGGTTCCACGATTACTGCTACCCAATCTCCTGTAACAGGAAATCTTGTCACTGCAGTCAGCGGGCCTGTTACCGGCCTCGCTCCGAATACCCTCTATCATTTCCGGGTAGTCGGGACCAACGTCGCGGGTACATCTAACGGAAATGACATGACTTTTACCACAGCCGCTGCACCTCCTTTAATAACCACGGTGGCAGCTACCTTTGTAGGGCTGACATATGCAACTTTGAACGGGACCGGAAATGCCAACAACAGTAATTCAACATTATCATTTGAATATGGTATTACTCCCGCCTATGGAAGTACTGCCGCCGGCGTTCCACCCACAATTTCCGGGAACACTACTACAGACTTCAATGCAACAATATCAGGATTGATTGGTAACACTACCTATTACTACAGGGCAAAAGGGGTTAATGCCGGAGGAACAACATACGGAAGCCAGATGACATTTTTTACAACCTGTTTGACCCCTCCAACTCCCGGTCCGATATCTGGGCCTTCAGGCGTTTGTAAGGGTGACACAGGTTATGTATATTCCGTACAACCTGTTCAATATGCATTTGTCTATCTCTGGAATTTCCCGGCCGGATTTACCATAACATCGTACCCTAATTCAAATGTCGTAACGGTAAATGTTTCCAATACAGCCGTATCCGGTACGATTACCGTTAGAGCCCAAAGCGATTGCGGCAATATCAGCCCCCCCTCAAACTTTAGTGTAACTGTCAATAATTTACCAACACCTGCGGTAACAGGAAACTCCCCGGTGTGTCAGTATGTAAATAATACATACACAACAGAAGCAGGGATGACCAATTATATATGGACAGTCACACCAGACGGAACAATAACTTCAACTTCAGATCCCAATATAGTTACTATAAGCTGGTCGAATACCGGTTCAAAGACCGTTGGTGTGGTTTATACCAATCCATCAACCGGATGTACGGCGGCCGCTCCAGGCACATTACCCGTAACTGTAAATGCAGCTCCGGTACCGACCATTTCAGGTTCAGCTAATTTGTGCGTGAACTCCGGATTTTATAATTACACCACCGAAACAGGTCAAACCAACTATTTATGGACAATTTCTTCAGGAGGTACAATTACATGGGGTCAGGGTTCCGCACAGATCGAAGTGACATGGAATGTCCCAGGTGCTCAGTATGTGACCGTCAACTATAACGATGCCAATAACTGCCCCGCTCTAAATCCGACTGTATTGAATGTTTCTGTCGAAGGACCTCCCGGCGCAGCTGGCGCCATAACAGGAACATCCGACGTTTGTGCCGGTTCCACAGGGATTGCTTATTCTGTTGCTCCTATCGTTAATACAATGACCTATGTATGGTCGCTACCTGCCGGTGCCACGATCGCATCCGGTTCGGGTACTAACTCAATCACCGTCGATTTCGCTGCCAATGCTATATCAGGTGTTATTACCGTATACGGGAATAGCATTTGTGGAAACGGAACCGTATCGCCCGACTTCCCGGTTACTGTTACCAATATCCCTGATGCGGCCGGAACTATTGCAGGTCCATCCTCTGTCTGTGCCGGATCGGCTGGCGAAGCCTATTCAGTCCCCACCATCATCGGTGCAACCGGATATAACTGGACACTCCCGACCGGAGCAACCATTGCATCCGGCGCCAACACACAAAACATAACTGTTGATTTCTCTGTTGACGCTGTTTCCGGAATTATTACAGTTGCCGGAACCAATTTCTGCGGTACTGGTCCGGTATCACCTAATTTCGATGTTACAGTGATACCGAAGCCTGCTGCTCCTGTTATTACTGTTGATGAACTGATCCTTACCAGTAACTATACCGAAGGGAACCAGTGGTTCTATAATGGGGTTCCGATTACTGGAGGTACCGCACAAACACAACTGGCACAATATACCGGTTGGTACTGGGATATAGTAACGGTCAATGGTTGTGAATCAGATACATCTAACAACATTTATGTGGATATCACGGCTATTGGTGAACCGCTTAATTCACAGTTTGTGATTTATCCGGTTCCAAACGACGGCTTCTTTGCGCTGCAAATGTTAACTCAAAAGGAGGAGTTCTTTGATGTCAATGTTTACAATAGCATCGGAGTCTCCATTTATACGAAAAAGGATGTTGGCGTGAAAGGCCAAACTGATCTGACCATAGACCTGCGCCCCATACCGACCGGCATTTATACCCTTGTTTTGCGGGACAACCAACACAGGATTATCAGGAAGATCATAGTAAACAAATAAGCTTAACGATTTCCTGACTGCACACAGGTAGCAGATAAATGCATGATGACAGAAAAAGTCCTGCCGCTCACGGCAGGACTTTTTATATATTCATAAAATAAAAGGAGAGAACCCAAGTTTAACTAAATTTGCCGGTTATTTTAACGAATATCTCCAATCAGACCAATTATCACGATATGAAAAAACTAATAATTTTATTGAACGTTTTGATTTTCATGGTTCTTATACCATTTTATGGTTTTTCAGCATTGTTATTCCCTGGTGATCCTGGTCTAGGATCCTATCAGGAACAAATGACAAAAGATACCTTAAAACCAAAATCAGGAGACTGGATTTCCCTTCATATGATTTATTCTGCAAAGATTAAAGGAGTTGACACAATTCTATATGATAGTAAAATTTTCCAGAAAGGAAGTCCTTTATTGATACAACTTCCTCCACCTGAATTCAAAGGCGACCTTTTTGAAAAGATAATGACATTATCGCGAGGTGATAGCGGTATTTTTGAGATCAATGCCGATTCCCTATTCCTGAAAACATTCCGGGCGCCACAAAGACCTGCATTTATCGACAGTAACGGAGTTGTGACCTTTCGCGTTACTTTATTATCTATCGATTCACCGGAGGATATGAAAAAAAGGGAAGAAGCCAATTTGAATAAATATCTGGAGGAAAAGAAAATCACCACCCAACCAAGACCATCAGGGATCTATTTCCTTGAAACAGATCCTGGTAACGGACTAAAGGTAGATACCGGCTGTATGGTAAAATTAAATCTGCGTGTTTTTTTGATAGATGGGAAATTACTCTATAATTCTGCCGACCGTCCCGATCCAATCAAATTCAAGTATGGGAAACGGTTCGACACACGAGGAGTTGATGAAGCAATTGGTTTGATGAAAGGTGGGGGGAAAGCAACGATCATTGTTCCGTCAAAAATGGGATTTGGCGAACAAGGGAAAGGAGCCGTGGTTCCGCCATATTCGACCCTGATATATGAAGTAGATATTCTCGAGGTTCTGTCCAAGGCCGATTATGAAAAAGAACAGGTTGATTTAAAAGCAAAAGAGATGCAACAGAAACAAACGGCTAAAAAAGAAGAGGTACTGAAAATTGCAAAATATCTGAAGGATAACAAGGTCGATGTAACTCCGACATCTACCGGACTTTTCTATATCGAAAAAGTAAAGGGAACCGGTCCGCAGCCTGTCCCGGGTGATCGTGTATCAGTTCATTACACCGGAACTTTGCTGGATGGAAAAAAGTTTGATTCTTCCCTTGATCGAAACGTCCCGTTTGCATTTAATCTTGGGAAAGGACAGGTTATCAAAGGTTGGGATGAAGGGATCGCCATGATGAGACAAGGTGGGAAAGCCACACTGATCATTCCCTCCAATATTGCATACGGAGACAGGAACATGGGTGAGATTCCTCCTTATGCCACGCTTGTGTTTGACGTCGAACTATTGGAAGTCAGTCCGGGGGGAACCAAGTAATTTTTAATCCCGGATGGTCAGTGAAAAACTTTCTATTTTTGCATTGACCAATAATCTGTGTCGACCGGTGATAAAGAAGGTTCTGGCTTGTCTGTTTCTCTTTCTGCCATTAATAAAGCCTTGCTATCCACAATATTTTTCTACAGGGCAGGATCCGGCCTCCCTTCATTGGCGACAGATCAAGACCGATAAGTTTAAGATCATCTTTCCTGAGTACTTTGAAAAAAAAGCACAATACCTTGCCAATATCATGGATATGGTTTGTGCAAATGAAACCTATACATTGCCGGCAAAAGTTCCTCGCATTCCTATTATAATACATACCCAGTCGGCTATCTCTAACGGACTTACGGCCTGGGCTCCTAAGCGGATCGAACTTTATCCTTGTGCCCCGCAACAGACTTACGCGGAAGAGTGGCTGGAACAGCTTTCTCTTCATGAGTACCGCCATGCCGTGCAGATAAGTAAGCTCCACCGGGGATTCACCAAAGCATTGTATTGTATTTTTGGAGAACAGGGAACCGCGGCAGTGCTGGGATTGTTTATCCCCACCTGGTTTCTGGAAGGAGATGCAACTGTGACCGAGACTGCACTCAGCAAGACAGGAAGAGGCAGATCGGCTCTTTTCGAAAGTCCGCTTCGCTCCCAGCTTATCGAAAAAGGATTTTATTCTTATGATAAAGCAGTTCTGGGTTCCTATAAAACATATACGCCGGATGCTTACTTCCTGGGGTATTACCTTGTTGGACAAATCCGTAAAAAATATGGTCCGGATGTTTGGAACTCGGCTCTTGATAAAGTTGCCAAGTATCCCTTCATGGTCGTTCCCTTTAATTCAGGGATCAGAAAAGTTACGAAACTGTCGAAGGTAAAACTTTATAAACAAACCCTGTCCGGCCTGGAAGATGAGTGGAGATTGCAGGTAATAGCATCAAATCACCGGATCCCAAGGTATCTTACCCGTCGGAATCCGAAAAACTTTTCTGTGTATACCCATCCGCTTTATCTGAACGACTCTACGATCCTTGCCGATAAATCCTGCATGGACGATATTGACCGTTTTGTCCTCATCAACCGTAAAACCGGTAATGAAAAGATCCTGCTGACTCCCGGAAATCACATAAGCGGTACAACCTCTATTTCCGGTGATTATATTGTCTGGTCGGAACAGGAACCCGATCACCGGTGGCAGAATAAAGATTATGCAGAGATCAAACTCTACAATTTAAAAACCCGGAAAATCCGGAACCTTACGCATGAAAGTCGTTATTTCTCTCCGATCGTCTCACCCGATGGGAAGCAGGTTGCCGCAGTCTACACAACTACCGATAACACCTGTTCAATCCATGTCCTGAACATTCTTACAGGAAAAGTTGTAAGGGTATATCCGATCGAAAGATTTGCTACAGCCATCACTCCGAACTGGTCGCCCGATGGTACAAAAATCGTATTTACCCTGTTGAATGAAAAAGGCGAGACCATTGCAGTTCTGGATGTCAAAACCGGCAGCATCCGGTACATATTGCCATTCGAGTACCAGGAGTTCAACGGTCCTGCCTATTTCCATAACAGGCATATTATCTTCAGTGCTGATTATTCAGGCATTGAGAATCTTTATGCGGTCGATACCCTGACCAGCGAAAAATTCCAGATCACCTCAGGTAAGTTCGCTTGCCTGGATCCCGATTTTTCCTCCGATAAAAAATTCCTGCTTTATTCCGAGTATACCTCCGACGGACTCATGGTTGTGGAAGCTGAAGTCGATACCACCCGTTGGATACCGATCAGCAAGATCACTGACCTTTCCATCCGGCTGGCCGAAGTTTTGTCGAAACAGGAGAAGGCAAATATCCAGGACAGCGTGTTGTTACGGAGAATTTATAAGATGAACCGGTCCGACGATTATGACCTGGCACGGGACACCATCCGGGGAAAAATTTTTGAGTCAAAAAAGTACTCAAAAATCGGAAACCTTTTTAATCCACATAGCTGGGCTCCTGCCAGTATCGATTTCAACAACTATACGGTTCATCCCGGTGTTTCAGTAATAATGCAGAATGTTCTGAGTACTACCCTTGCTTCAGCCGGATGGCAGTATAATCTCAATGAGATGACAGGAATGTTCTTTGCCAACCTGAGCTACCAGGGCTGGTATCCGGTATTCGATTTCCGGTTTTCCATTGGTAACCGTGCTGCCAATGCAATGATCCAGGGCACCAGCGAGCTCCGACGGTTCACCTGGCAGGAGACTAATTTCCAGGCGACCATCAGCATCCCGTGGAACTTCTCTCATGGCAAGTATAACCGTTCCGTTCAGCCATCCATCGGCACATCGCTCATCAATGTTGTTAAAAATTCTTCTACTCCCCATCATTTCACCGATGGATTGATACCGACTATGGATTACCGCCTCTATGCGGCACAATACCTGCGTTCCAGCACCAAGGATCTTTATCCCAGGTGGGGACAAGCCCTTGAAGTGATTTTCCGTAATTCTCCATTCAGGGGCAATAACATAGGTTCCATTTTCGGAACCAACCTCAACTTGTATTTTCCCGGGATGTTCCGTCACCACGGGATCTGGATCTATGGCGGATATGAACAGAAATGGGAAAACAGTGATATTTCCTATGCCTTCTCCGATATTATCAACTATCCCAGGGGTTATACCGGTGCCAGCGACCAGGAGTTGTTATCCCTCGGCTTCAATTATAAATTCCCCTTGTTCTATCCCGATTTCAGCGCAGGCTCCGTCCTCTATTTCAAGCGTTTCAAACTGAATCTTTTTTACGATTGGGCTGAAGGGTGGGATCCCGACCACCTTAACCGTTATATGACTGCCGGCGCGGAACTCACCGCCGACCTGCACATTCTGCGTTTTCTTTATCCCTTCGAGCTGGGCTTGCGAACAATGTTTTTTCCTTTAACCTCCAACTGGGGTTTTCAGTTCATGTGGGCAGTGAATATCTAAACAGAATTCCAAACTATCTGATATTTGTAGGCTCATATCACCAAACACCTTTACCGGGAGAATCCTTGCCTGGCGGTTGCGTCATATCAGGCACCGGCAGTTTGTGCTGATCCTGTTGAAGGTCATTGCCATGGCGGTGACCCAGGGAAGCGGAGGGATCGGAGGTACCTTTGCCCCGGCGATCTTCATCGGGGGAGTATGTGGCTATTTTACCGCACATGTGATCAACCTAACCACTAAATCTTAAATTTTTTCTCGTAGCTTCTTACAGCGAATATTATGATCCGGTAAGAAAAATATATGATTATAGGCCAGAGAAAAAATTCAAGAATCGAAGTCCAGTACATAACGTATTCCTTTTAGTATGTATGTGATCCGGTTTCCATTTCAGCGGCATCGATCTTTTCCAGGTTGATCGATCGCCAGGCATATATGATATAAGCCAGAACAAACGGTACAAGTAGTGAAACATAACTCATGACCGTGAGGGTATAACGGCTCGACGAACTGTTTTGGATGGTAAGCGAGCTTTGCAAATCAAAGGTCGATGGATAAAATGCCGTATGGTTAAACCCGGCGATCAGGAATAGCGCCATTACCGTGAAAACCGTTCCGATCCCCGCAAACCATATCCCTTTCGATCCATTCTTTAAAAAGAAAAATAAGGCACAACCTATACCCGTCAACACCAGGATGACGCCCGTCAGGAAGAGGATCAGTATGACAGGCATCTGTAACAGGTTGTTCAGGTATTTAAAGTCTTCAATGAAAACCGTTCCGGAAACCGGATCTACGCCAAAACCCTTCGAAGAAAACAGGGCGAATACATAAGCAAGGAAAAATACAAGGAAGGGAATGACATTAAAGATCAGTTGTTTTTTCGATCTTCCGGTGATATTAACATCATTAACCGAATTCAGAAAATATAGGATCCCAAGAATACGGGCAAGGAAGAAAACAGCCAGTCCGAGAGCAACATTACGCCAATTCAATATCGCTTCCAATCCATGAGCCGGGCCTTCCCAACGGGAGATTGCCAAGCTTCCTCCCTGAAGGTCGGCAAGGTTCAACTTATTCACAGAAAACATCGACCCGGTGAAGAAGGTTGAGACCGCCGCCCCTATGAGAATTGTTCCCAAAGCCCCGTTGATCAACAGAAAAACTTCATAGGTTCTTTGTCCAAGAAAATTGGCGGGTTTCGTACGGAACTCAAAAGCGACAGCCTGGATGATAAAGCAGAAAAGAATCGCTATCCAGACCCAATAGGCTCCCCCGAAACTTGTCGAATAGAATAGTGGAAACGAAGCAAAAAAAGCGCCTCCAAAAGTTACCAGCGTTGTGAAAGTAAACTCCCATTTTCGTCCAAGTGTATTAATAAGAATTTTACGTTCCATTTCCGTTTTGCCCAAAGAAAAGATAAGTGTCTGCCCTCCCTGGACGAACATCAGGAATATCAGCAGGCTCCCGAGAAGGGAGACGATCACCCACCAGTATTGCTGAAGACTTAGTAACGATAAATTTTCAAACATCTGCTTTTCCTGCTATCAGCAGGCCTCCATTTTAATATCCAAAGACATCTTTTAAATCGAGGTAATTGACAGTTCCATATGATTCAAGGGTCTTCACATCCAACCCGGCCTTATTGCCCAGTACCATGATGTTATAATTCTTATTCTTAAGATATTTATCGCCGAAAACTTTCAGGTCGGCAAACGTCATAGTTGGAACTTTCTCAAAAACATCCTTACGGATATCGTAAGTCAGCCCGAACTTCTGGGCATTTATATAGTTGAACAAAACCTGAGCTTTGGTAATCCTTTCTGTCCGGATCTTGTTGATAATGGCTTCTTTTGCTGAGCCAAGGGATTTTTCACTTTCCGGCATATTATTAAAGAGACCCATCATGGCTTTCAAAGCTTCCGGCAGTTTGTCGATCTGTGTCCCGACATAGGCAAACAAATAATAATTCTGGTATGGTTGCACCGGGGCACGGTATCCGCCGTAAGCGCTATACGCGAGACCTTTTGATTCACGGATCTCCTGGAAAACGACAGAGTTCATGCTTCCCCCGAAATATTCGTTGAATAATCGTACCACGGGTACCATGGCTTTGTTGTATTTATCCGACTTCGAAAGCATCATGATCTCAACCTGTTTCATATCATAGTTAACCGCGTAGACCTGGGTTCCGGGATTATCTTTCTGTTCAAATTTCTTTGCTTCCGGAACCGGTTTCAGGGTGGCCGGTACTTTGTGTTCCTTGTCTAAAACGATTGTCAGACCTGGAACAGATAAAGGACCGTAATAAAGGACCTTATGCTTGTAACTGTTCAGTCCCTTTATCAGGCCGATCAATTCCTCAGCTTTCAATGCATCCAGGTCCGTATCAGACAGAATATTGGTAAAGGGAGATTTTTGACCGTAAACGCCATAGTTATACATTGCTTGCCAGAGAATTGTTTGTTTCTGCAACTTATCGTCGGCCCGTCGTTTTTTGATATCGGCAACCAGGTTTTTAAGAGCCGGTCCGTTGACCTGGGCATCGGAAAGCAACTCTTCAAACAGAGCCAAGGACTTTGACATATTTTCGTTTAATCCGTTCAGGGAGACCCATACCTCCATATCAGAACTGTTGACATTCAGTGAACAACCAAGTTTATAAAACTCTTCCTGTATCTGTTTTGGGGTATATTTAGATGTTCCCAGGTATTTAAGATAATCAAGTGCGATATTATATTCGGGGTTTGCATTGGTTCCCATCTGAAAAAAATAATAGACGGAGAAGGTTTGATTTTCCGTATTGGCTTTATAAAGTACCGGAATGTTATTCTTTATGGTGAATTTTTTAATATCCTTGTCATAGTCAATAAAAACGGGTTCAATGACTTTAGTTGGTTCGGCAATGATCTTTTTCAGAAATTCAGATTCTACATCGCGGTTCATTGTAACCGGCGTAATCTGCGGTTTAACAATTTTCTTAACCAAAGGTGCGACACCATTGCGTTTATAAACGATCACGTAATTATTCCCATAGACCTGGTTAGCATAATCAATAATATCTTTTTTGGTGATCCGTGAAAGACGTTCAATGTTTCTTACGACATCAATACGCGGAATCTCCTGGATGAATCCATTCAGCATACCGAACACCCTACCCGAGTTGCTTTCTGAAGTTTTAATCTCGCTGAGTTTAAGGTCATTGATTATGGCAGGGAGGAGCCAGTCGGGGAACTCACCCATTCTAACCAGGTTGATCTGCCCTAAAATAAGATCTTTGACCTCTTCAAGCGACTGGCCTTCTTTGGCTTTTCCCGAGAAAATATTTACGGAATAATCTTTCAGGATATAAGAAAATGCATCGGCTTTCAATACCTTCTGAGCCTGGTTAAGATTAAGGTCCATCAAACCGGCTGTACTGTTGCTAAGGATCTTGTTAACGATAGTAACCAGGTCGGCATCTTTCGTATTGGCACCACCCATGCGGTAACCAATAGTGACCGATTCTGCATCAGGGCCTATGACATCCCTTATTACCGGGGCTGTGATTGGCTTTTCAATGGATGGAACGTACGGCTGGACAGGTTTTGAAGGAAACTGACCGAAAGTGGCGTCAATTTTTCTGATCACCTCCTCCGGATTAAAATCCCCCGACATCAGGATGGCCATGTTATTCGGTACATAACGTTCGGAAAAGTATTTTTTCAGCGAGGTAATGGAAGGGTTCTTAAGGTGTTCAACCGTACCGAGTGTAGTTTGGGTACCATAGGTATTGGTCGGAAAGAGACCCAGGAAAAGGGCTTCAAACACTTTATCGTCATCGGAATCCAGGCTGATGTTTTTCTCTTCATATACAGTTTCGAGCTCTGTATGAAAGATGCGGAAAACGGGATCTTTGAATCTTTCCTGTTCTATTTCAAGCCAAGGGTCTACTTTATTAGAAGGGATGTCGTTTATATAAACCGTCTCTTCGAATGATGTGAAGGCATTGGTTCCCTTTGCCCCAATCACTGCGAGTAATTTATCATATTCGTTTGCAATGGCGTAAGTTGCAGCGATACCGGAGAGACTGTCGATCTCATGGTAGATCTTCTTACGGAAAACCGAATCGGTGGTTTTCTTATAGACTTCAAACTTATATTCGATCTGATCGAGATATGGCTTTTCCTTTAAATAATCCTTTGTTCCGAAATCATCGGTACCCTTGAACATGATGTGCTCAAGGTAATGCGACAAACCCGTGTTATCGGAAGGATCATTTTTACTCCCCGTCCTTACTGCGATTGCCGTCTGGATACGCGGGGCATCTTTATATACAGTGAGGTAAACCTTCAGTCCATTGGCAAGAGTGTATATCCTTACCTTGATCGGGTCGCCGGCAACAGTGTCATATTTGTATGCCTTCTGGGCCTGCAGGCTAATACTTGTAATTACAAGCATAACCATTAATGAGGCAATAATTTTTTTCATAAAGTATGTG
>Ga0172369_10007316_pt1 | contig 12837 bp, 12 predicted proteins | sample LakKiv25m_FD_114539 | JGI IMG/M metagenome (GOLD analysis project Ga0172369, IMG submission 114539) | Freshwater microbial communities from Kabuno Bay, South-Kivu, Congo - kab_022012_11.25m | ecosystem: Environmental > Aquatic > Freshwater > Lake | place: Democratic Republic of the Congo... | reverse complement strand
GTCGCTCCCCGCGCGGGAGCGTGGATTGAAACATTGAATATTACCATGACATGATAAAAGTTAAAAATCCGATTTCTTTAGCCTGACAATCTTGACGTTTTTCTCTTTGAAATCCTCAAAATGAGGATCGCCTGAATATATCTTTTTACAGCCGGCCTCCACAAGAGAGCTTATAATCAGGGCATCAAGAGAATGAATGCCGAAAGTGTGAGAAATCTTCGCGGCCTTTTTAGCAATATTTTTATTAACGGACATGACTGTAATGCTTTGCTCTATCTTTTCCGCAAGCGGCAAGTCTTTAAACTCTCCTTTAAGGACATGCTTTTGCAATTCATAAATTGAGACAGCGGATGCTATAACCTCTTCCGTTTCCCATACCTTAAGGGCTGCCGGATGTTCATCTTTAAGCAGATAAAAGAATCCGGTATCAATGCCGACAGGCATCCGCCTCTATCCTTTCTTTGTGGGTTTTTTCCCAAAGCTCATCATAACTCTTTCCCTTTAGAGATTTTTTCAAGAGCCTTACAACCTCTGCCCTGGCCGCCTTCTGATCTTCTGTAAGGATATATTTTTCAATAGAGACGCGGACCAGTTTTGACAAAGGCACTTCCTCGGATATTGAGCGGGCCTTAATCCTTTCGTAATCGTTTTTCTTTAGGTAAACGCTTATAACTGGCATATGTATTACTATAGCCATAGTATTATAAAAAATCAAGGGTAGTTCAAGTGGTTCAGGTGATTTAATCACTTAAGGTGGTGAACGGACTGTTCACGGTTTTACCCATTTCTTCTTCAATTCTCTAAGCGTGTTTAAAGCGTCTTCAGGAGACAATCTTTCAATATCCGCGCTCATAAGTTCGGATAGAAGTGAGTCTTCTTTTGCCCCGAAAAGGTCAAGCTGGACAGATTTCTTTTTCTGTTTGTCTGAAGCGAATTTCGGCTCTCCCGCCTCATCCAGTTCTTCTTTCTCAAGATTCGTCAGCACTTCCTTTGCCCTTCCAATCACTTCCTGAGGAAGCCCCGCAAGCCTCGCGACCTGTATTCCGTAGCTCTTGTCAGCCGGGCCCTCTTCTACTTTTCTGAGAAATATTATCTCATCGCCCCATTCTTTGACCGATACGTTGTAGTTCTTTACGCCTTCGAGAGTAATCGCAAGCTCGGTAAGTTCATTATAATGGGTTGCGAAGAGCGTCCTGGCCTTTATTAACTTTGCAATGTATTCTGCCACTGCCCACGCGATGCTTATGCCGTCGAATGTGCTTGTGCCTCTCCCGACCTCATCTATAATGATCAGGCTTTTTGACGAGGCATTGTTGAGTATGTTGGCTGTTTCTACCATTTCGACCATGAAGGTGCTTTGCCCCTTTGTTATATAGTCGGAGGCCCCGATTCTTGTGAATATTCTGTCAACTATCCCGAGCCTTGCCTCTGATGCGGGAACAAATCCGCCCATTTGCGCCATGAGGACTATTAAAGCTATTTGTCTCATGTATGTTGATTTCCCTGCCATATTAGGTCCTGTGATTATCAGAAGCCTCTGCCCTTCATTGTCAAGGCGCACGCTGTTTGGAATAAATCGCTCTTCGCCCGGAATCCTTTCGATTACCGGATGTCTTCCGTCAGTGATTTCGATTATCCCGCTTTCGTCAATTAGAGGTTTAACATAGTTGTGCCTTTTTGCTATGACTGCCATCGAGACCAGAAAATCTATGACAGCGACGGCATGGCTTGTCTTTGTCAGGTTTGCTGATTCTTCCTTAACTTCATCGAGTATCCGGTTGAAGACCTGATATTCAAGGTTCTTAAGCCTCTCCTCCGCGCCAATGACCTTTGATTCGTATTCTTTCAGTTCTGGAGTTATAAACCTTTCTCCGCCTACTAGCGTTTGTTTTCTTATGAAGTATTCAGGAACCAGATCGAGGTTTGTTTTTGTCACTTCTATGTAGTATCCGAATATCTTGTTATAACCCACCTTTAAAGATGAGATCCCGGTCTTCTGTTTTTCCTTTGCTTCGAGCTCCGCGATGAAATCCTTCCCGCTCGTAGATATGCTCCTGAGTTCGTCAATCTCTTTGTTGTAACCCTGCTTTATGATCCCCCCGTCTCTCAGGCTTAAAGGAGGATTATCCGCGACGCTCGACTCTATCAAAGACTTGAGGAGTGAGAATTCCGATATCCCTTCGGCGATTGATTTCAGATAGGGTTCCTGAGAAGAAAGCAGCGCTTTTTTTATCGCGGGCAGATAAGCAATAGAATTTTTTATTGCTGTCAGGTCTCTCGGGTTTGCGTTTTTTGTGGCAACCTTATTTGATAATCTTTCTATGTCCTGAGTCTTTCTGAGATTATTCCGCAGTTTTTCGATCAGCTCATAGTCTTCGACAAGGTACTCAACCGCGCCCTGCCTTTTGAGTATCTCATTTATATCTATAAAAGGCTTGAGGATTAATCCCCTGAGATACCTCCCGCCCATCGGCGTCAGAGTTTCATCGAGAGTCCTGAGAAGGGTGTTTTCCTCGGTTTTTGTTTTAAGGTTATGCAGCAGTTCGAGATTCCTCTGTGTTGCCGTATCAAAGGACATGAATGATGTCTGAGCGAGCGTTGAGATTTTTTTGAAGTTAAGATTTTCTTTCTGCGTCTCTTCGAGATAGTTTATAAGGGCTCCGGCAGCGGATATCGCCGCGGTTAACCCCTCGCATCCGTATCCGTCCAATGAGGACACTTTAAAATGCGTCAGCAAAGACTTATATGCCTCCGGATAATCAAAGGCCCAGTCTTCATAGTCTGTGCTGTAAAAGTCTTTCAATATCTCCGCATAGTGAATATTTTGCTTAAGGGTTTTTGGACAGAGGATCTCTTTTGGCTCGAATCTGCTGAATTCATCCTCAACCGGCTCGATAGTCTCATAAATTATAAATTCCCCTGTTGATACGTCAGCTGCCGCAATGCCGTGTTTACCGTTGTCAGGGAAAAAGCTCAGGATGTAATTATTTTCCTTCGGGTGTTCAGGGGCGTGTGTGCCGGGCGTTATAACCCTTACTACGTCTCTCTGGATTATTCCTTTCTCGGCGCCCTTTGCCTCGCTGGCGTCTTCCATCTGCTCGCATATCGCGACTTTATATCCTGCCTTGATCAGCTTTGTTATATATGTCTCAGAGGCGAAATGAGGTATGCCGCACATCGGGAGAGGGTCTTCTTTGGACTTGTCCCTTGATGTAAGGGCTATCTGGAGAATCTTTGATGCGGCCTTTGCATCCTCCCCGAACATCTCATAGAAGTCCCCGAGCCGGAACATAAGGATGCAGTCCTTATGTTGTTCCTTGATATTAGTGTATTGCTTCATTAAAGGGGTCAATTCAGACATACATTACTATTAAATAATATAAGTCGCTTAAAGTTCAACATAAAAGAGGGGATATTCAGAATTTTTTGAATTATTTTTCAAAAAAACACTTGACAAACCGAAAACCATTATGTATTATTGATACTGATTATCAATATTAAGCTGTTGAGGTCTTGATGGGTTTGAATAAGGCAAAAGATATTTTCTCGGGCTATGTAAGAGACAAGGGGCTGCGCAATACGAGGCAGAGGGAGGAGATCCTCGACGCGTTTCTTTCGTCGGGAAAACATATCACTGCCGAAGAATTGTTCAATATTGTGAAGAAGAGGGACGCAGGGGTAGGGTACGCAACAGTGCATCGCAATCTGAAACTAATGTGCGAATGCGGGATAGCGGACGAGATGAAGATCGGCACCAAAAAAACAAGGTATGAACAGAAATACGGGCATGAGCATCATGATCACCTTATCTGTATGAAATGCGGCAGATTTATAGAAGTCCATGACGACAAGATCGAGAGATTGCAGGAGAAACTCGCAGAGGCGAATGATTTTATTCCGAAGAGGCATAGATTAGAGATATACGGCTTATGCAAGAAATGTAAGTAAATTTTTTTGGGCTCCAAATGATAATGAATATCAATATTGAAAGGAGGATGATATGTGCGTGGCGGTAATAGGCGGGATGGACCGGCTCGAAAGAAATTATATCACCGAGGCGGAGAAACTCGGGATTGACCTCAGGGTATTTACCAAGCCCGAAACAGCAATGGCTTCCAAAATCAGGAACGTTGATGCCCTGGTAATTTTTACGAACAAGGTTTCCCATAAGGCAAAGAGGGAGGCCATAAACGTTGCAAAGGCGAAGAATATCCCTGTCTTTATGCATCATTCTTGCGGAATATGCACCTTAAGGGATTGCTTGAGCTGTTTAAAGAATACTTCAAAAGGGGCATAAATATTCAAAAAATGACTATGGCCGAGATCAGATGCAAAAAATGCCGCAGGCTTCTTATGAAAGGAGCGGTGATGGCCGTAGAGATAAAATGCCCGAAATGCGGGCATATTCAGACCATTGAAGGAGGTGGTGGCGTGGTTTCCGATTTTGGAGCGCTGCGAGCGCCGGTATTAATAGAGGATCCCGAATCCCCGACAAACATTCACAGACAAAGGAGGCTTAAACAGTGAAAATGAAGATGAAAGGGATGAGGAGTCTTTGCGCCATGCTGCTGCTTGTATTCATGACGACGACTTCGGTCTCGACGGTGCTTGCAGGAGAAGGAGAGGCTATTCTCAGGATTTTGGTGAAGAAGGGCCTCATCACCGAGGCCGAATACAAGGCCATAACAGAGGAACTTAAGGCCGGCGAGGAGAAAAAGGATGTTCAGCTTAATACAAAAATCGCGGAGGCCATTCAGTATAACAAGCCCGAAGAAAAAGAGGACGGATGGGCTGATAGGGTAAAGCTTTCCGGTTTGCTTGAGGGCGAATATCGCTGGCAAAAATACAGTGATATTTCAAATAAGAACTCGGACTCCACATCAGACCTCTACATAAGAAGGCTTGAGCTGGGCCTTGAGGCAGAAATCACGGACTGGATAAAGGCAGAGGGTGTTCTTAATTCCGAGTGGATAGGCGATCAGGTAAATAGCGGAGATGAAAAGATTACCGTTGATCAGGCGACTATCACTCTGCAAAAAGAGGGTTTCCCGCTTTATCTTGTCCTTGGCAAAAGAACCCAGCCATTCGGCGTATTTGAAAACCACCTTGTGACCGACCCTATGACTCAGGACGCCTACGAGACAAAAAAGGCAGGCGTTTCCGTGGGTATTACAGGGCCGCTTGATCTTGACGTGTCGGCAACCGTTTATAAAGGCGAGGAGCAGATGGACCACCTTGTCGGCTCCGGGCTGTTTGAGGTGACAAGGACAGGCTCGGCTACGGATGCGGATGACGTAGAGTCGTACATACTTTCCGCTTCTATATCGCCTGTGAAAGACCATCTGAAGTTTTTTGCGAGTTATCTGTCCGAGCCCGGAAGGGGAAACAGAAACACCACAGGAAGTTTAGGTTTGAGCGCCGGTATCCCGGGCTTTGATGGATTCAGGCTTGACGCCGAATACATGAAGGCGCTTAAAAGAGAAACGTATACAGGGTTAACAGAGACGTTCAAAGAGGGAGTATTCTCGGTAACCGCGGCATACACGTTCAACGGCGACAGACATGAAGACATCGGAGGAGCGAAATTAGAAAATGTCTTAGCGCATATTCTTGAAGAGCCCATAGAACTGGCGTTGAGATACGAGCGCTTTGACGACGATGAAATCGCTGAAAAGACATCTTCATGGTCTGCAAAGAACAGGTACAGTGGAGGCATAAGATACTCATTTTACAAAGACGAAGAAAAGGGATTGGCTGCGTATTTGGCAACCGAATACAGATATACGGGTTACAGGCTCCACAGCAGCTTAAAGGATACAAGGGCCGACAATAACAAGGAATTTCTTGTCAGGCTCGGAGTCGCGTTTTAACCGGTATTTATGAGAGAGGCAAAGATGAAAGCGGCAATAAAAACAATAAGTATTATCTTGTTAATTCTGGCGCTGGCTGTCATAGGGACATCAGCCGCTGCGCAGGCTAAAGAGAAACTCAGCTATAAGGGCATGATTGACGAAGTGGGCGGACTTCTAAACGAGGCGCTTAGCCTGTATAAAAAAGGGAATATCTCTGAGGCAAAACAAAAGACGCAGGCGGCATATTTCGAGGTCTACGAAAACCTTGAAGGCCCGATTCGCATAAACATTTCCGCGAAGAAAAACGCCGAGCTTGAGGAAGAGTTTATCGCAATCCGCAAGATGATTGTGGGAAAAGAACCGGCTGCGGCTGTTGAAAAAAGGATAAACACGTTTATGTCCGAGCTCAGGGCTTTAATTCCCGAGTTGGAAAGCGGTGTCGAACTGGTTGCGGAAGCTACGACCGGGACAAAACAAAAGAGACAGGATACGGAGAATAAGGCCGCCCCTGAAAATATCGAGCCCGTCTGGCTTCAGGCATTTGAAAACATTCAATCCGAACTCGGCAAGGCTCTTGATGCCTACAAAAAGGGCGATAAGGAAAAAGCTGCTGAGATTGTAATTCAGGCACAGTTTGACAGTTACAAGAACAGCCTTTTTGAGACCGCGGTGAGGCGGCATGTCTCGCAAAAAAGGGATTCTGAAAATAATTCGGGATTCTCTGAAATAGCAGACATGATCCGGCGCGGGGATGCGCCTGAAAAGATTGAGGCGCAGGCATCAGCCCTCGTAAAAGGACTGAAGGCAGACCTTCAGGGGCTTCCGCTTGTTGACGGCGCGGTTGCGGAAAAGAAAGATGTGAAATCTGCGGAAGAAGGCGCTATTGAAAAGGATTGGACAAAAGTTACCTACGAACTTTTCAGCGAGATCGAAAAGGCTATTTCCCTTTATGAAAGCGGCGATAAAAAGAGCGCTCTAAATCTCGTGCAGGATGCGTATTTTGATGTCTTTGAGGCAAGCGGCATGGAGGCGAAGATCGGCGCGAGAGACGCGGACTTCAAGGCCAAACTTGAGGGGCACTTCAGCATGATAGTAGGCCTCATGAAGAGCGGCTCGTCCGTAAACGAGATAAAAGCAAAGATGGACCCCATGAGATTGGATTTTGAAAAGGCGGCGGCCCTGCTCGGAAAGGGCAAAGACTCGCCTATGGCGCTCTTCTTCTACTCTCTCATGATTATTCTGCGCGAGGGAATGGAAGCCATTCTCATAATAACGGCCATTATCGCATATCTCGTTAAAATGGGGCACAAAGACAAGCTCAGGGTCATTTACAACGGCTGCATTTCCGCCCTTGTTTTAAGCGTCATAACCGCGGTCCTCGTGAAGTGGGTTTTCAAGACCTCAGCGGCAAGTCAGGAAATCCTCGAAGGCGCGGCAATGCTTCTTGCCTCGGTCGTGTTGTTCAGCGTAAGTTACTGGCTAATCTCTAAGGCAGAGGCGCAGAAATGGATGGCGTATATTAAGGATAAAATCGCAGACTCGCTTTCAACGAACTCTTTGAGGGCTCTCTGGTTCGCCTCGTTTATAGCGATATACAGGGAAGGAGCGGAAACCGTGCTTTTTTATCAGGCCTTAGGCTCTGATTCCGGAGCATCTGGCATAACGGCAATCGCGGGCGGCTTTATTCTCGGTTCCGTTCTGCTTGTCGGGATTTATCTCGCCATGCGCTACGGCGCGATGAGGCTGCCTATACGGCCGTTCTTCTTGTTCACTGGCGCCCTGCTCTATTACATGGCGTTTGTATTTGCCGGCAAAGGCATGATGGAGCTTATTTCAGGAAAGGTGTTTGAGCCTTCTCTAATTTCATGGATGCCGACTATTCAGTTCATTGGCGTGTATCCTTATGCGCAAACTCTGATTCCGCAGGCGTTTATTATTCTTGCGGCAATAGCAGGATTGGCGGTGATGATAAAAAAGAGAGGCATTGCAGCAAAGGAAGCAGCAAACAAATAATGGATTAAGGGGACGATTAAGGGGACTGTCCCAGATTTACGGACCGAAGGTCGTAGAATCGGGACTGTCCCCCGGCATAATCGGGCATGGGCCCGCAAAATCAATATTAAGGAGGAAGTTTAGATGAAAAGGTTGTTAACGATTTGCATGATGTTTAGTCTGTTACTGGGTCTTTCTTTCGCGGCATACGCGGAGAAGATGAAGGAGTATCCGGCAGGCGAGGAAAAAGTTCTGAATAAGATGAAGATAGCTGCAGTTTATCTGAAGCCGATAGACATGGAGCCGAGGGGAACGGATCTTCCTGCATCTCAGGCAGATATCCATCTTGAGGCAGATATTCACGCGACAAAAGGAAACCCCAATGGTTTCGGAGCAGGAGAGTGGATACCTTATCTCACAGTTACTTACAAGCTCGAAAATCTCGATACAGGCCAATCCAAGACAGGCAAGTTCATGCCCATGGTCGCTAAGGACGGCCCTCATTACGGAGCTAATATCAAGATGATGGGCGCAGGCAACTATAAGGTTACCTATACTATCGAGTCTCCTGAAAAGCAGGGATTCGGACGCCACACAGACGCGACTTCAGGAGTCGGTAAGTGGTTCCAGCCCTTCACAGTAGATTATAAATTTAAGTATTTACCGCTTAAATAATTAAGGATTAGAAGGGACTGTCCCTATTTACGGACACAGTCCGCCTCAGGCGGAGTCGTAGAATAGGGACTGTCCCACTAACAACGGAGATTATAGATGCTTTTATACATGGTAAATTTTATTCATGCGTTTATATCCTTATCCCTTATAACAGGCATGCTTATCGCTAAATGTGCGCCTGGTTACGGAAAAAAGATATTCCGCTCCCTTATTATCAGCCTTGCCGCAGGATTGATCTTCGGCGCAAGTGCCTATTTTGTGTCTATTCGTCAGGAGGCTGTCACCTCAACGCGCACATTCCTTTATGCAGCAGGCATCGCTGCGGCAGCCTTAAATAGCGGGATGCTTTTACTCCATAAAAAACAGGGCAGGGCACTTTCTGCCATAGGACAGGGAACAGCTGTTTCTTTTACTGCAGCCCTTTCATCTCTGGCCGCTTTTTCCTTTTTCTCGTTCATTACGGAACACGCGCTTTCGGCAAGTACGGTTTTAAATACGGATTTGATACTTAATATCAGTGGCATCCTCGCAGGGGCCTTCATTATCGCTTTTTTAATTCCTTTGACTAATCGTATCAGCTCTAAAAACAGCGCGGCTTTTCTTTTAATTTTTTTATTATGTGCTTCCGGCCTACTTATAGTGAAATGGTCTGCCGAGGTATTGCTCGGATTGATGCGCCTGGAGATGATCGAAGTCACAAGCCTTCGCCTCTCTTTTGTGGCCAAAACAGCAAAGTATGCTTACGCATTCCCCTATATTTATGTTTTTATTCTGTCAATACTTTCATTTGTCTTTTTTAGTAGAAGAATGGCCCTCGTTTCTCACTGCCTGCCGGATATGAAAAAAGCGGAGCGCAGGAAAATCAGCAGCACGATACTGCTGGAAATGCGATGGGCCAAAAGCGCTCTGGCATCCGTTTTAATAGTCTTCTCGGTTTTACTTTATCACGACCTCTATGCGTCAAGGCCTCCTAAGATTTCAAATCCGCTCAATATCAAACCGGATGCTGACGGTTTAATAAAAATAAAGATAGAAGACGTTAAAGACGGCAGGCTTCACCGCTATTCTTACATAACGGACGACGGGCATGTAGTGCGGTTCTTTATGCTTAACCGTTCCAAAACACAGGACCGGATTGGCGTTGTATACGACGCCTGTATGTTATGCGGGGATATGGGTTACATACAGGAAAAAAACGAGGTCATCTGTATCGCCTGCAACGTCAGGATATTTGTCCCTTCAATCGGAAAGGCCGGAGGCTGCAATCCGATACCTCTGGCCCATAAGGTTGAAGGCGGTTACATCGTTGTAAGCGAAGAAGAGCTGGACAAAGGGGCAAAATATTTTTCCGAGGTTGTTTCCATAAAGGTAAAAGACCCTGTTACGGGAAAAGAGCTGAATAATCTGAAGGCGCCTCACAGGTACGAATACAACGGCAGGATTTATTTCTTCGAGTCGGCTGAATCTTGGGAGAAATTCAAGGCGTCTCCTGAAACATACGCCGGAAACCGGCAGGCGAGATATTTTCGCGTTCAGGGCTATCAATAAAGAACGGTGAGTGGGTGAATAGGTGATTAGAATGAGAGGAGAGGAAGATGTTTTTTAGGATGCTCGGGCAGTCGTTCGTAAGAGGCCGGAGAAGAAAGGCTCTTGCCACCATAACAATTGTTCTGGCTGCGAGCCTTATCACGGCGCTGATGAATATATCAATAGACGTAGGCGACAAGATGTCAAAAGAATTGAAATCATACGGCGCGAATATCAATGTCGTGCCCAAAAGCGAGGCTATCCCTCTTGAGATAGGAGGCGTTGATTACAACCCGATGAAAGATAAGGTCTTTATAAACGAAAGCGACCTGCCAAAGATTAAAGAAATATTCTGGCATAACAACATAGTGGGCCTTGCTCCTTTTTTAAAGGCAACGGTCGAAATTATCGGGAAGGAGAAAAAGCATGTTTCCTTAATGGGAACTGATTTTGACAAACAGATACCTGTTGCCGGAGACGACGAATTCCGCATAGGGGTAAAAACAGTTTTTCCTTACTGGCAGGTAAACGGGGAAGGGCTCGAGGACAACGATGATTCCGCTATTCTCGCCGGAGCAGGAATAGCGCGTGAGATGAATGTAAAGACAGGCGATGCCGTAAGGATAAAAATATCCGGCGAAACAAAGGTCTTTACGATTAAAGGCATTCTCAGCACCGGAGGAAAAGAGGAGTCCGCATTTATTGCCCCTCTTCTTGCCGTGCAAAAACTCGCAAGGCTTGAGGGTAAAATGCAATCAGTCAGCGTCAGCGCTCTCACCGTTCCTGAAGACAAGCTTTCAAGAAGGGCCAGGCACAGCTCAGAGTCGCTAAATTCACTGGAATATGACCGCTGGTATTGCACTGCATACGTAAGCTCGATATCCCATCAGATAGAGGAGGCCCTACCGAACGTCACGGCCCGGCCGGTATGGCAGGTAGCCGCAGGAGAAGGCGCGGTTGTCAATAAAATTCAACTGCTTATGCTCGTTGTGACTATTGCCGCATTTATAGCGTCGGGCCTTGGGATTTCGTCTCTGATGGTTACAACCATAATGGAGCGCTCCAGAGAAATTGGGCTGATGAAGGCCCTCGGCGCCGCTAACCGTGAAGTATATTTGCTGTTTCTGAGCGAGTCAGCGATTGTAGGCGTTGCAGGCGGATTATTGGGATGTTTAGCGGGCGCGGGACTATCGCAGGTTATCGGCCTCAGCGTATTCGGTTCATTCATTTCATTCAGTCCCATAGTCCTTCCTGTAAACATCGTAATTTCGGTTCTGATAGCGCTCGCGGGTTCTCTTATGCCGTCGCGGCTTATCACAAAACTTTATCCCGCGGAGGTGCTGCATGGCAGGAGATAAAAAATTGAAGATGTCAAAGACAAAAATGTTTTTGAGGATAATTTTTAAATCCCTTAAAGTCCGCAGAAACCGGGTGTTCATCACATTTTTTTCGATCATGATAGGCGCTGCGATAATCACGGCTCTATCGAGCGTCTATTTTGACATATCGACCAAGATGAGCAGGGAGTTGAGGGCCTACGGCGCCAACTTCTTCATTGGGCCATCGGCTTCTTCAGGGAGCAAAGCAATAGATTTGCCTGTTATTGAAGCTGCTATAAAAATGGTTCCGCCCGGCAGGCTGATAGGCGCGTCCCCGTATATATACGGCGTGGTCCGGCTGGACCTCGGCAATGCCGTGATGGCAGGCGTGGATTTCGCGGGGTTAAGAAGGCTTTCTCCTTACTGGCAGGTTGAAGGCAAATGGATAGTTGTTGATTTTGACGACGACTCCTGCATGATTGGAAAGACCCTTGCAAAGAATATGGAACTTAAGGTTGGGGATTCCGTAAATGTAGTGAGGACTGAAACAGGCTTTCAGAAAACGCTTCAGATAAAAGGCCTCGCAGAGACTGGACAGGCGGAAGACGAACAGATATTCGTTAACCTGACTTTAGCCGGGAAGATACTCGGGCTTGAGGGAAAGGCTAATCATGCGATGCTGAGCATAGTATCGGCGGGCCTGGATATAGACGGGCTTGCCTCGCAGATACAGGGCAAATTTCAGGGCATAGACGCCAAACCTATTCGTAAGGTCTCGTATTCCGAGGGCAGGATACTTGAGAAAATAAAGGGGATGATGGCGCTCGTCGCGCTTATTATTCTTACGGTCACTACGCTCTGCGTTATGACCACTCTTATTGCGGTTGTGTCGGAGCGCACCCGCGAAATAGGGTTGATGAAGGCTATTGGCGCTGACAACAAGAGCATTGTAATGCAGTTCCTTTCCGAGACCTTGATGATTGGATTGGCCGGAGTTGCGGCAGGGCTTATAGTGGGATTTATTCTGGCCCAAGTCCTCGGACAGGCTGTCTTCGGCTCTTCAATATCATTCCGCATAATAGTTCTGCCTCTGACTCTTATACCGTCAATTGCCGCAGCTCTGCTTGCGGCTGCAATACCGGTGAGAATGACAGTAAATGTGGCGCCGGCACAGGCGCTTAAAGAGGAATAACATGGGGACTGTCCCTATTTACGGACTAAGCGAAGCGGAGTCGTAGAATAGGGACTGTCCCAAATTATAGGGAGACAACAATGAAAAAAATAGTTCTTGAGACAAAGGGGTTAATAAAAAGATTCGGCAGCGTCACATCTCTGAACAACATCAATATACAGGTTGCCGAAGGTGAGTGGGTTTCTATAATGGGGCCGTCGGGTTCGGGAAAAACAACAATGCTGAACATACTTTCATGCCTTGACACACTGACAGAGGGACAATACATATTGGACGGCGT
>Ga0172369_10007315_pt1 | contig 12839 bp, 10 predicted proteins | sample LakKiv25m_FD_114539 | JGI IMG/M metagenome (GOLD analysis project Ga0172369, IMG submission 114539) | Freshwater microbial communities from Kabuno Bay, South-Kivu, Congo - kab_022012_11.25m | ecosystem: Environmental > Aquatic > Freshwater > Lake | place: Democratic Republic of the Congo... | reverse complement strand
CTTGTTCTTTGGCATCGCCCTGGCCAGTGCGGCACGCAAATTCCACGTTCCGGTCAACCCCCTGGTTGAGGAAGTGCGCGAGAACCTGCCGTCTGCCAATTGCGGTGCCTGCGGTTTTGCCGGCTGCCAGACCTATGCGGAAAAAGTAGTCGAGGACGAGAGCGTTTCGCCGTCCCTGTGCACTCCAGGAGGCAAGGTTGTCGCCATCGATATCTCCCGGCTCACCAACAAGGCCATGGGGGAAATCAAGGAAGTGGTGGCGATGCTGCGCTGCTCGGGTGCCGATTCGGTGGCACGCAAGCAGGCCGAATACGATGGCATTCACACCTGTCTCGGTGCCAACCTGGCATTCGGCGGTGCTAAGGCCTGCAAGTACGGCTGTCTGGGCTTGGGCGACTGTGTGCGCGTGTGCACCTTCGATGCCATGAAAATCGGCGCTCTAGGCATCGTCGAAATCGACTATGCGAAATGTACCGGTTGCGGCATGTGCCTCGATGTCTGCCCGAAGGACTGCCTGATCAGCTACCCGCGGGCGTATCGGGTTGCCTTGACCTGCCAGTCGAAAGGCAAAGGCAAGGCGGTCAAGGACACCTGCACCGTGGGCTGCGTCCAGTGTCAGGCCTGCATCAAGGAATGTCCCGCCAAGGCGATCACCATCGCCGGTGGCATCCTCAACATCGACCATGCTACCTGTTTGGCCTACGGTCCGAGTTGCAACGAGATTTGCGTCACGGTCTGCCCCACCGACATCATTCATCATCCTGGCCAGGCTCCGGATGCCAACAAACCCAAGCCGAAGAAGGTGGCGAAAGCCAAGGCCGGGGAAAGCGCTGCCGAAGCCAGCGCCTGATTTTCTCAAACGCGTTATCCATGACGGGGCTGGTAATCAGCCCCGTTGTTGTTTGGCGCGAACCGATCGTTCCCGTGGTATTCGAGCTGCTGTAGTGCGACGCATCGCAGTAAGATAAGGACATGACAATTCGCATCCTTGCCTTATGCCATCGTCTGCTGTTGCTGGCCGTATGCACGGCTCTCGCCCCGGCCATGGCGGAGCCGGTTGAACGCTTGCCCAATACCGTAACGCAAGCACTGAAAAAGGCCGGTATTCCCAGGCGGAACGTCGCCGTGATTGTGCAGGATGTAAGCGGAGCAGTGCGCTCAAAACCGGACATTCGGGTCAATTCGGCGCAGGCATTCAATCCCGCTTCGCTGATGAAATTACTCACGACTTATGCGGCGCTGGAACTGCTGGGGCCGGCCTACACTTGGAAAACCGAAGCCTGGACGCACGGCAGGCTGTCCGAGGGCGTGCTGCAAGGCGACCTCATCCTCAGAGGCAGCGGCGACCCCAAGCTGACCTTCGAACAGTTCTGGCTGTTGCTGCGACAACTGCGCGCCAGAGGCCTGCGCGAGATTCGTGGCGACCTGGTGCTGGATCGCAGCCGCTTCGACAGCGCCTTGATCAACGCTTCAGGCATGGACACATTCGATGACCAGCCGCTACGCCCATACAACGTCACGCCCGACGCGTTGCTGGTCAACTTCAAGTCGCTGCGGTTGCAACTGATTCCGCAACCGGACAGCCAGACCCTGGTCGTGCTGTCCGATCCTCCACTCGCCAATCTCGACATCCTCAGCCAGGTCAGGCTCGGCCCACCCGATCAAGAATGTGGCAACTGGAAAGATGGCCTGCACGCCGAAGTCGCATCGGGCAATCCGCGCAAGCAATTGCAGCTTGGCGGTATTTTTCCACCGGCCTGTGGCGAGAAAAGCTGGCACCTCGGTGTCCTGCCTCATGCCGAATATGTGGAAGGAATGTTTCGCCAATTGTGGCAGGAACTCGGCGGTACATTCACCGGCACCATGCGCGAGGCACCCTTGCCGGCCGGTGCGCAGTTGCTTGCAAACAGCGTATCGCCGCCGCTTTCGGAAGTGCTGCGCGACATCAACAAATACAGCAATAACGTGATGGCGCGGCAACTGTTCCTGACCCTGGCGGCCGAATACTCGGCCAGCGCCGGACGCACGGTAAGCGGCTCCGATGTGGTGCGCGCATGGTTGCAGGATAAGTACCTGGACTTCCCCGAGATGGTGCTGGAAAACGGTTCGGGCCTGTCGCGGCGCGAGCGGCTTTCCGCCGACAGCCTGGCGCGTCTGCTGTTGGCTGCCTGGCAAAGCCCGTTGATGCCCGAGTTCCTGGCCTCGCTACCGCTCAGCGCGATCGATGGCACCATGAAGCATCGCCTCAATCTGCAAGCTTTGGCCGGTCAGGCGCGCGTCAAGACCGGCTCGCTGGAGGGAGTCAAGACGATTGCAGGCTATCTGCACGACAGGAACGGCCGCTGGCATATCGTCGTGTTCCTGGTCAACCATGCCAATGCGGCGGCGGCACAGGCGGCGCAAGACGCCTTGTTGCGCTGGGTGCATGACAGCAACGGCTGATTGGCTTTCCCGGCAGCCAATGGTTTCAGTCGAGTACTTGCCATCAAAAACAGTGCAACTATTCGGCCCCGCAAAGATTGATAGTTCTAGGATAAATCCTGCATTAATAGGATAGCTGCACGAAAGGGCGAGTTGTAGTATTTTCAGTTGTAGCCTGTCGCGAACTTCAACCAAGGAGCGAAAATGGATCTATCCACGCAACCTGTGCAGAATTCGATGAAGCCCGGCAAATGGGTCAATTCGACATGCAAGATGTGTCTTCACTCTTGTGTGACGCGCATCCACATCACCGATGACGGTGTCGTCAACAAGATCGAAGGTCAACCCACTGCCCCGAGCAACAACGGCCGCCTGTGCCCGAAAGGCAACGCGGCGATCCTCCGGCATTACGACCCCACACGCTTCAAGACGCCGTTGCGGCGCACCAATCCAGAGAAGGGGCCGGGAATCGATCCGAAGTGGGAACCGCTTAGCTGGGATGAGGCGCTCGATATCGTTGGCCGCGAACTCAAGCGCACTCGGGACGAAGACCCACGCAAACTGCTGCCGGCAATCAATGATTTCCAGAAGTTGTTCCTGTGGGCCTGGCCGGCCGCATTCGGCTCGGCCAATTATTTCTCCTCGGTCGGCAATTTCTGCGGCGGCGGCTATCACCCGATGAACGGCTTCGTGCATTCCGCCTTTGCCGCAGCCAACGACGTCAATTACTGCAACTACTGGATCAACAACGGCGGCGGCGATGGCTTCTCGTCGCACCTGCATGTCACTTCCGCAGCCAACCACATGGCCAAGGCGCGCATCGAACGCAACATGCGAGTGGTTGTGGTGGAGCCCCGGCTTTCGATCGGCGGCGCCAAGGCCAATGAGTGGGTGCCGATCCGCCCCGCCACCGACCGGCAGTTTGCCCTCGGCCTGTGCCATGTGCTGGTGTATGAGAAGCTCTACGACGTCAAGTTTTTGAAAAAGGACACCAACGCGCCTTACCTGGTCGGACCCGACGGGTATTTCGTGCGCAACGCCGAAGGCAAGATCTACATCTGGGATGCCGGCGACGGCGAAGCGAAACTATGGGACGATCCGAGCATCAAGGATTTCGCGCTCGAAGGCACCTACCAGGTGGAAGGCAAGGAATGCAAGCCGAGCTTCCAGAAGTTCAAGGACATTCTGCGCGATTGCACACCCGAGCAGATGTCCGAAGTCACCACCGTGCCGGCCGATACCATCCGCCGCATCGCCCGTGAATTCGCCAAGGCGGCGCAGATCGGCTCATTCATCGAGATCGAAGGACGCCTGCTGCCGCTGCGGCCGGCCGGCTACAACTTCTATCGAGGCGCGCAGGGTCACAAATACAGCGCCATGACCAATCAGTCCTTCAAGCTGGTTAATTTCCTGATCGGTGCGATCGACACCCCCGGCGGTCACGTCGGCGCCACGCTCGATGACCAGATGCAGGAAATTCGCGGCGGCTGCGGCATGATCAACGCCGGTGAAAACGGCATGATGAAAACCATGCCGCACCAGCTGCATCCCGAAGTGCCCTTCTCCTACCCGCCCAATGAGACGCATCTCATGGGCTACTTCCCGATCGGCGTGGATCCCGGCCACTTGACCCAACACACGCTGGAGAATCCGGAGAAGTACGGCCTCAATTACAAGCCCGACACGATGCTGTTATGCCACTCGAATCCGGTCTGGAATCTTTCCGGCAACCGCGAGAAATGGTTCGAGCTGCTGCGCAGCCTGCGCTTCATCGTTGCCATCGACATCCTGCCGAACGAATCCAACGAATGGGCCGACATCATCCTGCCCGCGCACGACCTGCTCGAATCCTGGAACCTGACCATGATCGAGCCGCCGCATCACGAGGGTATGTGCCTGCGCCAGCCGGCCACGGAACCGCTCTACGACACCAAGAGCGAGGAAGACATTTTCAATGAAATTTCCGAACGCCTCGGCATCCTCGAAATCTGGAACAACATCCAGAATTTCGTCAATGGTTTTCCCCAGAAGCCGGAACTGCTGCTCGATCCGAAGACCAAGTATGGCGACAAGGAAATCGCCGAACGTAAGGGCAAGCTTTGGAACGGCCAGGATCTCAACTGGTACATCGAACACGGCCATGCCGTGACGCCGCGCAAACCCGAGAAGTGGTACCGGCCCTGGGAAGGTATGCGCCTGCATTTCTACATCGAGGACATCCTGGCGGCGCGCGACGATCTGAAGAAGAAGATGGAAGACGCCAATGTCGCCATCCGCCATGAATGGGAATGGTACGACTATCAGCCCTTGCCGACGCCCAAGCTCGATCCCGTGCATGAAGAACCGCAAGAGTTCGACATGTACGCGATCACCTTCAAGGACATTCAGATCAACTTCGGCGAAAGCATCGGCAACCCCTGGATCAACGATATCGTCTTCAAGGACCCGGTGCATACCTCGGTGTTGCTGAATACCGCCACGGCCAAGGCCAAGGGACTGGCCGACGGCGACATCGTGCGCATCGAATCGCCCTACGGCAGCATCATCGCCCGCGTCTCCTCGTCGCAAGGCGTTCATCCTGAAACGGTCTGCGTCTCCAACGCGCTGTCGCGCATCGCCACCCAGAACAGTGCGGTGCGCCTCGGCGGCGGCAATTTCAACGAGCTGCTGCCGTCTAACCTGAGGAACACGGATGCCTGCAGCGGCCAGCCCGAAACGGTGGCCAAGGTGAAATTGACCAAACTCACGACAATGCCGGCCGAATTCATGGCCAGCAAATCGGCTTATGCGCATGGAAGGGGACACTGATGGCTAAATGGGGCATGGTTTTCGATCTGCGCCGCTGCATTGGCTGCAATGCCTGCGCTGTCGCTTGCAAGCAGGAGAACACGCTGCCGAACGGCATGTTCTTCACCAAGACGCTCAGTGAAGAGGTCGGCGTTTATCCCAACGTCACCCGCGTCTATATCCCGACGATCTGCAACCACTGTGAGGATGCGCCCTGCGAACGCGTCTGCCCGACCGGCGCGACCTACACGCGGGAGGATGGCATCGTGCTGGTCAACCACGACCTGTGCATCGGCTGTGGTACCTGCGTGGTGGCCTGTCCTTACGACCAGCGCACCCGCCTCGAACCCGAGATGCTCGAACGGGGGCTGTTCAACAATGGCGAGCTGACGCCTTTCGAAAAGCAGGGCAATGTGCGCTTCACGGCCGGTACGGTGCAGAAGTGTACGTTCTGCCACGAGCGTGTGGATGCCGGCCTGGATCCCGCCTGCGTGGTCACCTGCCCGACAGAGGCGCGGATTTTTGGTGACCTGGATGACGCCAACAGCAAGGTGCGCAAGCTGATCCACGAACACCGCGGCCGTCAGCCGCTACCGGAAAAAAATACCAACCCGCGCGTGTTCTATATCGACTGATGCCTGCCGCCCCAGCGAACCAGCCCGCGTGGGCAAGCGCAAATCGGCGTGACAATTCGACGCAACATCAGGGCGGCAGCTTTTCGCAGTACGCAAGGAGGATACAAAGATGCATTCCAGGCACTTCATGAACGAAGAGGAAGATTTCAAGGTTGGTCCGCGCATGCAGAAAGCATGGGGAACCCACATCGCCACCGCATTCTTCTTCGGCGAGGCGGGGGCGGGACTTTATTTTGTGTCGCAATTCTTCGACTTTACGCTGGGCATGACTCTCGCTCTGCTGATGGTACTGATCGGCAAGGGTGGCGGCCACGCGCTCCATCTCGGCCAACCGATGCGCGGCTGGCGTGCGTTCGCCAAGGTCGGCAGTTCCTGGATCAGCCGAGGATTGTTGGCAATCGTGGTGTTTGTCGGTACGGGAGCGCTGCATGTACTGAACCTGAACGCCACCTTCCTGCCCCAGGCGCTGTCGGTCCTGGTCAGCATCGTCGCGGTATTGGCCTGTCTGGTGATCATGGTGTATCAAGGTTTCGCCATGTCCCATTCTTCTGCCATCACCTTGTGGAGCACCGGTCTGATGCCGGTGGCAAGCCTCACTTATGCCTTGTTGAACGGCGTATTGCTGACCCTGGTGCTGGGCTACAACACACCCCTGCTGACCGATCATCCGGAAATCTTCCAGCTGCTGCAGGCTGCGGCAATCGCCCTGATGTTGTATGGCCTGGTGATGGTGCTGAGCCTGCTGCATGGCGCCAAATACGGCTCGGAAGGCGGCCAAAAATCCGTCGAGCTGTTGTTGCGCGGCGCTTTTGCCGGCTGGTTTATCCCGGTGGTGATTCTCCTCGGCTTTGTCGTATCGGCACTGTTCATGAGCTTTGCGCCGCGCAGCCTATTCTCGATGATCGCCGTGGCCGGTACCGAATTGACCGGATACTATGCGTTCCGGGTATTGATGTTCAAGGTAGCGACCTATGACCCGGTGATGACTTTCGCCCACCACTTCAGACGCTGAGCGGGTACTTCCAGAGACTTCGAAGTGCATAAGTATAAGTACCTGCGTGACTTTTCTGGGCAGAATGGCACTGTCGTCGTTTCTGCCCGGCGCGTTTCCGCGGACCACGGCAATCCCGATCTGGCGAACTGCTGGGTGGTGCAGGAAGATGCTCTCAACATCGAGGTTGAGGATGTCGGCGCCTACACCCTGATGTGGACCCCCACCGAGGATGCGGTGGCCAGCGGCTTTGTGGCGGGCGAGGGGGTTCTTGGCGCCGAGCAGGTCCCGGAACGGCTGGCATTGGCTGCCGGTTTCGTTTTTACCGAAGGCATCGTCGGCGGCCTGCCGGACATCGCCAGCATGGAAGTTTGCCCGGAACGTCCGGACATCGTGCGCATCCGGCTGGTGGATCCATCAAGAGCGAAAGTTCGGCGCAGCAACGTGCTGATGACCAGTTCCTGCGGCGTGTGCGGCGGCCGCGATGTACTGGAAGGGGAAATGACCGGCTTTGCCGAAATCTCCGACAAGCTGCGTTTGTCGATTGATGACTTTTCGCCCCTGATGGAAGCCATGAAGCAGCACCAGGCGGTTTTCAGCACGACCGGCGGCGCCCATGCCGCGATGATATTTTCGGCGGAGCGGCAGGTCCTGGCCGTCGCCGAAGATCTCGGCCGGCACAACGCGCTCGACAAGGCCATCGGCCTGTGCCTGCTGCGGCAACGGCCGATCGCCGGATGCGGCGCGATGCTCTCCAGCCGGCTGAGTTTCGAGATGGTCGCAAAGTCGGCCCGGGCGGGTCTCGAAATGATCGCCGCCGTCTCTGCGCCTTCCTCGCTGGCAGTCGCCATGGCCGAACGCCTGGGGATCACGCTGTGCGGCTTTGTGCGCGGAGAATGCGCCACGGTTTATACTCGCCCTGAACGCATCCGCGAACTGCATCAGCCGGCCGCCGAGCGCGTCGGTGTCGGCATGCCCTGAGGCTGCCGCAATTGCCGGATTACTGCAACATTCTGAGCCAAGGAGAATATCGCGATGGGAAATATCTTGACGCAACTGCTTCAGCAAATCCAGGGCGGCGGCCTGAAAATCGTCGACCTGACGCAAACATTGTCACCCGAATTCCCCGCTCTGCAATTGCCGCCGGAGTTCGGTCAGGTGTGGGCGTTCAAACAGGAAAACATCAGCCATTACGACGAGAAGGGGCCCGGCTGGTACTGGAACAACTTCTCCTGCGGCGAGCACACCGGTACCCATCTTGATGCTCCGGCGCACTGGGTGACCGGCAAGGACTACCCCAACAACACGGTGGACAAGATCGAACCGCGCAACTTCATCGCTCCCGCCGTGGTCGTCAATTGCTCGGCCGAAGTGGCAGCCAACAACGACTGGCTGCTCACGGTCGATTTTCTGGAAAAGTGGGAAAGCAAGCACGGCCGTATCACCGAAGGCGCCTGGCTGCTGTTCCGCACCGACTGGTCGAAGCGCAAGATGCCGGACGATTTCCTGAATTTCCGCGAAGACGGCCCGCATACGCCCGGCCCGGCCCAGGCTACGGTCGAGTGGCTGATCAAGGAGCGCAAGGTGCATGGCTTCGGCGTCGAGACCATCAACACCGACGCCGGTCAATCCTACGCCTGGCCGATGCCTTATCCCTGTCATACCCTGATGCACGGCGCCAACCGCTACGGCCTGCAGTGCCTGACGAATCTGGACCAATTGCCGCCGCACGGTGCGTTAATTCTTTCCACGCCACTGAAGATCAAGAACGGCTCGGGCAGTCCGTTGCGCGTCCTGGCGCTGGTGCCAGCCTGAAAGTTATCATTGCGGAGCAACTATCATGTATGAAGTTCGACTTCACGGACGCGGCGGGCAAGGCGCGGTTCTCGCGGCCTCGATACTCGCCAAAGCGCTGGTGGCGGAGGGTAAGCATGTCATCGCGATTCCCCAGTTCGGCTTTGAACGCCGCGGTGCGCCCGTTGCCGCCTATTTGCGCATTCACGACCAGCCGATGCGGGCAATGACCAATATCTACAATCCGGATTGCGTGCTCTGCATCGATTCATCGCTACCCAGAGTGGTCGACATATTTTCCGGCATGAAAGAGGGCGGCATGCTGATCCAGTCGACCAAACGACCGCTTGGCGAGCTCAAGATACCCGCTACCGTTGCGACAGTCGCATTGTGCGATGCGGTGGCCATCACGCTGGAAATTTTCGGCCGGCCCATCACCAACACCACCATGCTCGGCGCTTTTGCCCGTGTGACCGGCATGGTTTCCCTGGATGCCCTGAACGAAGCCCTCAACGAAAGTAATTTCCGCGATGCCGGCCTGAAGCAGAACCAGCTGGCTTTGCAGCGCGGCTTCGAGCTGACGCAGGTGCATACCATCGAGCGCAGGGAGGCAGCATGAAAAAACAGTCGATACCGATCTTCGACCAGAGCACGATCCCCAACAATCTGTGTCCGATCGCTACCGAATACAGCAAGATGATGCCGGGCGACTGGCGCTCCATGCTGCCGGTGGTGAATCGCAAGAAATGCGTGAAGTGCTCCATATGCTGGCTGTATTGTCCGGTGCAGTGCATCATCGAGCGTTCCGGTTGGTTCGATGCCAATCTTGCCACCTGCAAGGGCTGCGGCATCTGTGCCGAAGAATGCCCGCATGGTGCGATCGAAATGGTTGCCGAGGAGGATTGAGATGAGCGCTGTCCTGAAACCCAAGAACAAGGTGCTGGTCTGCGACGGCAATGAAGCCGCCGCCTGGGGCGTGGTCTTGTCCCGTCCCGACATGGTGGCCGGCTATCCGATTACGCCGCAATCCTCGTTGGTCGAATATCTGGCGCAGTTCATTGCCGACGGCGTGCTCGATGCCGAAATGGTCGAAGCGGAAGGCGAGCACAGCGTGCTGTCGGTGCTGCAAGGTGCGGCGCTGGCCGGCGGACGCACCTACACCGCCAGTTGCGGACAGGGCCTGGCCTTCATGTTCGAGCCCTATTTCCGCACACCGAACCTGCGCCTGCCGATCGTCATGTCCATCGTCACGCGCGACGGCATCTCGCCGCAATGTGTCTGGGGTGGCCAGCAGGATGCGATGGCGGTGCGCGAAGTCGGCTGGATCCAGATGTTCTGCGAAACCGTCCAGGAAGTACTCGACACCACGATCATGGCCTACAAGATCGCCGAGAACCACTCGGTGATGTTGCCGGTGAATGTCAATCACGATGGCAACTATCTCTCCAATGGCATTGTGCGCATCGAGCTTCCCGATCAGGACGAAGTGGATCGGTACCTCGGCAACAAGGATGTGAACTGGCACGTCGCCCTCGACCCGCAACGCCCGATGGCGGTCGACCCGCTCACCGGCGGTTCCGCCGGAACCGGCCCCGCGCTGTTCTCGCGCTACCGCCAGGGGCAATGCGAAGGCATGCAGAATTCGCTCGGCGTCATCGTCGAGGCGCACAAGGAGTGGGCACACCGTTTTGGCCGCAGCTTTGCACCGCTGATCGAGGAATACCGGCTCGATGATGCCGACTATGCCATCATCACCATTGGCAGCATGGCCGGCGCCGGTAAGGACGTGGTCGATGAAGCACGCAACCGCGGCGAGAAAGTTGGTCTCATCAAGATCAAGACCATGCGGCCCTTCCCGGTCGATACCATGGCCGCAGCGCTGAGCAAGGTACGCGCCGTTGGCGTAGTGGATCGTTCCGTGTGCTTTGGCTGGAACTGCGGTCCGGCGTTCCAGGAAACCCTCGCGGCAATGTATTACGCCCGTGAGCGCATCCCCTGTCTCAGCATGATCGGCGGACTGGCCGGCGCGGATCTGACTCAGGTTCATTTTGACCGGGCTGTCCGCGAAACCGCCAAGCTGTTGACCGGTCCCTGTCCGCGCCAGCCGATCTGGCTCAATGCCCAGGATTGATACGACTATGGAACGCTATGATTATCTGGTAGTAGGTGCAAGCCATGCCGGCCTGGAGGCCGTCCGTGCCATCCGCGCCCATGATGCCACCGGCAGCATCGCCATGCTCAACCGCGACCCGGTGCTGCCCTATTCACCCACCGTGCTGCCCTATGTGGTTTCGGGCAAGAGCAAGGAAGACCGCGTTGCCTTGCGCGACCACCCCTGGTTCGAGAGTCTGCAGACCGCTTATTTGCAGCGCACGCAAGTCGCGGCAGTGGACCCCGCCAAGGCGGTGGTGCGCTGTGCCGATGGCAAGGAAATCGGTTACGGCAAGCTGCTCCTGGCCACCGGGGCGAAACCCATCATCCCGCCGGTCTCCGGACTCGACAGCGTGTCTTACCATGTGCTGCGCACGCTCGACGATGCCCTGAACCTGCGCACCGCGATGAGTGCGGCCAAACACGCCGTGGTGCTGGGTGCCGGACTGGTCGGCATGCACGCCGCCGAGAATCTCGCCAAAGGCAAATGCCAGGTCACGGTGGTCGAAATGCGCAATCAGGTCCTGCCCGGCTATTTCGATGCCGAAGCATCCGCCATGATTTCCTCTGCGTTCGTTGGCAATGGTGTCGAGATGCTGACCGGACATCGGGTGACCAGCGTGGCCAAGCAGGGACAGCAGTGCATTGTGAAACTGGAAAATGGCGAGCAGCGAACGGCCGACCTGTTGCTGGTTGCCACGGGTGTTACGCCCGAAATCGACTTCCTCAAGGGCGCTCTGGAAATCGAGCGCGGCATCGTCGTCGATGAGTTCATGCGCACCCGCGCCGCCAATGTCTGGGCGGCCGGCGACGTGGTGCAAACCCGCAGCTTTTTCGGCGACGGCACACCGGCCGGCGGCATCCTGCCGGATGCTGTGGAACAGGGCAGGACCGCCGGCATGGACATGGCGGGCGATCCAGGCGTCACGCCCTATCCCGGTGGCGTACCGCTGAACACCTACAATTTCTTCGGCAACCGTGCCTTGTCGGTCGGGCGCGACGCACCGGCCAATGCGGGCAGCGAATGGGAAGTCCTAAGCCGCAACAGTGCGGCAACGGCAGGCGAACCTGCCCGATACCTGAAGATCGTGCTGCGCGACAACAGTCTGCAAGGCATCTTCGGCGTCAATGTGCTGTTCGATCCGGGCATCATGTGGGAACTGATTCTGCGCCGGACGAATCTCGCCGAACAGCGTCAGCAACTTCTGGCCCACCCCCAGGATACGGCGCGTGCCGTCATGTCCGGCATTTGGAGATAAGACGATGAGTGCCATCAATACCATTGCCTTCAAACCCGAGCTTTGCGACGGCTGCGGCGAATGCATGACCGCTTGCAGCACTGCCAAGTCCGTGAATGGCAGCCCTGCCCAGTCGCGCATCCAGATCATCGCCGATCCGCTCAAGGGTTCCTGGGAACTGGCCCTGTGCCGGCAGTGCGGCGATCCGCGCTGCGTCTCCGATTGTCCCGCCGCAGCGCTGGCCAAAGAGGAAGATGGCGGCCTGATTTCCTGGAACGCGGAGAAATGCGTGAACTGCCTGCTGTGCACCGCCGGCTGCGTGTATGCCGGCATCGCCTTCAGCGCAGACGAGGGACATGTCGTCAAATGCGACCAGTGCGGTGGCGATCCGCAATGCGTCAAGGCCTGCCCAACCGAGGCCCTGAAGTATCTGACCAGCGCCAGCATCTACAACCGCTGGGGCGACCTCGAAGATTTGTTCGTGCCCGGCCTGGGCGGTTGCCAGGGTTGCAACACCGAAATCGTCATGCGCCACACGCTGCGCCGCGTCGGCTCGAACACCGTGCTGGCGACGCCGCCCGGCTGCATCCCGGGGATGGGCTCGGTCGGCTACAACGGCATGGCTGGCACCAAGGTGCCGGTATTCCATCCGCTGCTCACCAACACGGCCTCGATGCTGACCGGCATTCGCCGCCAATACAAGCGCAAAGGCCGCAATGTCACGGCAATGGCGCTGGCGGGCGACGGCGGTGCCGGCGACGTCGGCTTCCAGTCGCTCTCGGGTGCGGCGGAACGCGGCGAGGAAATCCTCTTCGTCTGCGT
>Ga0172369_10007312_pt1 | contig 12844 bp, 8 predicted proteins | sample LakKiv25m_FD_114539 | JGI IMG/M metagenome (GOLD analysis project Ga0172369, IMG submission 114539) | Freshwater microbial communities from Kabuno Bay, South-Kivu, Congo - kab_022012_11.25m | ecosystem: Environmental > Aquatic > Freshwater > Lake | place: Democratic Republic of the Congo... | reverse complement strand
CTCGGAGAGCCTACGCACAGCGGCTCACCTTCGCTCGGAGAGCGGCCGGGGCCATTGCGCTCACCTTGTTCGCGTGGGGCGCCCTCGGTCTGAATCACGCACACTGGACCCTTGGCGGTGTCGACTTCCGCGGCGCCACCCTGGGTGGCGCCGTCGGCCGCCAGCTGGTCGCCGGCATCCTCGGAAAATTGGGCTGGGTGAGCCTCCTTGTCGTCGGCACGGCCCTGGTTGCGCCCGGCCCAACGCGCGCACTCGCGCGCAACGCGCCGCGCTGGCTGGAGATCGCGTGGGCCCGCCGTTGGCCACATCGCGCGATCCGCGGCGCAGGACGGTACGTCGGCTTCATCTTCCGCCATCCACGCAATCGCTCCGCTGAATCCGGCGTGGTGATCGGCGGGACACTGCGCGAGCGCCTGCAGCCAAGACCCGTCCCCACGTTCGAGGAAAACCCCGTGGCAATCCGACCGTCCATCGAGCCCGGTGCGCCAATGTCGCCCATCGGCAGCGGAGCGGCTGCACAATTCCTGCGCGAGCGCTTGCCCGAGCCCGGCCCGGAGTCGGAACCCGAACCTGAACCAATGGCCAGCACTGGCGACGACGACGCGCACGGCGAACCTCAGCAACTGGCGCTCGCGTTAGGCCAGCACCCCGGCTGGCAGTTGCCCGCACTCGAACTCCTGAACGCACCGCAGATCAGCTCCTCACGCAAACACGACAATGCCGCCCGTGCCCAGCTCATCGTCGACACCCTCGCGAGTTTTGCCGTAGACGCCACCGTGGTGGAGATCAACGAGGGCCCCACAGTCACGCAGTTCGGCGTCGAGCCGGGTTGGGAAATCCGCTATCGCGACCTTCCCCTCAAGGACGATTCCGGGCGGCCCCAGCTTGCCCCAGACGGACGGCCGCGCACCCAGCGCGTGGAGATGGGCCGAACCCGCGTGCGGGTGAACAAGATCACGGCACTGCAGAACGACCTCGCCCTCGCCCTCGCGGCCCCCAGCCTCCGCATCGAAGCCCCCGTGCCCGGGCGGGCGATCGTCGGCATCGAAGTGCCCAATGACAGCGCCACCGTGGTCACACTCCGCAACGTCATGGAGACAAAGGAGTTCCAGGACCTCGCGAGGAAGACCAAGCTTGCACTCGCGCTGGGCAAAGGCGTGTCGGGCGTCCCGATCGTGGCCGATCTTGCCAGGATGCCCCACCTCCTCATCGCCGGCGCCACTGGGAGCGGCAAGAGCGTCTGCATGAACTCGATCATCGCCGGGATCATGATGGAGGCGACCCCTAACGACGTCCGGTTCGTTATGGTCGACCCCAAGCGAGTGGAGCTCACCGCCTACAAGGGCATCCCCCACCTCGCATTCAGCGAAGTGATCGTCGACGTCGATCGCGTGGTCGGGACGCTGCAAGCAGTGGTCGCGGAGATGGAGTCGCGCTACAAGAAATTCGCCGCCGTGGCCGTGCGGAACATCGACACCTACAACCGCCACCCGCGCGTGCTCAAGAAGCTTGCCTACTGGATCGTGATCATCGACGAGCTGGCCGACCTGATGATGGCCGCGCCGTTCGAGGTCGAGAAGTTGGTCTGCCGTCTCGCCCAGCTCGCGCGCGCTACGGGCATCCACCTGGTCGTGGCGACGCAGCGCCCTTCAGTCGACGTCGTGACAGGGCTCATCAAGGCCAATTTCCCCACCCGCATCGCCTTCGCGGTCACGTCGATGACCGACTCCCGCACCATCCTCGACACAGGCGGAGCGGAGAAGCTTCTCGGGCGCGGCGACATGCTCTATATGCCGACCGACGCCGCGAAACCCATCCGTCTCCAGGGCGTCTATGTCTCCGATGCCGAAGTGGAGCGAATTGTGAGCTTCTGGACTGATGACCGTTTCAGGGCACTGGCGCCCGAAACGGCCGATAACCTCCTGGAAGCCGCGATGTCGGAACTCGACGACGACGGCGGCGCCCGCCTCGTTGAAAGCGACCCGTTGGTCGAACGGGCACGCGCTCTGGCGTTGCAGCACCGGCGCGTGTCGCCATCGCTCTTCCAGCGCCGGCTGCGCGTCGGTTATTCCAAGGCAACGAAGCTCATCGAAATCCTGGAAGAAGAGGGTATCGTAGGCCCTCGCGAAGGCGGCGAGTCTCGGGTTGTGCTAGCAGCAACCGCGGACGAAGACCTGAATTGATACACTACAGGCTGTGAAGAACATGAAGAGTCTGCTCCGCAGGCCAGAGAGAGTCGACGAACCCGCGGCCCCCGTCGAACACGAGCGATGCCTGTCGTGCCAGGCCGATCTCGACGGTTCCCGGTCCTATCGGCAGTTGCGCGTCTGCCACTCCTGCGGATTCCACTTTCACCTGAGCGCGCGGCAGCGCATTGCGACCCTCCTGGATGCAGCGAGCTTCCACGAGGATGACCGCGGGGTGACCGCCCTCGACCCACTCTCGTTCCACGGCAAGCAATCGTATCGATCCCGCGTTATCAATGCCCAGCGCCGGACCGGGCTCGCCGAGGCTGCTCTCACCGGCACCGGGACTATCTTCGGACGCGAGGTGGTGATCGCCGTCCTCGATTTCTCCTTCCTGGGCGGCTCGATTGGCGTCGCGGCCGGCGAGAGGCTCGCGCGCGCTTTCGAAAAGGCCACCGCCCGTAAGACACCCATCGTCTCAGTGTCCTCGACAGCCGGGACCAGGATGCAGGAGGGCCTCCTCGCGCTCATGCAGCTTCCCCGTGTTGTGGCCGCTGCGCACAAGCACAGCCGTGCCGGTCTCGCTCACATCGCCGTCCTCACCGACCCCACAACCGGGTCGGCCTACGCGGGCTTCGTGAACCTGGCCGACATCGTGCTGGCAGAACCCAACGCGCTCGTCGGCTACGCTGCCCTCCGCGTGCTGCAGGAAGCCGAAGGTCCCGAACTGCCCGCCGGGGCGCACACCTCCGAATCCCACCTGGCGCACGGGCTCATCGATGCCGTCGTGGCCCGGCCACAGCTCCGCGACTCGATTGCGCAACTCCTGGACCTGTTGCTGAACGACTTCCGCCTGAGCGCACCGCGCAAGCAGCAAGCAGCCCACATCGGCCACACCGACCGCGCAGCCTGGCAACAGGTTCAGCTGTCGCGCCACCGGCTGCGACCTACCGCACTCGATTTCATTGGGCGCATGACCACGTCGTTCGTGGAACTGCGAGGCGACCGCGCCGGCATGGACGATTCGGCGATTGTCGCCGGCGTCGGATCGCTGGGCGGTGAGTCTGCCGTGCTGATTGGTCAGGTGCGGCCACACGACGCTGACAAGCCCGGCTCACTCATCCGCGCGTGCGGCTTTCGAAAAGCCCAGCGCACGATGAACCTCGCGGGCAAGTTCGGCCTGCCCCTGGTGACGCTCATCGACACCGCCGGGGCGGACCTCAGCGTCGAAGGGGAGACCGAAGGACTCGGCCCGGCGATCGCCGGGTGCCTGGCCGCCATGCTCGAAGTGCCCTCTCCCACGTTGGCTGTAATCATCGGCGAAGGGAACTCCGAAGCCGCCGTCGCCATGGCGACGGCTGACAGGGTGTTGATGCTCGACAACGCGGTGTACGAAGTGATTCGACCCGAAGACGCAGCGGCGATCCTTTACCAGGAGGCGGAACGGGCCGGCGAGGCGGCCGAGCGGCTCAGGCTCACCTCCCATGACTGCCTTCGCCTGGGCATCGTCGACGCCACTGTGCCCGAACCAGGCGACGGCGCCCACACCGACCACGCCGAAGCAGCCCAGATCCTGAGGCGCAGCATTCTGCGCAATCTTGTGCCTCTTCAGCGCATACGCACGAGAGCCCGTCTCGAACAACGCTACACGCGTTACCGGCAGATTGGCTCCACACACTCCTGGCTGCGAGGCACCCTGGAGCGCCGCTTCGCCCACCTCGCCGACCGCATCGGCGGCGCCGTCGGCCGGGTCAAGAACCGGTCGTCGATTGTGCGACGCGCCGACTTCGCCGACGAGCCCGACATCCCGGTGTAGCTCTCAGCTCGCGGTGCCGTGAAGCTAGGGACACTGGCATCTCTCCCCGGGGAGGACTCACACTGGCACTGCACAACCTGTTGCTCATCCCGCTTGGAATGCTGGTGGGCTCCTTTGGCACGCTCGTCGGTGCTGGCGGCGGGTTCATCCTCGTTCCGGTTCTCCTCTTCATCTATCCAGACGAGGATCCCGAGACCATCACCGCAATGTCGTTGCTGGTCGTATGTGCCAACGCGACGTCGGGATCGGTTGCCTATGCCCGTCAGAAGAGGATCGACTACCGAAGCGGAGCATGGTTCGCACTGGCGACGTTGCCGGGCGCGGTGGCCGGCGCCATCGTCGTGGCCTACATCCCGCGGCGCACTTTCGATGGCATCTTCGCCGTCGTCCTGGTCGCGCTGGGAATATGGCTAGCGTTCCGCGCGGCCGGCACGGTAGCCCAACAGCCATCGACAGGTCGCGGAATGGTCGAGCGCACGATCCGTGATCGCCAGGGAAACACCTTCGTGTTCTCCTTTCAGCTCTGGAAGGGTGTCCTTATCAGCACGGCGGTCGGATTCGTCAGCAGCCTCCTGGGCATAGGAGGTGGGATCGTCCACGTACCGATGATGGCAACGGTGTTACATTTCCCGGTCCACATCGCTACGGCCACCTCGCACTTCGTGCTCGCGTTCATGGCCGCCGAAGGTACCGGCGTGCATTTCGCCTCCAGCGCGTTGGCGTGGGACACATCGCTCGCAAGGGCCGCGCTTATTGCGCTCGGGGCCGTCCCCGGCGCCCAACTTGGTGCCATGCTTTCCCACCGGGTCCACGGCGCGATCATCGTGCGGGCGCTCGCTGGCGCCCTTGTGTTGGTCGGGGCTCGCCTCGCCCTGAAGGCGATCGTTGGATAGGGCCTACCGCGTGTTTTCCCAGTCCTTCCAGCCGCCGCGGTCGCTCTCCTGAAGGAAGTGGCGGTTGTCAGACCGGGATGAAGTCACAGTGCCGCCGCGCTGGTCCGTAAGGCGCTGGAGCAGGTAGTAGGCCAGCACGCAAAGACCAGCCATGAGTCCCAGGACAATTGCCAGCCGCTGCGCACCGCGCGTAGTGGCGCCATCCCAACCGTCGTAGGCCGACTTCGCCAGCCCCAGCGCGCGCGAAGGATCGCCTCCGTCGTAGGCGGACTGCGCTTTCGCCAGCTCGTCATCCGGGCTCATGAACAACAGACCGATGCGGGAGAGCGCGCTCGGTTTGTAGGCAGCCTGTCGCTTCCTGGCCAGTTCCAGCATCTTCTCTGCAGTGCCCTTGTCAGCAAACGTGGTGATGGCAAGAGACGCCAGCCGCTTGGCTTCGCTAAATTCGCCGGCGGCGTACTGGTCCCGGGCGGCCGCCAGCCTCGGCAGCGCGGGCGAGTCTTCGGGCTCGTTTGCAAGCTCCCTGGCGGTTCCTGTGATCGCTTCGATCGCCTGGCGCTGGTTCTCCACCATGCTCGCGATCTGGGCGATCGTGCTCGATCCCCACGCGTTCGCGACTCTGTCGGTGACCGGGAGATTTGCGGCGGCGGAGAGCTCGACCACCTTGCGGTAGGTTGCCAGCACCGCATCCGTTTGAGTGACCTGCCCCGGGATTGCCGCGAATGTCCACGCGTTGAGGTTCGCCTGCAGGTCAGCTGGCAGGTCGCGGAACCCAAGTTCCGCTTCCCGGGAAGCAAGCGCGCTCACCAGATCATGCGCGGCCCGCCGCTCCCGGATCATGGCCGTAGCCGTCGCCTCGTTGAAGACCCAGTTCAGGAAGAGGGCGTCGAGATTCGCGCCGCTGGCGTACTCGCCAGCGTCCATGAACCACTTCCCATCGAGAGGAAGGCGCGCCGGATCGTCGTCCATCCGCGCGAGCACCTTCTTCATATTCTCGCGTCCCCCGATGGTCGCTTCGTATTCAAACCAGAACGCGCCTGCCTTGCCGTACCAGTAATTGGGGTTGTAGACACTCGAACCGTTGTACCAGGTCGCCAGCGCGTCGGTATAGCCAAATGACTTCCATCGCCGGTCGATGGGTGTGATCCCCAGCTCCGGCGCCACCACACGCATGCCGTATTCCGCCAGGCCTTCCCACAACCAGTTGGATTCCAGATTGTCGCCCGCCCACTGGTGTGCAAGCTCATGAACCGTCACTTCGCGGTCGAATCCGGTGTCCGCGGCAAGCAGAACCTGTCCCTCGCTCGGGAAAGCGACCCCCGCGGCGCCAATGAGGTCAATGTGGTGCGACTCGCGCATGATGATCCGATTCCTTGTGTACGGGAACCCAAAGAGGTCGACCAGCTTCGGCACCGCCGCGACCGCGACCGCAAACTGCTCCGTCGCCCACTTTTCATCGCGACGGAAGTACCCGAGCGTGAGCGTCACTGCGCGTCCGCCCACCGCGACATCGGCCTCCTTCGAACCCCGTAGCGATGGGTCGCTGATGGACTGCACATAGGCCGAATAGGGATTGCCCGTGAGGCGCTGGCGGCACTTGTCGTCTGCCTTGGCACACCGCGTCTGAACTCCTGCGTCGTCTGAGCTGAGGGCAATGAGCGTCGCGTCGCCGCAGACCCAGCGTTCGTAGCCCGATTCCCTGACCGAACCGGGCTGGTCGCTGGCCCTGAGGCAGCCCGGATCGAAGTAGTTCTCCGCGCTCGCCGGGACGTCGACCCAGACAAACGAGCCCGCCCCCTGGCCAAGGAACGGGAGCTCAAGGGCCCCAGGCTCAAGGCTCATCACGCCGTTCCTGTACGCGGCAATGTCGTATGTCATCACGAAATCGAACCGCGCGTTCGCCTTCATCGGCTTCGCCAAGGTGACTGTGATCACACCAATGGTCCCAAAATAGTCTGAGATCTCTGTCGACGTGATCTCCTGGCCCACGCCGTCGCGCGTAACGGCGAGGTTCTGGGCCCGGGGCATCGCCCACAAGGAGACGCTCGCGAGATCTTTGGCGGTGACATTCTGGATTGTCGCTTCGACGCGAACGGAAAGCGTTCCCGCAGCGGGATCGAGGCGGTAGTACGAGTCGGAGAGAACATTCTGCGTCTGGCCCGAAGCTGCAAGGAGATGCCTCTGTGGCAGAGCAGCCGCGATCGACCCACAAACGACGATTGCCGCCACGGCGGCCGCACGCGAAACCTTCATGGTTCAGAAATCGGCGGATTCGGGGCTGCCAAGCAGGGTCGATCGGGTTGCATCGATGGCCGACCGAGAGGCGACCAGCGTGACGGTAGCTTCGCGAACCGCAAGCATGGGGAGAATGCGGAAACAGGTGCGCCGTTGCGTCGCTTGAGCCGGGCAGCACAACGCCGGGCTTTCCCCGCAGCAGGATGCTCAGTGCCCACGCTACGGCCGGGCCATTGAAGTCGCTGCTGCGGGGAATGGTCAGGGTCGCCACTGCGGGGCTTGCACCGAACGGAGCGCGCGGTGAGCTCTCGGGAGCCCGGATCGACGCAAGCCAGGTGCCCACTGCACTCCGGGCATTCTGGACAGACGGCTTCTTCGCGGCGGCCCAGGACGCCTTCGTCCTTGCCTACTTGCCGCTCCTGGCGAACGCTCTTGGCGCGAACGCCTTCGAAATCGCCTTGCTTTCTGCCAGCATGAGTCTGGGGGCAATGCTCGCTCTCTACCCCGGAGCACTGGTTTCCCGACGCGCGAAGAGCCGTCGCTGGGTGGTTGTCTTCTATGCGGGCATCCTCGGCCGCCTGGCGCTCCTTGCGAGCGCGTTTGCCGTCGCTTTGCTGCACGGCCACCTCGCGCTCTACGCGGTTATCGCCCTGTTCACTCTGCGTGCCTTCCTTGGCAATTTCACCCTGCCGGCCTGGACGGCCCTCGCCGCCGACGTCATCCCCGAGCAGCTTCGTTCGCGATACTTCGCGTCACGCAACTTCGCCGTGAGCACGGCGACTCTGGCGATTACCCCGCTCGGAGGCCTGCTGCTCGACTACGCTGGCTTCCCCGGCGGGTATGTCGCTGCGCTCGCCGCATCCTTCGGCCTCGGAATGGTGGCGACCTTGGCCTATGCCCGCATCCCAGAACCACCGGCGCCGGACAGCACGGTGCGCCCGCCGCGAATCGACCCCGGTGCAATCGCGCGGAACGGCCAGTTTCGGATGTTCGTCACCGCGACGTTCGCACTGCACTTTGCCACCATGATCGCTGGCCCGTTCTTCACCGTGTATCTCAAGAACGACCTCCACGCCTCGAACTTCGAGGTTGGCTGGCTGACGACCGCGTCCGCCGTGACAGGCCTGCTCGCCCAGCTGGTCTGCGGCGAATTGCAGCATCGCCGCGGTGCCTTGTGGCTGGCGCGCATGGCCCTGGTCGTCCTCCCAACCCTGCCGATCATGTGGTTCTTTCTCGACCGGCCGTGGATGGTGCTCGCGCCGAATCTGTTCGGTGGGTTCATGTGGGCTGCATTCAACCTGGCGAACTTCCAGCTGCTGCTCGAGGTCACCCCGGAGCAGCACCGGGAGGAGTATGTCGCGGTCTTCCACATGACAGTGTTTGCCGCGCTCTTTGCCGCTCCCTTCGCCGGGAGCGCACTCATCGCCGCTCTTGGATACCGGTCGACTTTCCTCGTCTCGGGATTGAGCCGGCTGATATCAACCAGCCTCTTCTTCTTCGCCGTCAAGCGACCGGCCCGCGCCACCTGAAGCGCCGCTTGCGTATCTCCATCTGATGCCGCGCAAGGTTGCCTGGAGCACAGGCGTAGAAGGGGATGAGGGCTTCATGCCGCCCCTGGAGTCGTGCTCGAACGCCGGGTTGGACCGGCACTAGACGGCGGCCACCGCCTCAGCCTGGAGCGCAACGGCCCGGCGGGCGCGGCCAAACTCGATAAACCGGTTGAGCGCCTTCGTGATGGCGTCGAGTTCGGCGTCGTCCATCCCACCGATGAGGTTGGCAAGGTACTCACCGCATTCCGCAATGCTGGATTCGACCGCCTGGCGGCCTCGGTCTTCAAGCCAGATGCAGATGCCCCGGCGGTCGTGGGGCGCAACCTCGCGGCGGATGAACCCGCCGCGCTCAAGCCGATCGAGAAGCGCCGACACAGAGGGCCGCGTGACGAGCAGCCGATCGGCGAGATCGGCGTTGCTCAGGCCGGCCTCTTCCGATAGGAAGACGAGAAGGCGGAGTTGCGTGACCGTGAGACCCTCACGGTCCCAGATACTGAGACGGACGGGGTCCAGCAGACCACTCGTGGCAAAGATCGTCCGAATGGCTGCCTCGAGGGACGGGCGAGAGCGAAGGTCATTCATCGGCCGATTATAGGTCCGGCAGACCACCAGCGGGTGAAGGGCCCCTTTCCGGGGCGCGCACGCCAGGCCAGCTCGGAGAGCCGTTCGCGCTTCCTTGCGCAGCGCCCGCCTGGCCAGACCCTGCTTCCTGGGGCCGATCGGCCGATGATCGGGGTGTACGTCGAGGTGAACCACACCATCGCCGGGGGAACTGGAAATGGACACGCCGCACATTCGCGTCTGCAGACACTGCCACGCTTCCTACGACTGGCGCCGGTCGCCGAGTTCGAGCTTGAAGATGACCTATTGCGGCTCCCTCTGCGAGAAAGCCGATCTCGGGTTCACCATCGAAGCCCTGCTCGCCGACGCCCAGGTCATGCGCTCGGCGTGGCGCGACCTTCTCGCCGCCTGATCACCCTCCCCCATGCGGCACCGCCGACAGTCGACATCTCAGGTCACCTGCCAGACGGCAAGCTTCTTTACCGGCTCCGGCTGGCGCGTGTGCGAGGGAACGCTCTACGCTCAATCTGCGTAGGTATTGTTGAGGAGCCGGAGCAAACCGGCTCTCGATTGGAGCACAGGGTGGACAGGATCATCGGACCCGGCGGCGCCGGGATGAACCTCGACAACATCAAGGTCTGCGCCCGCTGCGGCGTGCGTTATGACTGGCGGAAGTCCGCATCTTCCACTCTGAAGATGACGTACTGCAGCTCACTCTGCGAGAGTGCGGACCTCGGGTTCACCGTGGATGCGCTGCTGCGCGCCAGGCGTGCGCAACGGCCCGAACCGGAGCCCGTGTCGCCCACGGTCTGAGTCATCGTTCGAAAGGACCACGAGGAGGGGGCTCCGCTTGGAGCCCCCTCCTCGATCGTTCCAGCGTGTCAGCCGAGCGTCAGCGGCGTTTCTCTCCGATTCGCCCACTCGCGCATGGAGCCGTCATAGACGCGCACCTTCTCGAAGCCGAGCAGGGCCAGGACAAACGCCACGTGCGCGGCCCGTACACCCGCCTGGCAGTACGTCACCGTCTCCCTATCCCGCGCAATTCCAGCCTCGCGCACAAGCCGTTCGAGTTCTGCGGCCGAGAGAAACGTCCGCAGGTCGCCTGGATCCACACAGCGCGACCACTCCATGTGCCGGGCGCCCGGAACATGGCCGGCGCGCCGGTTGCCGCGATCCTCCGTTCCCTGCCATTCGTCGTCGGAACGGGCGTCGAGCACCTGGCACGCCCCGGCGGCCAGGCGTTCGCCCAGGTACTCTGCCGACGCCCGGATCGCGGCGTTCGTCCTCGCGTGGAAGGCCGCTGGCGCCACCGCCGGGGCATGGAACGTGATGGGCCTGCCTTCGGTCACCCACTTGTGCCAGCCGCCGTTGAGCACCTTCACATTCGTATGCCCGTAGTAGTTGAGCACCCACCAGAGACGCGTGGCCGGGCGGGAGCTGTCGTCGTCATACACGACCACCGTTTCCGCGTCGCCGACCCCAAGCGATCCCATCAGCGCCTCGAACTCCGCTGGCGCCATGACATGCACACCAAAGGGACCACCCGCCGGGTCGGGCTCCTTGATGTAGTGGTGTACCGGGAGGCCCACCGCCCCGGGGATATGAGCGCGGTTGTAGGCGTCGAGGAAGCCGCAGTCGATGAGCCGGACCTCCGGGTCCGACAGGTGAGCGGCGAGCCATCCGGTATCCGCGAGCAGCTCGGGGCGGGCATAGTCCATCAAGTAACCTCCGGTCGCGCTGAGACTCTCCTTGAGCAGGAGGCCTTCACAGGTGCTGCTGGAAAAACGCCACGAGGCGCCGTTCCTGGTATTCAAGTCCCTTCTCGTCGCGCGGCATATGCCGTTCCTCCGGGAACAGGAGAAGGTCGTACTCCTTCTGGGCTGTCGACAGGGCCACGATCAGGCGGGCCGTATGCCGGAAGTGAACATTCTCGTCGACCATTCCGTGAATGAGGAGGAGCCTGCCCTGGAGCCGGTCGACATGCGCCAGCACGGAGCTCTCGCGATACCCCTCACGGTTTGATGCCGGCATTCCCATGTACCGCTCGGTGTAGCCCGTGTCGTAGGCGTCCCAGTGCGTCACCGGAGCGCCGGCGACACCCACCCGGAACATCCCGGGCGCGCGAAGCATCGCCATGAGCGTCATGTAGCCGCCATAGCTCCAGCCGTAGATACCGACTCTGGCGCCATCGACCAGGCCCCGGGAAACCAGCTCCTTCACGGCTGCCATCTGGTCTTCGACCTCGACCACGCCCGTGCAACCCGCGATCGGAGCCTCGAAGGCCAGGCCCCGATTCGCGCTTCCGCGGTTGTCGACCTTCAACACCGCGTAGCCGAGCCGCGCCAGGTACTGGGCGCGCAGGTCCACTGTCAGTGACCACTCGTTGGCGACTCGCTGAGCGTGCGGCCCACCATAGACCGATACGATCAGCGGCCATCGCCCTGGGGCCGGTGGATGATAGAGCGCCCCATACAGTTCGGTGACACCATCCGCCGCGGCCAATGTCAGCAGCTCGGGCGGGGCGAGTCCGAGGGTCGCTGCGTCCGCCCCCCCGTTCGCAAACAGGGTCGCCTCGACCGCGCCATCAATCGCACGCACTTCCACGCGCGGTCCGTGCTGCAAGCTGCTCCAGGTGTCGACGAAATGAGTGTGATCCGGCGCCATAACGAGATCGTGCCAACCCGGCTCCCGGGTGACCTGGCGCACCTCGCCACCATCAAGGCTCACCGCATACAGGTGGCGTTCAAGCACCGATTCCTGGGTCGATACGAAGTACACAACGCGCCGGACCTCATCGACCGATACGACTCGCGTAACAGCCCAGGAACCGCTGGTGAGCGCCCGTGGGCGGGGTTCGCCGGGCGCCAGGACGTAAAGGTGCCGAAACCCTGTCTCTTCGCCGGTCGCGACGACGTCGCCGGATTCCAGGAAGCGTGTGTCGTGGTCGAGGTTGACCCACGGCTCGCCGTGACGCTCGACCAGCAGCTCCCGGGCGCCAGTCGCGACATCGAAGGCAAAGAGCTGGAGCGTCCGTTGATCGCGCGACAGGACTTGCGCAGTCAGGGCGCCATCCGGTCGCCACATCACCCTGGCGATGTAGATGTCACGGTCCGAACCCGGGTCGATCCAGCGCACACCGCCCGACTCCACTTCGACCACGCCGAGTTCGACGTACGCATTGCGCTGGCCGGCGAAGGCGTAGCGGTGCTCTTCCACGTCGAGGGCTTCCGTGCCCTGGTGGACGATCGGGTATTTCGGGATGTGGCGGCTGTCGGCGCGGACGAACGCGATGCGCGTGGCATCGGGGCTCCACCAGTACCCTGCGTCGCGATCCAGTTCTTCCTGCGCGATGAACTCCGCGACTCCGTGGCTGAGGCCGTCCTCGGCGCCGCTGGTGAGTCGGCGCGGTTCGGACCCATCGACGCCAGCAACGTAGAGATCGCCGTCCCGGACGAATGCAACGAGACGCCCGTCATCGCTCAGGCGGTGGTCAACGCCTTCTGCGCCCGCCAGCTCCCGAATGGGACCGTCGCCAACGCGCACGAACGCCCGCCCGCCCGCCGGCACCAGCAGTGTGGCGACGTCGGCCTTCCTGGCCCACTG
>Ga0172369_10007306_pt1 | contig 12849 bp, 16 predicted proteins | sample LakKiv25m_FD_114539 | JGI IMG/M metagenome (GOLD analysis project Ga0172369, IMG submission 114539) | Freshwater microbial communities from Kabuno Bay, South-Kivu, Congo - kab_022012_11.25m | ecosystem: Environmental > Aquatic > Freshwater > Lake | place: Democratic Republic of the Congo... | reverse complement strand
GCCTTCGAGCGGCTGCTTGACCATCGAGGCCAATTCGGAGGCGGTGTGCGATTCCTTGAGGCTGACCAGGAGATTGTCTGCAAATGCCTCGGAATACGCGCGCGCCGCCAGGTAGAATTTCTTGTCGAATCCGCGCACGCCCTTGATTTCGCCGGCCTTGATGAGGTTTTCGAACCGGTGCGAGAAATTCTTGGCCTCCTCTTCCGTGGATAAAACCAAAAAGCCTTGGCGGTCCATGACGGTGCCGGTCGATCCGTAAATCGAGGTTCCGGCGGGCTTCGTTGAACCGGGTGCGGCGGAAGGCCTAGTCAGGCTTGAAGACGGTGGCGTCGCTGTCAAGGCTGGTTTTGAACCCGTTGGCGGCGAACTGGGGCGCGTCAACCCAGGGGTCAGTACGTTGCTCGCGGTTTTGATCGCGGTTGCGTTTTGTCCTTTCTTGACCAATGCCAGGACGCCGGGCTGCATTTCGACGAAGTCGTACTCGTCGTTTTCCGTGATGCCGAGTTTCTGTCGAAGGCTTTCCGGCAGGCTGATGGCCAGGACCGCTCCGTGCTTGAAGAACCGCATGCGCTCGCTTCCGGCTTTGTCTTGTTCTGTAAGGCCTATTAAGGTATTCAGCAATCCCATGGCCGCATCCAGGCCTCCCTTCATTTTTTACATACGGCTCGCGGTTTTTTCACTTTTTCTGCATTCGGTTGAGAAAAAATCAACCCAATGCTTAAGTCCTCTTTTCGGCCCGCCTTCGGCATGCGCGCACTCGTCCTGCTGTCCGTCCTGCTGTCTGCCGGGGGTGTTTCGGCCTTGTCCTTCTCGGCGTATGCCTTCTTGTTTCCGCAAGTCCAGGCACCGCTTTCGCTGGGTTCCTGCACGGCGTTTCTGGAACCCGTCGGGCTCACCGGCCTGGCCGCGATGGAGCCTGGCTTTGAGCAAGGCATCCTGTATTCGCAATCCGCCGTCCGCACGCTGTCGGAGGCCCGGCGGATGGCGCAGGGACAGGCCTCGCCGCTTTTCTGGGGTGGGTCCAATATCGCCTTGTATGCCTACTTGTCGCTTGCGTGCCACCGCGTGGCGGCTGAGGCGTTGTCCCAAGCGGTTGCCGCCGTCAATGCCAACTGGCCCGCGTTGGACCGCTGCATCGAGAATCTGGAGCATGCCGGCGTGCAGTTGGACGGCCCGATCCGGGGGCTGTACCGGCAGCTGGATGCCGAGCGCGAGTCGATCGAGAACCGCACAGGCGGACTCGGTTTGGGCGGCCGCGTGTCCGACGCGCTGGCTTCTGTCGAATCGTCGGCCCGTTCGGACGCGGCACTGGTGGCCGCCATAGCGACCTTGGTGGGTCGTCAAAGCGTCCTTCAGGCGCAGGTGTCGGCGTGCCGCGATTCCGCACGAGTGCTCAAGCAGGTGGAATCCGATTTTTCACGGCTGGATGATGAAGTGGAGCAACGCCTGCAGGATGGGCAGCGGTTGGAGGCGGAACTGGATTCGCAGAAGATTTCCCTGGTTCCGCAGTACGCCTTTTCCCTGCAGGGGCCGTCGGCCTACACGCGGACCGGCTGGGTGCAGTCGTTTCCGGAGGCGTTGCAGTCCGCCGGCCAGGCGCGGCAGGACGCGGAGGAGGACCGGCGCAAGGCTCAGGCGCATTACAAAAGCGGCCAGGACGGCTTTGCCGAACGCGCATTGTCGTATGCGTGGCGGGCGCGCGAGTCGGCGGAAGCCGCCGTGACGGCGTGGAACCAGATCGACCGCCAGAGCCAGGCTTTGGAATCCGACTTGTTGCGCCAAGCCGACGCGTTGCGCCATTCGCTTGCCCTATCCGGCGGTTCGGACTCGGTGGAAGCCGCGTGGTCGCGCCAGCGCGCGTTGGACTTAGCCCAGCGGCCACTGCCTGCGACTCGGGGCGAGCGCATCCTCCAGTTGGCCGACGCCGTGACGGCGCTCAAGCAGGCGGCGGACGGGCGGGGCCGGGATGATGCGTCCGCGGGCGTGGCACGGGATTTGTCGTCTTTGTTGGACGCCGCGGCGGCCGATGGCCTGGACGTCGCGTCCGAGAAAAGCAAGCTGGCGCAGTGGGAGTCGCTGGCGTCGACTTCGCAGGACGTCGCGCCGGATGCGTTGGATGGTGTGCGCGTTTCAGTCTTGCAGAAGGCGGCGAGGCGTTTCGGACGGCTGGAGGCGCTTTGGTCGGAACTTCAGCCGTATTCCGAATTCGTCGCACTTGACGGCGAGGCTTTCGAGGCGTCCGGAACGCTGGATTTGGAAGGTCAAATGGGCAGGCTGTCCCAGTTGGAAAAAAGCCTGGACGCCGCCCGGCAGGACGTCCAACGTCGGGCGCAGTCCTGGCTGGCGGATTACTTGCAACGCCGCCTGGAGTTCGTCCAAGAGGTTGATGCCGTAGTGGCGGATGCGCCGACCAACGGGTCGTTCCGCATTTCCGTGCAGAACGATTTGGCGTTCGGTTCGGACGGCCCGGTCCTTCTGAAGCGGCCGGATTCCTTGCCGCGTTCCGCCCGCCTGGCGTCGTCCTCCGGCATGCGCTTGTTGCCGGATGGTTTGCTTTTGGAGCGCGTGCCGGCAGGCTCTGCGTTGCAAGGAGAAGGCATTCTGGATGACGTGTTGGTCTTTACGCGTTCCGTGCGGGAGGAAACGGTCTATGTTTCGCCAACGGTTGCGCGCAGGGCATGGACCGTGACGTTGGACAGCCAGGTCGTTGGCAGGGTTTTTTGGACGCGGGACGTGGCGCACGACGTGGACCGCCTCGTCGCGTCGTCGGGTGACGCCGTGGCCGAACCGGGACGTATCAAAGCCGTCCTGCCTCTTCGGCAAGGCGTCAACGTTTTTCGTTTGGAGTTCGACGTGCCGCAACCGGTCCGCATCGACAAGACGGCCGACGCGTCGGGCTGGTCGTATCAATTGCAGAGCCGCGTGCCGTTTGAACTATCCTTGCCTTGGCGTTTCGAGGAATCCGTCGCCTGCACGCCTGCGTCCTCCGATTCTTCCGTCACTTCCCTTTCCGCCGGTTTGTACCGATTGTCCGCCAACGTGACGCTGCATGCGTTCGAATCCCGCGCATATTCGGTCCAATTGCCGTGCGTTGCCGATTCGTTGGCCAACCAGACGCTTTTTTTGGAACGCTTGCCGGGTCTTTCCTCCGAATCCGCCCGCGTCCTTCAGGAGGCCCGAAAGGCGCTGACGGACGGCCGCATGTCGGACGCGGTTTGGCTTTTGTTCCAGCTTCAGAACCCGCAGGCCGTTGCCGATCCGTTGGAGGCATACCGGCTCATGGCTGACGATTCAGACCCTGTTTTCCGCCGGTTGCTGGAAAAAGCCGACGCGGCGTGGAAGCGTTCGGATTCGGCCACGCTTAAGTCTGCCGTCAAGGAACTGGAGACTTACTTGGATGGTCAGAAGGACGCCTTGTCCGAACGCATCAAGGCGGTATGTTCCAAGTGTCCGGACGACGTGGCGTCGGTCCTCCATGACGCCAAAGCCGCCTTGTTCCTCTCTGATTTGTCCGACGCGCGCCAACAGTTGGCAGCGGCCCAGCAACGTCTTGGTCAATGGCAGTCCGAACAGGCCGAACAGAACCGTACGCGCGACGAGCTTTTGGACCGCATCCGGGGCGTTTCGTGGCCTTCGTTGGTGCGCTTCGTATCCGCGTGGTCCGTGGCCGAGCCGGCCGTGCGTTGGCGTGGGCGCCAGCCGTTGTATGCCGAGTCCAAGCCGCACGCGGATGCGTTGCAGGCGTTGGTCAAAAAACTTGAGACTGCCTTGTCCAAGGCAACTGACGGCAAGAGCCTGCCCTTGAGTTCTCTTGAGTCTGATTTTGCCGCCGCCAAGCGGGAAGACGCCGCGCTGGATGCCTTGTTGGGCCGTTTGGAGGCCGATGCGGATGCCGCGTTGAACTCCTCGGAAATGGCTTTGCAACAGTTCGGCTCGCCGGCACAGCAGCCGCTTCTGGACGCGGTGCGTCAGGCGCACTCGCAGGGCCGCTTCGCTTCGGCTTTGTATGCGTCGGAGCAATTGGCGTCGGCATTGCAACGCGCTTCGGGCGGTCCGGCGTCTTCGGTAACGCCTGCCACCGGCCTGCTGGGTTCGCGTTCGCTTGTCGAGGTCGGAGCCGGCATCGGCGGCTTGCTTGTGCTGGGGGCGTTGGCGTATTGGTTCAGGATGCGCAAGCGTGAAGACTCCGAGCCGTTGGAGGACATCGGATGAAAAACTTAAATACGCATACAAACATAAAGAAAAGATGGGTGTATGCTATGCGTACGACTGTTATTTTGGATGACGAACTTTACCGGCAACTGGTGCAAAAAGCCATTGAGCGATACGGTTCGGCAAAAAACCTGTCAAAACTGCTCAATGCCCTGTTGCGCCAGTCATTGCAACAGAAGGATAGCGTTCCGGCATCCATGTTCGGCGCTTGGAAGGGCCGCAAAGGTTTGTCGACTGAAGGCCTTCGAGAGGAAGGTGAGCCGCATTGATTGTACTGGATTCGTTCGCCTGGTTTGAATATTTTGCCGGTTCACTTGCAGGCAGTCGGGTCGGACGGCTCTTGCAAACCCGGGGTTTGATTTATACGTCTTCTTCCTGCCTCGCCGAGTTCAAGCGGAAACAGATCCGGGAAGGCCAGTCCTGGAAAGATGAAGTGGCGTTCATCGTGTCCAAAAGCCAAGTCGTTCCGCTTTCCGAATCCATCGCTTTGCGTGCCGGTGAGCATCTGGAAGTGCATTTTGCCGATGCGCTGGTCTACGCGACCGCCTTGGAGTTGGGCGCGACACTGGTCACGGGTGATCCCCATTTTCGTGGCCTTCCTTCGGTCGAATTTCTGGAATAGCGAATCGCTCCCTGTTTGAGCCGAACATGTCCGGCTAAACCTTCATTCCATGAACCGGCACCGCTTTGTCATGGCGTTGTTCAAGATTTACGAGGAAGGACATGCCGCCTTGTTTCCGGTGCATTTCTTCTTGACTCCCTGGTCGCACCATCTGGCCGACAAGGCCGGCGAGCCGCTCAAGAGCCTGGCGTGCGTCATGAGGGACGGTTCGATGGCCTGGTATGCCGAGCCGGAAGAGCAGACGCGGCTGTCCAAGGAGCTCTTGCGGCGGATGCTGTATGAGGGCTTATTCGAAGTCGTGGAACGCCAAACCCGCTTTCATCTGGAAAAGATGACGGCATTCTGCAGTCGGCTGGAGGGAACGGATTTCGCCGTTTTGGACGATGCCGCGCTTTGTGATGTTTTTTCCGAATATTGCCATGTCATCGTGCAACTGAATTCCTGGGGCATGCTGGTCACGCTGATGGAAATGGGCCGCTCGTCCGTCATCACGGAAGAGGCGTACCGCTACCTCTCCGGCGTCGCCAAGCCCCTGGGACGTCTTGCCGAAGTGTCCGAAACCGTCGCCCTGCTCTGCACCCCGACCGAGGCGACTTATTTGCGCGACAAACGCGTGGGCGAAATCCAGGCGGCGATTTTGGCCAAGGAAATAGCAATCCGGCACCCCGACGTGCAGGAAAAGATCGCCGCACTTCATCGCGCGTTGTGCTGGGTTTCCTACGGCTACGTGGGCCCGGCGCTGGAACGCGGCCATTTCGAAGAGGAAGTGGCGACGTTGGCCAAGCGCGGTGATTTGGACGACTTGTTGCAGGAAACGGTGGCCGAGTCGGACGAAATCAAACGCCGCCAACAGGACGCCGAGGAGGCCTTCGGCTTGGACGATTACGGTCTTCGTCTTTTCCAACTGGCGCGCACGTTCATGTTCCAAAAAGAGATGCGCAAGCAGGTCCTGTACCGCTCCTTCCATGCCGTCGAGCCGCTGCGCCGCCAGTTGGCCAAACGTTCCAGCGTCTCGCTGTCCGACACGGCCTACATCCTGCCAGACGAGGCCATCGCCTTGTTGCGCGGCGCCTTGCCCTCGTCCGTGTTGCAGTCGCGGAGGCGGCTTTGCGTGGCCCTGCCATTCGAGGAGCGCATCCTGGTTGGCGCGGAGGCCGAGGCCTTTGCCGCATCTCTGTGTTCCGTCAAGCCGTTGTCTGCCGATTTGTCCGAGCTTTCCGGCCAATGCGGATTTGCCGCTGCGCCGATGGAAGGCACGGTTCGGCTCGTCTTCACGGCACACGATTTGGACAAGTTGAACGAAGGCGACGTGTTGGTCTCGCCGGCGACCAGTCCCGTCATGGTGCCGGCCATGAAGAAAGCGGGGGCCATCGTGACGGATCAAGGCGGCCTGACGTGCCACGCCGCCATCGTGAGCCGCGAGTTGAAGAAGCCGTGCGTCATCGGGACAAAAGTCGCGACGGCATGGCTGAAGGATGGCGACCGCGTCGTTGTGGACAGCACGGCCGGCGTCGTCCGCAGGCTCTGAGGTTTTTTCATGGATTGGTTCGCTTGGTTGGCGGTCTTTGGGTTGATTTACCTCGGCTGGCGCGTCATGCGCTCCGATGAACCAAGGGAAAAAAGTCGCGGCGGCAATCGGGCCGACGTGCACGGCTAATAAATCCGCTTTCCTCTTTGTTTTGCCATGTGGAAGATGAAGGTCAAGGTCAAGCACAACGACTGTCCTGTCGTCAACCGGCTGGAAAAGTACGGCTTGGACGTCCTATCGTACCCCGGCACCTGGTATGGCCGCGGCGAGGAAAAGCACGTCAACCACATCTGTTTTCTCAAAGGCACTCCGGAGGCGAAAGCGGCTTTTTTGAAGGATTTCGCGGCCGATCCGGATTGTCTGCGAATCGAAGTCGAGGGCGACTTGTTCATCTACGAGTTCCGCCTGCGCAAAGGCGGCCAGCACACCCAGCTTTACTACAACAACGAGATGATGTTCGTCGAACCCGTGCTCAACAGCCACGACGGGTACGAGTACTGGCACGTCGCTTCATGGGACAACGCCGTCCTCACCCGCTTCTACAATGATCTGTTGAAGAACATGGATTTCGTCGAAATGCTGTCCTTCAGCCAGAGCAACCTCAAGAACGTCTATTTTCCCAACATCATGCCCAAGCTTTCTGCCGGACAGCTGCGGGCGTTGACGCTGGCCTACGACCACGGTTACTATTCGTATCCCCGCAAAGTGACGCTGCGGCAGCTGGCTGCCCGCGCCGGCGTCTCACTTTCAACGTTCCAAGAGAGCCTTCGAAAGGCCGAAGCGGCGTTGCTGCCCAAATTGGTCGAATTGCATCTTCAGAACGGCCCGCAGATGGAACTGGTGCTCAAGTCGCGGCTGAATAAGGCCGGAAAGCGCAGTCGATGAGCTTTTTTTCGACTCCGAATCAAGCTGCGTCTTTCGGTCCGCCGCTTGTCGGTCTTTTCTGCGGACGTCTGGGTTGCGGCTGAAGGATGCTGATAACGATCCTCCATCGACGTTGGGGTTTCATCGGCGGCAAGGGAATCCGTTTGTCCGCTAGGCCTAAGACGTTGCGGAAGGCCTTCGAAATATTCGAACGTTCCCGGAATGCGGGTGGTGTCTCTTTGGGCTGCTCGGGGTGTGGCACCACTTCCACGTGAATTCTTCCTCGCTCTTCTCCCGGCAGGACGAAATCGGAATCTGCCTTTGCCGCTTCCCGCAGAGTTGATGTGATGCGGTCCAGAATTTTCTCGGACAACGACTGCTTCAGGAACTCGTAGCCGGCGGCCTTTGCCTCGACATCACGGATGAACGATTCCGGTTCCGCGATTTCATAATGCTGGATTTGCTTGATTTTCCAGGCTTGGCGCGCCCAGAGCTTCGTTGCATTGGGTGGGACGATGGACTCTTCATGCCGCAGGCCTATTTGCGACAAGGCCTGGTGGTATGCCGTTTCCTTCCATTCCAACATGTCCCTCCTTTTATCTTGCGGGGTAAAAAGGCCATGGTCGCGGGTGGGTCAAAGCCAAGCTTTTTGTAGGCGCTTTTCGTTCTTCAGCTTCGGGTCGAATTGACATGGACTTGCCGACGATTGAACAACTCCAATCCCTCATTCCCTTGTTGCCCAAGAAGAAGCCGGTGCACAAGCTCAAGTGGAAACTGCCCGAGCAGCGCTTCTCGATGCCCATCGAGGACGCCGAGGCGCGCGTGGGCCAGTTGGAAAAACTCAAGTTCAAGTTCGTCTCCGGCGGCGAATTCATGGACGTGGTGCATTCCAAGCCATACGGCGAAGGCGTGTTTGCGTACTTCATCGTGCGGACTGAAAAGAAGACGGAAGACGAGCACGTCCTGTTCGACGGCTACATGATCCAGGAAGAAGAGCCGTTGGGCCTGAATCTGGCCAGCAGTTTTTCCTTCATGGAGGACCTCGAACAGCTGGGTTACAAGCAGTCGCTCCAGCGCGCCGTGACGGAATGGCGCTTCCTGGCGTTGCCGGTCAAGATCGCGGTCTTTGACGTCGAGGGATTCGGCCGCTTCATGGAGTTCGCCCTGCCGGCGACGAATTTCGAGGACGAGCGCAAGCGGCAGGAAAAGAAGCTGGAGGATCTCTTCAAGAAATTCGGCTTCAAGAAGGAAGAGGCCCTGCCCACCGACGTCATCACGCTGCAATGGCTGTCGCAGCAACAGGAAGCCGCAGGCGCGCAAGGCCCGGACGGACCGCAATAAGCATTGAGCGTTGGAAAAGCAAAAAGCGGGAAAAAGTCACCGGCCTCAAAAAGAAATCAAATACCCGGCAACTTTTCGAAAAAGCAAAAGGGAAACGCAAACTGCGGTTCAGCGGTTTTACGCCTCTCCGCCGCCGGATTCCTCTTCGAAGTCGGACTCGTCGTCCCAGTCCTCTTCGTCCTCGAAGTCGTCCGCTTCCTCGTCTTCCCACTCGTCGGAGCCTTTCTTCTTTTTCCTGGTCGGAGTCGCCATGTGCGTTCATCCCTCAAACGGAAGTTGTCCATATTACGAACCGGCCTTTTTAAAGATGTCGGTTTATAAACGCGTCTTCCGTTTGGTCCCCCGAGGCTTTTTCAGCCTTCTTCAGGGCGGCTCGGCGCGGGTGATGCGGGCGGCGTTCTTCCGCAGCCATGCTGACCAATCCACTTCGTCGGACGCCTCTTTGGCGACCTTGCGGGCGAACGCCTCCGCGCTGATGCGGCGCGTGGTGTCGATCTGGATGACGCGGCGGGACTGCTTCGCGTTGGCTTCGGCTTTCTGCAGGCAATAGTCCAGCGCTTCGGCCAGCACGTTTTCCCGGATTTTTGCCGCGCCGTACCTCCGCTTCTTCAGGCGGCTTTCCAGCACGTCGGGCCGGCACCGGAGCGCGACGACGAGTTCGCCGCCGGCGTCGAATTCGCACAAGAGGTGGCTTTCGGCGATGCCGTCGGGATGGTCGCGGAACCATGCCTTTACTAGGCGCTGCAGCGCGCGGAGATTCACGGTCTTTTCCGACTCGCCGGGCATGATTTTGAAAATCCGGCGTTTCTCGATGAGTTTCCTGACGTCCAGCAGCGGGTAATGGATTCGTTTGGCCAGGTCTTTGGCCAGGCTGCTTTTGCCGGTGCCGGGTGTTCCGGTGATGACGATGCGCATGGAAAGACTTCGGGGCGTCCGGGGTTAAATACCGGTCTTCGGCCTAATTCCGTCATGGCTCCGGGTTCCCAGGGTCGCTTGGTGGTGCGCAAGGCGCGTCTTGACGAGCATCCTGCGCTTGCCCATCTGGCCGTCGGGCACATCGCGCAGCCGTATGCGCTTCCGTTGAACGAAGCGCATTATCGGGGTTATTTCTCCCGGCCGGACGTCGACGTGTTCGTCGCCGAGGTCGGCGGCCGCCGGGCGGGCATGGTGGTGGCATCCGAAGAACCTGGATTCTTTTCTTCCCGCGTGCATGTCGCCGCCCTCGTGACGGAACCGGAGTTCCGCTCCAGCACCGTGGCCTCCCGGCTCATGCGCCACGTGGTGGGCCATTCCCTGGAGCGCAACGCGACTGCCTTCATATTCGAGGCCGAGCACCGCATGGCGGAGAGATACTTGGCCCACTTGAAGGCGCTTTTTCCTCAAGCCGGACTGGAGCTGGTCCAGACGCATTCGTTGGGCGGTGGGCTCGGCTCGTTCGAAATCCGCCTGCCCGGCAAGCCGCTCTGGCGGCGTTTTCTGAACCTATTAAAACGCATCGGCCCCAAGTGAAGAACCATGTCGTCGTTGAACATCGCCATCGTGGGCGGAAGCCCGGATTCCCGCAAGGCCGCCGCCTCGGCGTTGGCCAAGAAGTCGCACGCCGAGGACGTTTCGTTCTACCACACCGTGTTTTCCGGAAAGAAGGTCAACGTCCTGGAGCCTTCGGCTTATCCGGAAAAACCGGCATCTTTAGCCATCGCATTGTCCGGCGCGGACTTCATCGTGTTGTTGGCCGAGCCGAACCCCCAGATGGGTGAGACGCTGGTGTTGTTATCGGCGTTGGGTAAGTCGCATGGCGTGGTGGTGGGCGACCACGATGTTTCCGCTTTCATGAATGAAGTCGGCCTTTCGTACGACGTTTTTTCCACGTTAGACGCGGCCAAGACCCGGATTCTTTCCTTCGAGCCGCAACGGCCCAAGGATGCGCCGCTCAAGGCCTGGCTGGACCATGCGTTCGACGTGCGCGGCGTGGGCTCGGTGGCGCTGGGATTCGTGGTGCACGGCGCGATGCATGTGCATGACAAATTGCCGGTGCGTCCCGGCGAGGGCATTCTCGAGGTTCGCAGCATCCAGCAGAACGACGTGGATGTGGAACACGCCGAAGCCGGCGACCGCTTCGGCATCAAGTACAAAGGCCCTCAGCCCGATCAGTTGGGCCGCGGAACCGTGTTGGGGGATGTCAAGGCGTTTGCCGAAATCGAGGCGACCGTAAGCGTGCCCAAATATTGGAAGGCCCTTCCCGGAAAGCAGCTGCATGCCGTCGCGGGCTTCCAATCGGTTCCGTGCCTGGTGGACAAGGACCTGGTGCCTGGAACGTCGGTCGACTGCCTCTTGAAGTTCCACAAACCCGTCGCCCTCAAGAAGGACGCCGTCGTGCTCTTCGATCTGAACGCCAAGGGCCTCCGCGTGGCCGGCGTGGCGAGCGACGAGGGCTGAGTTGCGATGGCGGACTCCGGAATCGTTATGGGGTACGTCGTTTGTTCGGACGAAAAGGAAGCCCGAAAAATCGCCGATGCGTTGGTGAAGGAAAAACTCGCGGCCTGCGTCAACGTCATTCAAGGCGTGCATTCGGTATTCTCCTGGCAAGGCCGCGTTGAATCCGCCGACGAAGTGCTGCTGTTGTGCAAGACGCTCAAGAGCAAGATCCCGGCCGTGGAAAAGCGGATCAAGTCCCTGCATTCCTACGACGTGCCGTGCATTTGTTTCTACCCTGCCGTTCACGTCAATGCCGAGTACGAAAAATGGCTCCGTGATTGCTTGAAATGATTGCCGCATTGGATTGGGGTGGAAGCTGGGCCGACGCCATCCTCTGGGATGGCTTACTTCAGGGTACATTCAGCGTCCGCTCGCGCGCCACCACGGCCGACGCCCTTTTGGCCGGTTTGTTGGAAAAATCGGCCACGCCCAAGGACGCTCTTTCACACGTAGCGCTTTCCGGTGGCGATCGCCGCCGCGTTGGCGATGAGGTGGGCGGCGTTCCGGTCAAATGCGTTGACGAACTGGAAGCCATCGCCGCAGGCGCGCGCCAGTTGAGCGCCCTGCCGGAAGCCGTCGCCGTTTCCTGCGGCACCGGCACCGCCGTGGTCTATTACTTGGACGAAAAAGACGCCGACCTGCATTCCCTACATCTGGGCGGAACCGCCGTGGGCGGCGGGACTCTTGACGGCCTCGGGCAATTGCTGCTCCATGAGCCGGTCGAAGAGTTGGAAGCTTTGGCCAAGGACGGTGCGGGTCTTGACCTGACCGTGGGCGACATCGTGGGTGGCAGGCTAGGCGTGGTGCCCGCGGACGCGACGGCATCGCATTTTGCCAAAGCCTTTGAAGATGCCCGTCCGCAGGACGTAGCCAAGAGCCTTCTGCACCTAGTCGCCGAGACGATTGCCACCACGGCCTGCCTCGCCGCCGACAAGACGGGATGCAACGATCTGGTCTTCTGCGGCCGCGTCGCCCAGAACAAGCTCGTCCAGGAGCGCATCCGCTTTGCCTGCCGCATCCACGGCAAGACGCCGCATTTTCCGGAAAACGGCGAGTACGCGACTGCTATTGGGGCGGCGATACGTAGCCAGAGGTAGATGTGGTTTTTTTTACCAAGGTGTTCTTCGTTGGATTTCAATACGGTCGAAATCCTTGTCTTCTGAATAGATGATTTTGCATCGTGCTTTTTCTGCCGTCAATGCGTGAATGGAATCGCGGGGCCCAAGGCCTTTTTTCAAATACGTTTTGAACATTTCTACGTCTTCCGCAAGAAAAGGGATGAATTCCAGGTTCGGAAGATGCTCCAACACTTCAACGGCCGCAACCGCCGCTTCCACCGATTTTTTCTTCATTTTGTAACTCACTTCATCCAATGAAAGAGTGCTTGTGAATAGTGGTTCTCCTGTGAGGACTTTGCGGCTTGCATCGCCTTTTTCCGTGGTGTCGGTGAACGCGTAAAGCAAGATATTTGCGTCGATATACTTCATCGGGATTCCATTTCCTCTTCATATTCCTTATCGCTGTCAATCTGCATGACGCCCCATTTTGGGAACGCGTCCAATGCAGCTACGGCATGTGCCTTAGTCCACTTTTTCCGAATGACGAGTTCCTTGTCTTTTTCACCAATCATGACTTCCGACCCCGGCCGGATGTCGTACGCCTCCCGGAACGCTTTTGGAATCACGATCTGTCCCTTTTCATTAACGGAAACTTTGATGAATACCATTTATTACCACCAGTAATACTTTTGTACTACTGGTTTTTTTTCATTCCGATGATTCCTGTTGCTTTTTTTTGGGGGGGGGGG
>Ga0172369_10007305_pt1 | contig 12850 bp, 16 predicted proteins | sample LakKiv25m_FD_114539 | JGI IMG/M metagenome (GOLD analysis project Ga0172369, IMG submission 114539) | Freshwater microbial communities from Kabuno Bay, South-Kivu, Congo - kab_022012_11.25m | ecosystem: Environmental > Aquatic > Freshwater > Lake | place: Democratic Republic of the Congo... | reverse complement strand
TGTCGTTGTCAGGCCTCCCTCCGCTCAGGCCGATTGCGCTCCCTCAGACAGGAAACAGAGCCCGCAGAGCCGCTGGCGCTGGCCGAAGATCCAGTCGTTGTATCGCAGCTGATTGTCCAGGTTGTTGAGCTCGCGTGCCATCTCGTGGGCCAGCGGGAGCAGCTCGCTGTCGGGGCGATCCGGGTCCTGCGCCCGGTAGAGCAGGAGGACGGCCCGCGTGGTCCACAGGTGCGGCCGACGTTGCGCGACGCGCGGCTGGAACCTCATGCCGCGTCACCCCCCTTCGTGCCGTCGTGTCCTCGGTCGATGCCCAGGGCCTGGAAGAGGTGGACGAGTCCGGCCCGCAGGCGGCGGCTCACGCTCTGCTGGCTGACGCCCAGGCGATCGGCCGCGGCCGTCTCCGGCAGCCCGACGACCAGGCGCAGGAATACGGCCCGGCGCTGCTGCAGGGGCAACTGGTCAAAGGCGCGCTCGACGTCGACGAGAAGGCACCACGCGTTCTCGGGGCGCTGCACCAGCTCGCTGACGTCCGCGGCGAAGTGGCTGCCGTCCGGCGAAGCCCCGGCGAGGGCGGACAGCCCCGCGAGGACGGCCTCGGGCGTGTATCCGTCAGGATTCCACGAGGGGGTCGGTTCTTCTGGCATGGCGGAATCCCTTCCGCGGCGCGCGGCCGCTGTCGAGGGGTCCCGCGGAAGGCATCCCGGATCCAACGCACGAGGGATGGGGTTGGCGTTGACCCGAATGGTATAATGGAATGCCAATGCCATGGCATTGCAGTGCCGTGGCGGCGGGGACCCCGGTGGAGGTGTGGCTTTGACGGGCTGGCTGACATCGGGGTTTGCTTTTGCTGCGATGGCTCCAGGGCAGTCGGGGAGGCGGGGAAAGCAGGCAGGCTCCCGCATGGCGTGGGCAACCGGCGAGCGGGCCAGCTCCAAAATCCTGCTGAAAATGGGACATGGATCTGGGGGTAGATCCTGCCGAAAAAGGGACACGCAGATGGGGGTCTTCCGGCCGGGGCCGGAGGAGGTGGTAGCGGCGTCCCGGGGGTGGAACCGCCAAGACGCCAAGAGCGCCAAGAGGGGTCAGCTCAGGACGACACGTTGGATGCCGTCGCGGAGCAGGGCGACGTTGAAGTTGATGAGCAGGCCGAGCTGGTTGCTGGTCGCCTTCAGGTACGAGATGACGCGGGCCTTGTGCACGGCCGTCAGCGCCTCGACCGCCTTCAGCTCGACCACCAGGACTTCGCCCACCAGGTAGTCGAGGCGACCTTCACCGACGTCGCAGCCCTTGTAGATGGGGTCTGACGAGCAATGGAACAGAAAACTGAGTTAAGCTCGCCGGCCGCGTCGTTCTAACGTTTTCGAAGCCGCTTCCTTCGCCACGCGCGTATCTCGGCGTCTGCGGTGGCGTCCGTCTTCTCCGCGTAGAGGAGCGTCGTCTGGATGCTCTGGTGCCCCAACCGCTTGCGGATCGTGGCCAGGCTCACTCCATCGTTGACCATCTCGGTCGCATGGCTGTGGCGCAGCTGGTGGATGGTGCATTGGACGCCGGCGCGCGCACAGTAGCGCTGCCAACGATAGTGGACGGACTGGTAGCGGAGGGGGCCGCCGCGGCCGTTCTTCGAAGCGCGGAAGAGCGGGCCGTATTGGTATCCCGTGTCTTTGAGGTACGCGCGGAGAGCCTTCACCAGATGCGGGTCATCGAGCAACACAGTGCGGCGGCGGTTGCCCTTGGCCTTGACGACGATGTGTTCGTCATCGCGCGCCAGATCCAGGTCCTCGACGTACAGCCAGAGCGCCTCACTGACGCGCAGTCCGGTCTCGAACAGCAAGCGGAAGAGCAGGCGGTCCCGCCGCTGCGCCGATGGGATGGCTGCCAGGACGAGCTCGATGCGCTCCCTGGGCAGCGACCGTGGCCTTGCCGGATCTCTTCGAACACGCGTGACCTTGAGCATGGGGTTGCTCTCGATCTTGTCGACGCGGGTGGCCCAGATCAGGAAGCTGGACAGTGCCGCCTGCTTGCGCGCCCGGGTGGACGGTGCAAGGTGCGACTGCCTGGTGCCGAAGGCGCGCAGGACGTCGGGGGTGATGTCCTCGATGGTCCCTTGATGGAAGCCTACGAACTGCCTCAGATCCGTGCCGTACGCGCGGCACGTCTCGGCCGACCGGTTGGCGTTGGCCAGCTCGGTCAGGTACTCGTCCACAAGACTCTGCAAGGAAGGCTTCTTCCGGGCCCGGGCCATCGCACACCCCGATTCTGTAGATAACTTTCAGATCGGCCCTCCGCACCCTCTCGGAATAAGGCGGCCTCCAACGGCGTCAATGCTGCGGTAACTCAGGTTACCACATAAACTTCCGCGCCCGTCCGTGCTCGACCCGCGGATGCACGAAGGAGGAGTTCACCATGCCGGTCAGCTTCCTGACGCCCGAGCAAGAGGCTCGTTACGGCCGCTACAACGGAGACCCGACGCAGGCGCAGCTCGCCCGCTACTTCCACCTCGACGACACCGACCGCCAGGTGATCGGGTCGCGGCGCGGCGCGCACAACCGCCTCGGGTTCGCCCTGCAGCTCACCACCGTCCGATTCCTCGGGACGTTCCTGTCCGACCCCACCGACGTTCCTGCCAGCGTCACTACCTACGTCGCGGCGCAGCTGGGACTGACCGAGGTCGGCATCCTCGCCCAGTACAGCAACAGCGGCAATCGGTGGGAGCACGTTCGCGAGATCCGCGAACGCTACAGCTACCGCGACTTCACCGACTATGCGGAGTCGTGCGCGCTGGTGCGCTGGCTGTACACCCGCGCCTGGCTGGCCTCCGAGCGTCCGAGCGTGCTGTTCGACCTGGCCACGGCACGGCTGGTGGAGCGCAAAGTGCTGCTGCCCGGCGTCAGCGTGCTGGAACGCTTGATCGCGCGGGTGCGCGATCGAGCGGCGGCACGTCTGTGGCACACGCTGGCGGAGGCGCCCAGCCCCGAGCAGAGAGAGCGGCTGGACGGCTTGCTCTCCGCTCCAGAAGGCGGGCGGCAGAGCGCTCTCGACCGTCTCCGCGATGGAGCCACACGGGTCAGCGGCCCTGCGCTGCTGGAAGCCCTGGAACGTCTCACCGAGATCCGCTCTTTCGGCTGCGGGAGCCTCGATCTCACCCGCGTCCCCCACGGGCGGCTGAACAACCTGGCCCGCTATGCAGCGGCCGCTTCGGCTGGGGCCATCGCCCGCATGCCGGAGGAGCGCAGGATGGCCACGCTGGTGGCCTTCGCCCATGCCTATGAAGCCATCGCCATGGACGATGCGCTGGATGTCCTCGACCTGCTCATCACGGATCTCAAGAGGACGGCCCGCGCGGATGGCGAGAAGACGCGGATGCGCACGCTGAACGATATGGACGGGGCTGCGCTCACGATGTACGAGGCCTGCGCCGTCCTCACCGACAAGCGCTGTGCGCCGTCCCACGTTCGCGCCACGGCCTTTCGGCGCGTAACGGAGCAGCGGATCCTGGAGGCTATGGCCACGGTGGTTGCCCTCGCTCGGACTCCGGGCGAGAAGTTCTATCCGGAGCTCATGGACCAGTACGGGCGTGTCCGCCGCTTTCTTCCCGAGCTGCTGTCCACCATCCAGTTCCAGGGAACCGCGACAGGGCAACGGGTGCTGCGGGCGCTCGACTTCCTGGCTTCGCTCGAGGCAAAGCGCAAGCCCTCGATGGATGGAGCTCCGCTCGAGACGGTCCCGCGCGCCTGGCGAAGGCTGGTTGATTCCGAGGACCCGCTGGACGCCAGGCGTGCCTATACCCTCTGCACGCTGGAGCGCCTGCAGGACGCCTTGCAGCGTCGCGACATTTTTGTCAGCCCCAGCGACCGCTGGGGCGATCCCCGCGCCAAGTTGCTCCAGGGGGCCGAGTGGACCGCCGTCCGCCCGCACGTCTGCAAGACGCTCGGGCTCGACGCCCATCCCGAGAACGAGTTGCGCGTCCTGGCCGAGTCCCTCACCGAAGCCTACCGCCGCACTTCCGAGAACTTCCCGGACAACGCGGCGGTCCGCATCGAACGCCGCGGCACGGACGACACCCTCATTCTGTCGGGGCTGGACAAGCTGGACGAGCCGCCGAGCCTGCTCGAGCTGCGCGACAGGGTCAACGCGCTGCTGCCCCGCATGGACCTGCCCGAGGTCCTGATGGAGATCCAGGTCCACACCGGCTTCTGCGACGAGTTCACGCACATCAGCGAGAGTGGGAGCAGAGCGGCCGACCTCTCCCTGAGCCTCTGCGCCGTGCTGCTGGCGGAAGCGTGCAACGTGGGGCTGGAGCCGCTGGTACGGCGCGACGTGCCGGCTCTCACGCGCGGGCGCCTGTCCTGGATCCTCCAGAATTACATCCGCGCCGAGACCATCACCCGCGCGAACGCCCGTCTGGTGGAGGCGCAGACGCGGATCCCGACCGTGCGCTCCTGGGGCGGAGGCGAAGTGGCGTCGGCGGACGGCCTTCGGTTCGTGGTCCCGGTGCGAACGGTGAACGCGGGTCCCAACCCCAAGTACTTCGGCGTGGGCCGCGGCATCACGTACTACAACTTCACTTCGGACCAGTTCACCGGCATCCACGCCATCGTGACCCCAGGCACCCTGCGCGACTCGATGGTCCTTCTCGATGGCCTCCTCAACCAGCAGACCTGCCTCGAGCCGCAGCAGGTCATGACCGACACCGCGGGTGCCAGCGACGTCGTCTTTGGCCTGTTCCGCCTGCTGGGCTACCAGTTCAGTCCACGCCTGGCGGACATCAAGAGCGTCACCGTCTGGCGGATGGACCGCGAGGCCGACCACGGCTTGCTCAACGATCTGGCGCGCAAGTGCATCAACACCGACCTGATCGCGCGGAACTGGGAGGACATGCTCCGCGTGGCCGGCTCCCTCAAGCTCGGCAAGGTGAGCGCCTTCGAACTGCTCGGGTCTCTGCTGAGGAGCAAGCGGCCGTCCGCACTCGCACGCGCCATCGCCAACTTCGGGCGGGTCGACAAGACGCTTCACCTGCTTACCTACATCGACGACGAGACCTATCGGCGTGCGATCCTGACGCAGCTCAACCGCGGCGAGGGGCGCAACGGCCTCGCGAGGGCGCTGTGCCATGGAAAGCGCGGGGAGATCCACCAGCGCTACCGGGAAGGGCAGGAGGACCAGTTGGGCCTTCTCGGGCTGGTGGCCAACGCCATCGTCCTGTGGAACACGCTCTACACCGACGCGGCCCTCAATCACCTCAGGGCCGCGGGCTACGTGGTCCGGCCTGAAGACGTTGCACGCCTCTCCCCGCTGGGGACCAGCCACATCCACTTCCTGGGCCGCTACACGTTTTCGGTGGCCGACGCCATCGCGCCAGGACGCCTCCGCGCACTCCGTGACCCCAACGAGCCACCCGACTTGGAGGAATGAAAGGCATCAATCGCTGGAGTTCCGAGAGGGATGGAAGCCGACGGGGAGAATCTCAATCTGTTGGCGTTTCCGCATACAATGGAGGCGAATGGGGACTGACCTGAACAAGTGGGACTCGGCCAAGCGGGCCATGTTGGCCGCCCTTCGGGAGGGGAGCTATGTGCACGAGCCACGTCGCGACATGCGCCGCAATCAGCTCGCCACGAACGAGGTCGATGTAGCCACCGTGATCCGCGTGGTGGAAGCCACTCGCGGTCAGGATGCGCGGTGCAGCCCGTTGCACGGCAGCCTGGCCGTCTTCAAATGGACCTTGCAGCCGAGCTGTGATGGTCGCAAGTGGTACATCAAGGGCTACTTCACAGGCCCGCTCCTACACATACAGTCGGTGCACGCGGCGGGCATGCACTCGGAAGGGACGTAGAGGCAATGTTCAAGCCAGGGACCCGGATCCAGGCGTGGTGCGACTACTGCGAGCAGATGGTCGCCGCGACGTTTGCGTATGGTCAGGCACCGGTCGGCGGGGGACACATCGTAGATGACGTGCTGCGAGCTACCTGCGACCAGTGCGGTCGGGTTGTCGCGCTGGCACCCGAAGCCAGCCCCGCGATTGCCGAAGCGCTCAAGAAGCCGGCGACGGGTCGGTCGCGGACGACCGTCCGTATTTCCAAGGAGCTACGTGAGGTCGTGGGCGCCAAGCTGGTGGAGATCGGAGCCAGCGCAAAGGACTTCGACCTCGTCATCAATGCCTTCGTGACTCACTTCTCCTGCGATGCCAGGGACAAGAGGGCATTGCTCGATCACCTGATGCATTTGGAGGTCCCCACGCTGGGGCAAGTAGCCGACAGTACCATCACGCTGCGGCTGAAGCCCAAAGCCTGGCAAGTCCTCGAAGACGTGGAGGACACCGCGGACCTTCACACCAGCGAGCTGATCCGCCGCATCCTGTACCTCTTCATCGCCGAGCCCGCCACCAAGCCGCGAGCGAAGTCGGCGCGGGAGGAGACACCCCTCGTGCGGGAGGCTCGCAGGCTCTCCCTGGTTTCATAGGCGCATAGAGGAGATGCAGTAAACGTTATAGCGACGGGGCCGGCGAGCTTAACTCAGTTTTCTGTTCCACTGCTCGTCAAACCCCGCATCCAGCGCTTCGACTCCGTCCAGCAGCACGCGACGGGCTACCACATACAGAGGATCAAGTTCGCCAGGCAACTTCGTTCCTCGCCATCCACTCGATCAACGCTTCCGCCTCCTCCGGCCCTCGCCCGGGGCTGTTGAGCAGATCGGCCGCGACCTGGCTCAGCGCTGCGAAGTGCAACTCGACGTTGTCCCACATTCGTTGATAAACGACGTCATCGAACGGGGCGACGAGCAAGACGTTGGCACCGGCTTCGGCAGGGCGCAGGTTCAGCTCACCGGCAGCACCGTCCGGATCGTCGACGTAGCATAGAGCCAGCCGTGCGGGTGCAACGGGCGCCACCCGCGCGGCGGCCATCGAGCCCGTCAGAGCATAGCGGTGCGGGAAGGCGCGTAGCTTGTGGGCGAACGTATCCAGCCCACGCGGCTCCAGAAAGCCGTGTGCTCGGTCCGGCGCGAACGGGGAGCAGTCATCCGCCCATCGTCGAATGAGGTCTTGCCACTTCACGTCCTCAACGGCTCCTCGGGGCTTGCGGACGATAAGCGCCTCGCGATCCAGCATGGCAAGCAACCGGGAGACATAGCCGGCGTCGGCCTGCGCGATGGAAGCGAGTTTACGGACCCCAAGCGGCGGATGGAAGTCGCACAGCGCGCGAACGACACCCCCCGCAACGGGTCCCTTGAGCGATCGAACAGGACGCTCGCGGGCTTGCGGATTCTTCTCCAGCCCTGAAGTTGCGATGAAAAGCCCCGGGGAGCTCGTCACGAGCCAGCAGTTGCCGGTGAGATCCAGGAAGGAGACCCCTGCATCCCTGAGGAGATGCCGCGTGCGAGGCGTCAGGAAGGGTGAAACGACGAGCGGAAGCGCCTTGTTGGTCCCGCTCACCATCTGCTTCAGTTGCTCGGCTACCGCTTGCACATCCCGCGGCTCCAGATGCCGCTTGATCTCGATGAGCAGGTGTGCCGTCTTCCCATCGGGCGCGGTGAGGTCGGCTGTCACGGACCGGCTGGCGGGCCGCGGTCCAGGCCTTCCGGAGTGCAGTCGCCACCCTTGGGGAAGTCGTTCCCTCAGGTCGCGGAGCGCCTGGCTTTGCACGATGTTGCCTGAATCACGCATGTTGTACGTACTGTGCAACATTATCCCACGAGGCAACACTTACGTCAACATCCGAACCAGGGGCGTCCTCGCCGGTTCCCGTCGATGGCCCCGCATCGAACTCTCTATCGGTAGAGCTTGAAGAACTTGAACGCCTTGGGCCACTTCTCCCGGGGTCTGAACGCCAGCGCCACCTCCGCGTCGTCCAGCGCCGATTCAGTCAGCACCACGTGGTCCTCGACCTCCCTGGCCTGGGCGAACTGCTCGTCCGTGACCTTGCAGACCACCTTGTAGAAGGGCCCGGACAGCCACCGGGTGGTCTCTTCGCTTCCGCTGAACTTCAAGTAGGCCGCCAGCGACGCATGCGCCGCAGCCAGCACGGCGTATCCCAGCGGAACGGACTCCTTGATGAGAATGTACATCTTCATGGTGGATGTGTTGAACTCTTCCAGCACGCTCACCCGCGCTTCCTCGGGTGTCTGGAAGCAGCGGGACGATGAGTTTTATCCGAGAGCCCCGGGCCCCTGGTGCGGAGGCGACGTCGGCCGTTCCAGGTCGCCGGACCCGGTCCCCGGGAGAGGCCTCGGAGTGGCACCGATTCGGCAGACGTCTGCCGAATCTCGTCGAGGTCTCGCCTGCTCCCTGCTCCTGCCGCGACGGCATGACCGGACCGAGCAGATTTGGACAACAGTGCTGTCCAAATCTGCAGCGTCACTTCGGGCGTGCCGGCCACGCACACCGTGGTCCCCGTCGTCGGTGGGCGGCACGGCAGGCACGAGCAGCGGGATGACGGAGCCGCCCACGAGCAGATTTGGTCACCACTGGTGACCAGATCTGCGGCACCGCCGGGCGCCGTGCCGAATGCCTACTCCCCTGCCGCGGCGAGGTCCCGCATCAGGGCCAGTACGCCGGGGACCGCCGACTGGCTGACCGCGTCCGGCGGCAGACAGCCGCTGACCAGATCGCTCAGGTTCCTCAGCTCCAGGAGCTCCCACATGCACGCGACCAGGTAGCGGCGCAGCTCCGGGTCGGCCTGGAGGATGCGGTCGGCGACATCGTCGCGGTAGGCCATCACCGTCACGATGTCCTCGAAGTCGGCGTTGCCCATGTAGTCGCCCTCGCCGCGGTCGGCGAAGGCGTCGAACTTGGTGGCCAGGAAGGCGATGGGGCTGGCAATGTGGACGCGCAGATCCGGCGCGACCGCGATCTCCAGCGGGTCCGCCAGCACCTGGTCGTACCAGCGGTTGTGGAAGCCCAGGGCCGACTCGCCGCTGGGCATCACGTCCACGCGGACGCCGTCCACCACCCAGCGGCAGGTGGGGGCACCCTCGTCCCGGCACTCCAGGAAACCCTGCGCGCGCAGCCGCTCCTCGATGCGGTAGTAGGCCACGGTGGTGGCGGCACGCACCACGCAGTCCACGTCGTCGGTGGGCCGCACGGTGGGCGCGACTGCGGCGGGGACGAGCAGCGGGACGACGGAGCCGCCGACGAACACCACCTCGTCCTTCAGCTCGCCCAGCCGCCGGGCCACCTGCGCCAGGGCCGCTGCGGAGGCCGGCAGAGTCACGACGCCAGCAGTCCACTCAGAGCCTGCTCCGCCAGCTTGCGCTCGCGGGCTCGACCGGACCGCAGGGCATCGACCAGGGCCAGCAGCCGATGCAGGTGCTCGTCCCGGGCGGCAGCCTGGGGAGCCGAGCGGAAGAGCGGCTGGATCTCGGGACCTCGCGCCGGGCCCTGGGGCAGCGGCATGACCGGCCCCTCCGCGGCCTCGAAGCGAAAGCTGCGGTTGAGCGGGGGCGCCGCATAGCTGGTGGGCAGGCCCTGCACCAGCGGCCCCGGGCGGGCCGGGAAGACGTAGCGCAGGCCGTGCACCAGGAACTCGCGCAGCGCCTCCCGCTGCGGCTCGCGCGTATGCGGGTTGTAGAGGCCGGCCTCCTCGCAACGGCGCACGGCCGCGTGCACCTCGGAAGCGCTCATGCCCAGCTGATGCGCCAGCTCGGCATAGGTCCACGGTGCCTCGGTCGGACACAGCAGCTTGAGCATGACCAGGATGTCCTGACCCTTCATCGCCTCTATTGTATTCGCGATTCGCGAACATCGCAAGAGACGACGCGCCGGCCCCTGTGGCCCGACGTCGCCGTGCCTCCAGCAGGTCGCGCTGCATGGTGATCAGATCCGGCTCGGCGTAGCGCAGCGTGGTCTGCAGGTTGCGGTGGCCCAGCATACGGCTCACCGTGGTGATGGGGACGCCCTCGCGCAGACGCTCGCTGGCCCAGCCGTGACGAAACCGATGAAGCGTGACCGGCTCGGTCTCATCCTCGAACAGGTCCGGCCGGCGTTGCCTCGCGACCGCGAGGGCGCGCTGGAAGTGATGGTGGACCGTGGTGTAGTGAAGGGGGGCGTCGGCGCGGCCGCCCTTGGCCGGGGCGCCGGTGAAGAGCGGGCCGCTGCGGGGGCGGCGGGCCAGCTCGGCGGTCAGCATGCGCACGGTGCGCGGGGCGTCGACGAGGGGGATGACCCGCTCGCGGTCCCCCTTGCCCATCAGGCGCAGGGCGCCGCCGTCGACGCGGTCGAGCAGGACGTCCTCGAGGTGGAGGTCCAGGGCCTCCCCTACCCGCACGCCGGTCTCATACAGCATGGTGAAGAGCAGGCAGTCGCGCCGGCCCGGCACCGTCGCCAGCAGGACCTCGGCCTGGGCCTCGCTGAGCGGTCGCGGCGCGGACTGCGGCAGGCGAACCGGCTCCAGCAGGGCGGCGGGGTCGGACCTCACGTGCCCCTGGCGCAGCGCCCATCCGAAGCAGCTGGCCAGGGCGGCGCGACGGCGGGCCACGGTGCGCGGCGCCAGCGCCGGGTCGGTATCCAGGAAGGCCCGCAGGTGCGCCGTCTTCACGGCAGCAGCTCGGAGTCTCGGGAACGCCCGGGCAAACAGCGCCAGGTCCGAGCGGTAGCCGCGCAGGGTGGCGGGGCGGTAGGTGCGGGCGCAGGCTTTCAGGAAGGCGGCGGCCAGCTGGTCGAGTCGCAAGGTCGGTTTCCCCCTGTTGAGATGGACAGGGCGTTGGAGCGCAGTCTGTGAGATCCCCGCCGGTGCCGTCACGTAGGAGCAGGGGCTGCACATGTGGTACTGCCTGTGATACTATAGGACCGAAGGGACCGCACGGTGATCAAGGCCAGCTTCTACCTGCCCGAGTACTTCAACACCGGCCGGCCGGTGCCGGAGCGGGTGATGCGCCGCATCCAGGACGAGCTGATCGTCCGCTGGGGCGGCTTCACCATCGCCGGCACGGTGCGGGGTGCCTGGCGGGACGAGGACGGGCGTGTCTACCAGGACACCTCGCTGAAGTTCGAGCTGGCCATGCGTGCCGAGGACCTGGACGACCTGCGGGCCTACCTGCGCGGACTCAAGGACGTGCTGCAGCAGAAGGCCATCTACCTGGAGGTCAGCGACCAGGTCAACATCGAGTTCCTGTGAAGGGTGATGGGCATGTCGACGAAGAGCGCGGAGTCAGGGATGCTGCGGAAGGCCGCCGAGATGGTGGAGAGCGGGGTGGACTACCGGGTGTTCCACAACACGTTCTTCGGGCCGGACTCGGAGCTGCTGGCCGGCCGCTCACGGGCGGAGCGCGCCCGCCTGGTCAAGGGCGCGCTCTATCGCAAGCTGCAAGACATGGCGGTGGAGCTGGGGGTGGACCAGGGCTATCTGGAGCGCGACGCCGCCTCCGGGGAGTCTCGGGAGCGCCGCTACAGCGGGAGCTTCGTGATGCGCCTGCCCAGCTCGCTGCACCGCCAGCTGGCGGTGGAGGCGCGGCGGGAGGGAGTGTCCTTGAACCAGTTGTGCACGGCCAAGCTGGCGCGCCCGCTGTCGGAGTCCTCCTGAGGCCCGGCCCGCGGGCCCGCGAGGACAGCCCGGACGATGACAAGAGGTGTCCCCCCATGCTGATCGTGGATCCCTGGCACTGGCTCACGAAGGACGGCGAGTTCCCTGAGGACCATCCCCAGCTGCGCCCGCGCATCGTCCGCATCGCTCGCTTCATCGAGTACGGGGCCGAGATCCCGCCGGGCTGGGCCCGCTCTACCCTGGTGGAGTGCAAGAAGCGCCCGGACCGCCGTCCCTGCCAGGGCTTCATGTTCGTCATGAAGCAGCCCGACGACAGCATCCTGGCCATCTGTGACGACTGCCTGGAAGAGGAGGCCCTGATCCACAACTGGCAGGACACGCCCTGGGGTCACGGCATGCCACCTGCCCGCGACCTGGCCGAGCCCGACTGACCCGCCTTCAACGGATGGCACTCCCAAGCCATTCGGGGCGGTGTCCAATGCAACGGACCTTACTGAGGACAGCAGGCCACGATGGTCGCGAGAGCATGGCTGCGCTTGGTAAAACGCGGTGCTCCCCCTAACAGTTCATAAGATTCAGGAAGACGGGCGTCGTCCCATCTGCTCGAATGTCCCAATACTGGCGCCGATGCGGAACAAGTACCCCATTGTCCAGGTGAAACTCGAAAAGCCATGACTCGATAATGTACATGTCCTCAACACATCGACGGGCAAGCTCCTGGAGTTCTTTAAACGTCGAGGGTTGACCCTTTCGGTTCATGTGATGGAGACTATTCCGCGAGGCATCGTGGATCCGTTCGAACGCGGCATGTACATCAGCCGAGATGTGACCCTGGTCCCGTAGGTAGTTGCGGCGCGTCTCGACGCTGCGCTTAGGTTTGTCGGTCCAGTATACCTCCGGCTCACCATTGCGCTGAGCGATGAACTTTATCAGGCCTTCAGCTACGGCCTGAGTAATCATAATGCACCCGTAGAAGTGCCCGTGGATGTAGCAGGTCTTGGCCTCTGCAGAAGCCGCCTGAAAGTGCGTATGCGGAAGAAAGCCGTGCTTCCGGATGTCGAGTGCCCTTTCCACCAGCAACCCGCGATGTGCCTCGAACTCAGCGCGGATCTCGTTGGCTACCCGCTCCCGCTCATATGAGCCTGCATCCATGGCCAAGACCTCCCAGGACAAGATTAAACGCCCTGAACTCAGCATGTCAAGCGATGCTGGAGGCGGACCGAAGGTTCCTCTCGAAGTAGGCTGGCCGAGAAGATGAAAGCCACAAGGACCGGGGTGTGGAGATGAAGAGGTGCCCTTTCTGTGCGGAAGAGATTCAGGACGCCGCCATAAAGTGTAAGCACTGCCTTGAGTGGCTTGAGGAAAGAAGTACGAAG
>Ga0172369_10007304_pt1 | contig 12850 bp, 13 predicted proteins | sample LakKiv25m_FD_114539 | JGI IMG/M metagenome (GOLD analysis project Ga0172369, IMG submission 114539) | Freshwater microbial communities from Kabuno Bay, South-Kivu, Congo - kab_022012_11.25m | ecosystem: Environmental > Aquatic > Freshwater > Lake | place: Democratic Republic of the Congo... | reverse complement strand
TCTCCACCGGGCCGCTGTGCGATCGAAAAGGGCAGTACGGTTGTGGCCCGTGTGGAGAGGGGTCGGGGGTGAGGGCGGCCGGCCGGTCCGCACGACGAGCCGGATCTGGCGCGAGCTGCACCCGTGTCAACTCGGCTTTCGGCTTTCGGCCTCCGGCTTGCGCAACAGCCCGGACAAGGCAGCCGGGCGTGCAGACGCAGCGCGCACACGGCACGGCGGGCACACCGGCCGCGCCACTCGCGTCCGCCGCCCGGTTCTGTCAGTGTCCCTCGACGGACACCGGCGCGTTTTTCAGGTCGGGCGCCCGGCCCCGGAAGGATGACCATGCTGCCCCGCCTGCGGATCGTACCTGTCCTGGCCGTCGTGCTGGGCGGCTGCGCGACGCTGTCCGTCGTGCCGGCGGGAGTGGCCGGCATCCGCTCGGCGGCGCTGGCGGGTTTCTCGCTGGAGGACCGCACGAGCAACGAGGTCGAGGAGGGCGGACCGGGCGCGATCGTCGATCGGCAGCGCCGCACGTGGCAGACGCTCGCCGGCGCGGGCGCACGGGAGGCCCGGGCGGTCTACGAGCAGGTGGCGGGGCGGCTCGCCGCGGGGACCGGGTGGCGCTTCGCGCTGCTGGACGAGATCGCCGGAAACGCCGAGTATGCACGACACGTCCCGGCCTTTTCCGGGCCGATCGCGCTCGTCGCCGGGCTGGCGCCGGGCATCGTGCCCGGGGGCGGAGTCGGGGCCCTGGGCGCGGCGCGGCGGGCGGAGCTGTGCCGGAGCCTCGGCGTGGACGCGCTCGCGGACGTCCACGTCGTCCAGAGGGTGGGGCGGACGGCGGGCTTCTCGTTCGAGGGCGTCGGAAGGCTGGTGCGCTACCCGCGCGCCACGATCGAGCTGCGGGTGTGGGCGGGCGGCGGGCCGGACCCGGTCTGGGTGGACACCGCGGCCGAGGGCGAGCCGGCCGCGCGCGGGTTCGAGCTCGTCATGGGCGTGCGGTCGAACGAAGGCGAGTCCGAGGCGCTTGCGGAGGCGACGGAGTCGGCGCTTGTACGGCTGCTGGAGCGCTACGCGGCGGCGCGCGGGCGGGCGCAGGCGGCCGCGACGCACTGAACCGTCATTCAGCGCGCCACTTCCTTCACTCCATCCGTAAACGGCGGAGAGGGAACCTTGCATCTGGGCTTGTCCGACCGGCCGCCCGCCCCGGTGGCGGCCACCGGGATCGGCCCCCGGCGCGGGCGTGCCACCGTCCGCGCTGGGTGCCCAACGGTTTTCGGGGGGCGTGCCCTGGAAGCCAGGATGGGCAGACCGACCCGTGCGGCAGGGAGATTGGATCGAGCACTGCGATGCTCGCGCGGCGGCTGCCCGTCCGGCGGCGGGGTCAATCCCGCGCATCCGGGCCGGTAGCGCGCGTCGGACGGGCAGCCCGCCGTGCGCCGCGAGGAGCGCACTGCCGAAGGGCCAGGTCCGAGGCGCGGCGCGCGGCGGGACTGCCCATCCCACCCGCTCGGTCGGGGGCCCGCGATTCCGTTGGGCACCCGTCCGTGCTCCGGCGCTTGACGGACCTGCCTGGCGTGGTATGAGCGAGGGTCCCGCGACCCGCCGGGACGCGCCCGGGTTCCCGTCGGCGAGGGACCGCGGGGTGGAGAACCCGATGCCCGAGGGATCGAACTTCAAGCGCATCAACTTCTTCGAGGGGTTCTTCACAACCGACGAGGACTGGAACGCGGCCGAGGCCTACCACCTCGAGAAGCGCCGGCTGCACAACCGCGTCTTCCACCAGCCGGGCGTCGTGGCGGTGTCGGGGGGCGGCCTGAAGGTCGTCGCCCGCGGCAAGAACGATCTTTCCTTCGAAGTCACGCCCGGTTACGCGATCGACGGCAAGGGCAACGAGATCGTCCTGCACGACCCGGCCGTGAAGGTCATCGAGGCCGAGAAGCTCAAGCTCCCGCAGACCGTCTACGTCGCCATCCGCTACTACGAGGAGCCCACGGACTTCATCGCGTACAAGGAGAACCCGCGCTTCAAGGGCCACCGGCGCATCGAGGAGAAGTGCAAGGTGGAGGTGCTGGCCCGGCCGCCCGACAACGTCGAGAGCATCGAGCTGGCGCGCATCCGCCTGGAGGAAGGCGTGCGCGAGATCCGCGACGCGCTGGACGAGCGCGCCATCGGCCCTGGCGAGCTGGACCTGCGCTTCGCACCGTCGGCAGGCGTCGCCGGCGGCCACGCGCCGCCCGCCCTGCGCGTCGAGCTTTCCTCGGGCCTCGTCGACCTGCAGGGCCACACCACCGCGCTGCACAAGGTCGGCGTCGTCTCCGCCGCGTTCCTGCGCGCGCAGTCGGCCGCCGCCGAGATGCTCAACACCGCCAACTCGGTCGGCCCCGGCAACCTCGCCGAGGTGCTCACCCCCGTGGTCGAGCAGTCGCGCGAGATGGTCGACGAAATCGAGAAGAACCATCCCAACATCGCGGCCCGCAAGGGTTTTTCCGACTACAAGAAATCGCTGGAGGCCCTGCAGAAGCTCGTGCGCGACCGGCCCCGGGACCTGGAGGGCTGCGCCGGCATCGTGCGCTTCCTCAACAGCGCCAACCAGTCGCTGCAGGCCGTCATGCGCGACAAGGCCGGCCCGCAGGTCAAGGCGGCCGAGGCCGTGGGCGACAAGATCACGTGGAAGGACGTCATCGTCTACTCGAAACCCTTCCCGCAGGCGCTCAACATCGACGGGTCCAACTTCCAGCTCGTGGACCACATCCAGCTCGTCGACGACGAGTCGCTGCGCACGCACCGCTTCGCCATCGAGGGGCAGAAGGACATGTGGCGCAGCCGCCAGACCTTCAGCTACCCCGACAAGACCGAGGTGAGCGACGCGGGCGTGGCCTACATCGGAGGCCAGAGCCGCTTCCAGGTGCAGAACCTCAAGCCGGGCAAGGACCTCATCATCATCAAGCGCTACGACGCCATCATGGGCGAGCAGGAGTGCGAGATCCTGGCCGAGGGCAAGAAGGTGGGCATCTGGAAGACCACCGAGGTGGACCGCAAGGCGCGCTGGCGCAACCACTACTTCCTGGTGCCGGGCACGTTCGTCACGGTGGAGCAGCTCGACCTCGTGAAGAAGGCGATTTCCGCCGAGCGCGACATCAACATGTTCCAGCTCTGGTTCTACCAGCCGGCCTGACGCGCCAGGGCGCGCGCGGAGGTGACGCGGCGATGTTCGGGAAGAAGAAACAGCCCCAGAAGGTCTGCGCCAACGGCCACGTGATGCAGGCCACGTGGGACTCGTGCCCCTACTGCGCCGACAGCCTGGCGCCGCGGCCCGGCGACGCCCAGGCGGCCTCGGGCGGCCACGCCTCCACGATGATGCTCAACGTCGAGGACCTGGGCATGCAGCGCGGGGGCGGCGGCGAGAAGCGCCGCGGCGGGCCCACCGTCGGGTGGATCGTCGCCATGAACGGCGACCACAAGGGCGAGGACTTCCGTCTCAAGGCCGGCAAGAACGTGGTGGGGACCGCGCACGACAGCGACATCGTGCTCACGGACACGAAGATTTCCCGCAAGCACTGCACCATCCGCTTCGAGGGCGGCGAGTTCCAGATCGCCGACCTGGACTCGTCCAACGGCACCTTCGTGAACGAGGAGCGGGTGCAGAAGCACGACCTCATCGACAACGACATCATCAAGATGGGCGACATCCAGTTCAAGTTCAAGAGCGTGAACTAGCCGGCTTTCGGCTCTCGGCGTTCGGCTTTCGGAAGAGCCCGGTGCCGCGGGCCGCGCGAGGTGCCATGACGCGCATCGGCAGCAAGAGCCGGCTTTCGGCTCCCGACTTTCGGCATTCGGAAAAGCCGGAAACGCAGGCCGCGCGAGGTGGGTCGTGACGCGCTGCGGCAGGCTTTCCCGGCTGGTACCGGCACTTCTGGTCGCCGCCGCCGCTGCGCCCGCCTCCGCCGCGGGCCCGGTGCTGCGCGTCGAGCGCGTGGACGCCTCGCGCCATCCCCAGATGCGCGCGTACGTGAGCGTGCGCACCGGGGCCGACATCCCCATTCCGCTCGAACGCAAGGACTTCAAGGTCTTCGAGCTCAAGACCAACGAGGTCGAGCCCCAGAAGGCGCAGACCCTGGACGCAGCCGGCCACGGCTTGGCGGTGGTGCTCGTGGTGCAGACCTCGGGCGCCATGCTGCCGGTGCTGGACGAGATCAAGAAGAACGCGGCCGGCTTCATCCAGTCGCTGGGGGATCGCGATCAGGTGGGCCTCGTGTCGTACTCGGATCGGGCCGAGACGCTCGCGACCCTCGGAGACAAGTCGACGGCCATCGCCGCGATGCAGAAGATCCAGTCCACGGGGCCCGAGTACAACCTCTGGGACGGTGTGCTCATGGGATTGTCTATGTTCCAGGCGGGCGCCGTGGCGGTGAAGGCGGGCGCTACCAGCGCAGGCTCCATCCCGGCGGCCCGTGCGCTGGTCGTGCTGGGCGACGGACGCGACGCCTCCTCGCAGCAGGGCTCCGAGGGCGTCATCTCCGACGCGAAGAAGCGCCGCGTGCCGATCTTCGCCATCGGCCACTCGCAGGTCGGCGGCGACGCGCTGCCGGCCCTGGAAGAACTTGCGCGGCGCACGGGCGGCGTGTTCTACGAGGCACCCGGCATCGAGAACCTCGGCCCGTCGTTCGGCCGCGCGCAGCAGGCTCTATTGAAACAATATGTCGTCGAGTGGAAGGCCGACGAGATCGAAGCCGACGGGAAGAAGTACGACCTCGAGATCACGGTGGACGTGGGCGACACGCGTCTGCGCGGCGCGGGCGACGTGACGACGCCGGTCATCCGCAGCTACACGAAATGGATCGTGCTGGGCGCGATCGTGCTTCTTCTGGCGCTGATCGGCTTCGGCGTCTGGTGGTTCTGGATCCGCGAGAAGCCGGTCGCGCTGGTACCGTGTCCAGTGTGCAAGCGCGGGAAGATGCCCGAGTGGGACGTGTGCCTGTTCTGCCTGAAGGAGTGCAAGGCGAAGCTGCAGGTCACGAAGGGCCCGTCCAAGGGCAAGGTTTATCCGCTGGTGGGCAAGGTCGTGATGGTCGGCAAGGGGCCGGAGAACTCGGTGCGCATTCCGGATCCGGCCGTCTCGACGCGCCACTGCGGCATCCAGATCGACGACTCGAAGTTCGAGATCAAGGACATGGGCTCGGCCAACGGCACCTACGTGAACGGCAAGAAGGTGCAGGCGCGCTTCCTGCGCAACGGCGACCTCATCAACCTCGGCCAGAGCGAGCTGCGCTTCGACAGCACCATCCGCGACACGAATCAGGGCGATTTCGGGGACGACGGCGGGACGCACGTGCGGTGAGCGGCACCGGCCCGCTCAGAACGGCGGCACGAAGAACGGGTTGGTGCGCCGCTCGTTGCCGATGTTCCCCGACGGCCCGTGCCCGGGGTGGAACACCGTGTCGTCGGGCAGGCGGAAAAGCCTCTCCCGGATGGAGCGCTCCAGCGCGGGCCACGACCCGCCGGGCAGATCCGTGCGTCCCACGCCGCCGACGAACAACGTGTCGCCGGTGAGCAGCACGCGATCCGACTCGAAGTGGAAGCAGACGCTGCCTTCGGTGTGGCCCGGCGTCGCCAGCACCCGGCCGCGCACCTCGCCGAACGCGATCTCCTCGCCGTCGCGGATGTCGGCGTCCACCGCAGGCACCTCCACCTCGCCCAGGCCGAACATGCGCGCCTGCTCCGGGAGCGCCCGGATCCAAGGGCGATCCGCGGCGTGGATGCGGAAGGGAATGCTGTAGCGCTTGCGCAGCGCGGCCACGGCGCCCGCGTGGTCGACGTGCCCGTGCGTGTTCCAGATGGCGACCGGGCGCACCCTCTCCTGCTTGACGAGCGAGGCGATGTCGCCCGGCACGGCCCCGGGATCCACCAGGATGGCCGCGCGTGCGCGATCGCACGCGAGCAGGTAGCTGTTCTCCTCGAACCCGGGCGTCACCACCCGCAGCACCCGCAGGGCCATGGCGCCTCCCGCGACCGCATCCCGCGCCGGGGGCGGTCCCGCCGCGGCCCGGCAATGCTACACCGCGAACGACGACCCGCACCCGCACGTCGAGCGCGCCTGCGGGTTGTTGAACGAGAAGCCCGCCCCGTGCAGCGTCTCGACGTAGTCGATGCTGGTGCCGCGCAGATACTGCGTGCTCATGGGGTCCACGTACAGACGGATGCCGTCCTGCTCGAACGTCATGTCGCCCGGGCGCGCTTCTTTCTCCAGGTCTAGGCTGTACTGGAACCCGGAGCAGCCTCCGCCCGTCACCGCCACGCGCAGGCCGGACCCGTCCAGTTTCTCGCGCTCCATCGTGCTCTTCACCATCTCGACCGCGCGCGCCGTGAGCGTCACCGGCGACGGCGGACGGGGCGGCATTTCGACCGCGCCTTGACCTGCAAGCTGTTCGCTGTTGTCCATCGTGTCTCCCGGCGGCGCGTTGCCCGCCGTCCCGATTGTGGACTATAGCCGTCCACAAAGCGCCCGTCCAGCGCATGAACCGGCGGCCCGAGAATCGGAGCGGCAAGAGAAAAACACCGCCAAGACGCCAAGGACGCAAAGTTCGCCAGGTTTTTCGGGTTTCCTGGTCTTGGCGTTCCTGGCGTCCCTTGGCGTCTTGGCGGTCCTGTTTTTGTTGGCCGCGGAGTATTCTCGCCGCGCCGGCACGGGCGCCGTCGCCGGGCACGGGGCGCGGCATGGTGCGCATCCTGCGCGAGCTGGGCCGCATCATCGGAGCGCTCGCCGTCGTGGCGGGCGCGGCCGCGGGCATTCTCGCCGCGCTGGACACGGTGCCGGGCGCGCTGGCGGGCGAGCCGCGCGGCGTCGTGAAGGTCGCGCGCGTGGAGGACGCCGAACGCCACCTCGGAGCGCGTCTGCTCGTGCCCGCGTTCTTCCCGGACTCGCTGCGCTGGCCGCCCGCCGCCGTGAGCTACGTGTTCGGCCCGCCCGCCACCGCCCTGCTCTCCTTCGACGCGCGCGCCGGCGGCACGGCGCTGCTCCTGGCGCAGAGCGTGCCCGCCGCGACGCCGCTGTCCGAGGAGCTGTGGCCCCCGGCGAACGTCATGAGCACGACGTCGACCACGGTGGACGGCGGGCGGCTGGCCGTCGACCGCGTGCTGGACGCCGACGGGCGATTCTGGTCGCAGACGTCCTTCGTGGCGCGCGGACGGCGCGTGGCCCTGCGCTCGGCGGGCCCCGCCGCGGAGCTGGCCCGCATGGCGCTGAGCCTGGAGCACGCGCCGTGAGCTCTCCGCTCGCACGCGTGTTCCAGCGGCGGCACCTCCAGGCGCGGGTGTTCTCGCTCACGGGCCTCGGCGTGCTGCTGCCGCTGGCGATGCTCGCCATCGCCGGCGAGGTGTGGGTGCCCGACGTCACCCGCGAGACACTTGCAGACAGGCAGGAGACCGCACGGCTGATTGCTCTGCGCCTCGATCACGTGCTGCAGGCCGTCTTCGAGACGCTGCAGCAGGCGGCGAGCGCGCGCGGCATGGATCTGGAGGACGGGCTCGGTGCCCCGGGGCGTGCCGCCGTCCACGAGGCGTTTCTGCGGCTGCGCACGTCGGAAACGGTCTTTCTCGCCGACGCGACGGGAACGGTCGTCTATCACGAGCCGCAGGGCTCGCCCGCCCCTTCGCTCGCGGGCGTCGGAGCGTTGCAGGAGGCGCTTCACGCCGGCCGCCCCGGTCTCTCGACGGTGGTCGGTGACGGTGCGGCCGCCCGCGTCTACGCGCTCGTGCCGGTGCGGGGCTGGCGCGGCGACGTGCGGGCCCTGCTCGGCGCCGTCCTCGACCCGCGAACGGCGCTGGGCCCGGTGCTGGGCCGCCCGGACGGGGACGCGCTCCTGACGCTCGTGGACGCGGGCGGGAGCGTCGTCGCCGCGAACGACCCGGTCCGCGCCCGGGAACACGGCGCGCACGTGGAACTTGTCGCACTGGCGCTGCAGGGACACCATCCGGTGGCCGACACCTGTGCCGCGTGCGGCCCCGCGGCGGCGCGAGAGGAGCGGGCCGCGGCGCCGCTGGCGACGGCGCCCTGGGCGGTGCGCATCTGCCGGCCGGAGGGGGCGGCGTCCACGCTGGCGCGCCTGTACCCGCGCGCGCTCGCACGCACGGGCGCCGCGGCGCTCGCCATCGCCCTGCTTTTCGCGTGGGGCGCGGCCCGCAGCGTGCGGCGGCCTCTGGAGGCTCTCACGGAGAGCGCGGAGGGAATCGCGGCGGGAAGACTCGACCGCCCCATTCCGCTGCTCGCCGACGACGAGGTGGGCCGCCTCGGCCGGGCGCTGGAGCGCATGCGCCTGGCGCTGCGCAAGTCCATCGCCCGCGTGGCCGACGCGAATCTGCGCCTGGAGCACCGCGTCGAGCAGCGCACGGCCGAGCTGGAGCAGGCGAACCGCGAGCTGCAGGCAGCCGGCGGGCGCCAGCAGGCGCTCTACCGCGAGTTGCAGAAGCGCGAGGAGGCGCGTCTGGCCCTGCTGCGCAAAGTCATCGGCGCGCAGGAGGACGAGCGCCGGCGCATCGCGCGCGAGCTGCACGACGAGACGAGCCAGAGCCTCGCCTCGGTGGCGATGCGGCTGGAAGGGGCCGTGCGGGCGCTGCCGGAGGGCGAGGCGCGCCGCGCGGTCGCCGACGTGCAGCAGCTCGCGGTGCGCACGCTGGACGAGGTACACCGGCTGGTGCTGGACCTGCGCCCGAGCGTGCTGGACGACCTGGGGCTGCTCTCGGCCATCCGCTGGTGCGCCGAGCGCCACCTGGAGCCGGCGGGCATCGCGTGCCGCTGCGAGCTGCAGGAGCCCGACCGGCGCCTGCCCGCGGAGCTCGAGACGGCGCTTTTCCGCGTCTGCCAGGAGGCGATCACGAACATCGCCCGGCACGCGGGCGCCGAGAGCGTGCTCATCCAGGTGGGGGAGCGTGCCGGGCGGCTCGTGGTCGAAATCGAGGACGACGGCCGCGGATTCGTGCCGTCGCAGGCCCCGGGGCTGGACGCCGATCGGCCCTCGTTCGGGCTCATGGGGATGCGCGAGCGCGTGGAGCTGCTGGGCGGGACGCTCGACATCGACTCGGCGCCGGAGCAGGGCACGCGCGTGAAGGTCGAGATTCCGCTGCCGGCGCCCGCGCGCGCCGCCGGGGAGGCGTGAAGGATGAAGGATGAAGGATGAAGAATGAAGAATGAAGGACGAAGGATGAAGGACGAAGGACGAAGGATGAAGGAGTTACCGCGGCCGGCGCGCGCGGCCGGGGAGGCGTGATGTCGAAGATCCGGGTGGTGCTCGCCGACGACCACGCCATCCTGCGCGAGGGCGTCAAGGCGCTGCTGACGGCGTCGGGCGACATCGAGGTCGTGGGCGAGGCGGCCGACGGGCGCGAAGCTGTGGATCGCTGCAGGGCGCTGGACCCCGACATCGCGGTCCTGGACATCGCGATGCCCGGGCTGGGCGGCATCGAGGCGACGCTGGAACTGCGCCGCGAGCTGCCGCGCGTGCGCATCCTCATCCTGACGCAGTACGACGACCGAGAGTACATCCGGCGTCTGCTCAAGGCGGGCGTGAGCGGCTACGTGCTGAAGAAGTCGGCCGGCGCCTCGCTCGTGGACGCCATCCGGGCGGTGTCGCACGGGGGACTCGTGCTGGACCCGGGCGTGGCGCGCGAGGCCATGGAGCAATACTCGACGCCGGCGGCCGGCCCCGAGGCCGACCCGTACGAGACGCTCACCGACCGGGAGAAGCAGGTGCTCAAACTCGTCGCGGAGGGCGCCAGCAACAAGGAGGTCGCCGACGTGCTCGGCATCAGCGTCAAGACGGCCATGAGCCACCGCGAGCGCGTCATGGAGAAGCTCGGACTGCACAACCGCACGGATCTCGTGCGATTCGCCCTGAAACAGGGCGTCATCCGGGTGGAAGGATGAAAGACCAAGGATGAAGAATGAAGGATGAAGGATGAAGGATGAAGAATGAAGGATGAAGGATGAAGGATGAAGGATGAAGGATGAAGGATGAAGGATGAAGGAGCGATCGCGGGCGCGAAATGGTTCGCCGGGCGCGTGATTGCCCGCGCCCGCGCTTGGTGGGCGGGCGTCCTGGAACTGCCGGGCGTGGCGCGATCGGTGCGCACGCTCGTCGTGGTCGCCTCCGGCATGCGCGGCGAGCCCATCGCGCTGCGCGCCGGTGCCCTCACCTACCTGACCGCGCTGTCGCTGGTGCCGCTGCTGGCCGTGTCGTTCTCGATCTTCCAGGCCGTCGTCGGCACCGACCGGCTGCAGGCGCAGCTCCGCGACTACGTGCTGCACAACCTCGCCGTGGGCGCGCAGAAGAGCTTCGCGGCCTACATAGACCAGTACGTGCAGCGCGCCACCGCGACGGCCCTGGGCGGCATCGGGTTCGTCGTGCTGCTCGTGTCGGCGATTTCACTGCTGGCGAATCTCGAGGCGGCTTTCAACCACACGTTCCGCGCCCCGCGCCCCCGGCCGCTCGTGGTGCGCTTCGGCGTCTACTGGTGCCTGCTCACGCTGGGGCCCATCCTGCTGGCCGTGTCGGTCGCCGGCACGGCGATGCTTCAGGCCTCGCGTGCCGCGGAGATCCTGGGCATCAGCAGACGGGCCTTCGCGCTCGCGCCCACGCTCATCACGTACGCGGCGTTCGCGCTGCTGTACCTCATCGTGCCGGCGGTGCCCGTGAAGAGGCGCGCCGCGGTGCTGGGCGCGCTCGTGGCAGGAACGGCATTCGAGATCGCCAAGGTCGTCTACACGTGGGCGAGCGCGCACTCGGTGCGCCGCGACGCCATCTACGGCTCGCTCTCCGCGATTCCGGCCTTCCTTCTGTGGACCTACGTGTCGTGGCTCATCCTGCTGTTCGGCGCGCGCGTGGCCTATGCGGCGCAGGCCTCGCACGCGGAACTGGAGGAGCACCAGGCGCGCTCGCCGCTGGGGCGCGAGCTGTTCGGCGCGCGGGTGCTGCTGGCCGTGGCGCGCGCGTTCGCGAACGGGGAGCCGCCGCCCGACGAGCGCGCTCTGGCTCTGTCGCTGTCGGCACCGGAGGGGATGGTGCGCGGGGCGCTCAAGTCGCTCTCGAAAGGCGGACTCGTGCGGCGCGTCGCGGACGGACCGGCGGGCGGCTGGATGCCCGCGCGTTCGCCGGCAACCATCCGGCTGTCGGACGCACGCCGGGCGCTGCGCGGCGAGGTGGGCTTCGACACCCTCGGCAGGGTCGGGGCGGGGGCTCTGCCGCCCGAGCCATCGCTGGCCGAGTTGGCGCGCCATTGGCGGTGCGCGGACGATGCCGCCGATCGCCTGCTCGAAGTCACGCTGGTCGAGCTCGCGGAGAGCCGCGCACCTGCGGACGACGAACGGACTCCCATCGCGGACGATCGACTGCCGGGCCGTCCGCCGACCGGCTGACGACCGTTCCGCGCCGTTGCGCGCTGCGTCACGAGGCGTCGACGGGCCTCGAGCCATGGGGTCGGCTTGCGACCCTGCGCGCGTGTGTTAGGCTCGCGCGAAATCCGCCTAGGGGCGGAACCTGCCGGAAGGACGCGGCATTCTCCGCGAGACCGTCCGGGTTCGGAGCGCGCCGATGCTCAAGAGCGACCTTGTGACCCTGCTGGTGACGGAGCGGCACCTGACCCAGAAGCAGGCCGAGCTGGCCGTCGACGTGGTTTTCGACTCCATGCGCGAGGCGCTCTGCCGCGGCGAGAACATCGAGATCCGCGGACTCGGGGCGTTCCACGTCAAGACCTACAAGGCGTACCCGGGGCGCAATCCGAAGACGAACCAGGTCATCCAGGTGGGCTCCAAGCGGGGCATCCTGTTCCGCACGGGCAAGGAACTGCGCGACCGGATCAACCGCCTGCCCAAGGCGGAGGCAGCCGCGGCCGCGTCCTCGGGCGGCAAGAAGGAAACCGCCGCGTAGCGGACCGCGGCCGCCGGAAACCCCAGTCGTTTCGGTGCCTTGCGAGATCCGCCCTGCCGGTCCGGCCGGCTGCAGGCGCGTTACGCCGGGAGCCGATCGACGCGAATCAGCCGTCCGTCCAGCACGTCGATCCCCGCGATCGCCCGGTGGACGCGATCCGCCAGGGCGGCGAAGTCCGCGTCGACGCTGCAGACGACGATGCCGCGGTGGTCCGCGTACGTGCCATGCAGACGCACGAAGTGGCGCCGATTCAGCGTGACCACCGCCCGCCCCGAGACCGTGCCGAAGCGCAGGACCTCGTCGTCCGGGACCGCCCGACCGGCGTTGCCCGCCTCCCGGCTCGTGAGCACGTCGTGCCCGAGAGCCCGCAGCCGCTCGACGGCCGGCAGGGGGAAGTTCTCGTTCGCGTACAGGCGGGCCATGTCTCAGGCGCTTTCGTTGTCGCGGATCTGCGCCTCGATCTCGGCCGCATGGCCGCGCACGTAGGCCCATGCGCTCGCCAGATCCTCGGCGCGCAACGCAGGGTAGCTGCGCAACAGGTCTGCCTCCGACACGCCCAGCCGGCGGGCCTGCTCCAGGACCCACACCGGGATTCGGGTGCGGACGATGCAGGGTTCTCCGCCACACACCCCGGCGGTGGCCTCGATTCCCGGAAACGCGTCGCCCAGGTCGCGCACGAGGTGTTGCAGCAGACGGGCCCTCTCGCCGCGAGTGAGCGTGTCGACCAACTGCTCTGCCCTCTCGATGTCGGTCATCGTTCCCGACGGTCCGGCCGCGACCGCCTCCTCCCGGTCTTTGTAGAGCGCCGTGCGCCATACGGCAAGCGGTCAAAGGGGAAGGGTGCGGATTCTCCAAAACCACAGTAATATCGCATACTTAGAATATTTCTGCTGACAGCGAGGGGCCTCCCGGTCTACGTATCGCCTTGGGCAGTTGATAGGTGGGCC
>Ga0172369_10007298_pt1 | contig 12858 bp, 7 predicted proteins | sample LakKiv25m_FD_114539 | JGI IMG/M metagenome (GOLD analysis project Ga0172369, IMG submission 114539) | Freshwater microbial communities from Kabuno Bay, South-Kivu, Congo - kab_022012_11.25m | ecosystem: Environmental > Aquatic > Freshwater > Lake | place: Democratic Republic of the Congo... | reverse complement strand
TCAAAATTGGCAAGAAATAATGTTACATATTTAAAACTTAGCTAATTTTCATTATTATGAGTGTAAGATTATATTTTCTAATTCTTGTAAATTTAAAACCAAATTTAAAAAATAGTGCTTGAGATTTGAACCACGATTTAATCACTAAACATCTACATTCACAAGCAGAGAAATCAAGCTCCAGGGGAGCTTTAACCCAAAAGTGAAAAGTGCACGGTGATTAATATCTTTTATTTAATGCTGATTTTAGGTATATAACCCCAACAATAATGATGCCCACCGATGCAGTAACCAAAATCCCATCTATAAAGCCCATCCAATAAGTATAAGCTATATTTGGGTTAGCGAGGTTTAAAAGAAATAGTATTACTGATATTACGGGAATCAAAAACAATAAATGCCACCATTCAAAGTCATAATACATAGATACCACCAGTTATTCAATTTTAGGTATATAGTCATAATCTTCTTTAATTAGTTTCTCTCTTGCGTGTTCTTTACAGAGATAAATCTTCTTATCTTTCTTATTTATTACATATTCTGCTTTTTTAGAACATTTTGAGCATTTCATAATAATAATATAATAAGCAAAAGATTATTAAAAGCTATCTGGAATATATGAATTAATTAAATTAGATAATTGATTAGATATGTTGAATTAACTATGGACCTATATTTCACTTATCTGTTAATTACAACATTATAACAATAAACTTATATTTATATTTTAGTAATGTTAAATTTAATCAAACCTAAATTAATTTCAAATCCAAAAGTAATCTTAAATCTAGATTTATCTTCAATTATATCAATACCCGTTGGTGTAAGCCCAGATATATAAAAATTTTGTAATCCATTTACAGAACCCAAAAAAAGAGTGATTTTTATTACACCAATATCTCTTAAATATTTAATTGCAATATCTGCACGAGTTCCACCCCAGTTAGTTTCAGTTAATACATCTTCTGCTTTGATGGTGTTTCCTTTTATATATGCATTATAAAAATATCCTAATAAATTACCCGCATCTTCTTTTACACTCATATTAATCACCATTATTTTATCAAACTAATAATCGAAATAATTACTGCTAAAATAGACAGACCAATAGACACCCAAAAGCTCTTAAAATTAAACTTAATTGTTTTTAAATTTCTTAATATTTCTAATCCTTTTTCTGTAATTACATATGATTCGTTAGAGATTTTATTATCGCCAATTAAAATATATTTATTTAATACAGCATATTCTATAATTTTAGATTCAAATCGCACTTTACCATATTTTGATTTATATTGTTTCATACATTCATATGCCTCGTTACCAGTCTTATTAGAGAAGAAATCTAAAAAATCACACAATTCTGTATCTATTTTATTCAAACTAATTACCTCTTTCAACAATCTTAATTACATCAGGGGTTAGTCCATAAAGTTTGTAAACTAACTGATCGATTTCAGCTTCTAATAGCTTAACTTTCTGTTGTTTGCTTTTGTTTTCAAGATAATCTTCATCTTTAGTTATATTTAATATTTTATCAACTAATTCGATAAGTGGTTTTTGTTGAATAAATAATATATTTTTTATAGGTAATATTTCTAATACATCTAAATCAATTTGAGCCATAATTCTACCATCTTCTAAAGTTGTTTTTTTGTAATAAAAGTTCATTAACTTAGAATTTAATATTGCTAATAAATATTTAATATCAATAATTTCATCTTTAGGAAATATTAAATGGATATTATTAAAACAATAACATCCAGTTAAATCAATTGTAGAAATTATACAATCAGCAGTTTGTCTTACAAATAATTTTGGAGGTTCATATTTAGAAAAATCAAAACCACTTTTCCCAATTTTTTGTAATATATTTTTATTTTTATTAATATATATAAATTTTTTATTAGATAAATTAGAATACCTACTAAAATCACCCCCACTGGTAATTACATCTTTCCAACAATTTTTAGCATTACTATCTTTAAAGATAATTTTATTTAATTTTAAATCAGTCAATATAAACTCAGATAATTTATTTTCACTAATTAGAGAATCTTTCCCAAATTTTGGAATACAACCACTATATCCTCCAAAATGAGTTATTAATTTTTCACCAACATCTATTTTTTTAACAATATTAAATGTCTCTTTATTAAAAAATAATCTAAATCGATTGTAAGGTATTGTTCTAAAACAGTTCTGTTCATAACAATATTCTTCAAATTTATTTTGTTGAATAATACAATTATCTTTTGCAAATTTTGATTGAATTAAATGAGATTTATTTATCTCTTTTTTCTTTTGAAATAAATAAATTACTGAAAATCCAACCGTCGCAGAAAAAACACTATAGGGCAATAATAAGATATATATTATTTCATTATTATTTAATATATTTAGTCTAATTTTGGAAAAATAACGACCTAACAAAAAACTGTCTGGAACAATCAATGTTTGTAAACCATTATTACGTGAAATTAAAATAGATTTATCCATAAATAAAGCATACAAACTAATTTTATATTCAGCAGAATTAGGGTAACTATTTTTTAATACATCCATGTCATTTTTAATTATTTTACTCACACCTCGTAATCCATAACTTACATATGGGGGATTCCCAATAACAATATCAAAACCAGGATTTTCTCTATTGAAAACATCGCAAAAATATAACTCCCAAATAAAAAATGGTTTTGATTTAGATTTTTTAATATATGTAAGTTTTTCTAAAGCATCTTTAGAATTACTTTCCGTTAATTTTTCTTCAATGAATTTCCATTCAATATCATCAATTTGTCTTTTTAATTCATTTTTTTTACTTCTTTTAGGTTCATTAAAATATTCTTTTTGTAATTTTTGCATTTCTAAAAACTTTTTTTTAGATTCTTTTGTTTTTCTCTGTAATGCATCAGAAATAGTATAATATTCTATTTTTTCTTTAGGATTTGCAAATTCTTGTTTTTGCTTTTCTAAACTCTTTATTTCTCTTTCTATTTCTTTTATATCTTTGTTACTTTTTCCTATTGCAATTAATCCTTTCTCTTTATATAATATATTTAATTTATCTCGAATATTTATTAATAATATATTCCGTTCTTGTTTTGTATCTTTAAATAAATCATTATCAATTAGTTTAATCCCTTCAAAAGAATCTAAAAGAGAGTTACCACACATAATCTTATTATCTAAATTAGGAAGTGGTTTTATATTTTTTATATCATCTTCATCTACTATTAATGATAACCAAAATCTTAATTTTGCAATTTCAACTGCCGATAGCTCAATATCAACACCATAAAGAGAATTTTCTATACATTCTCTTTTTATATTATAATTAGTTCTTTTTCTTTGTTCATGCTCACTAAAAAAAAGCGTTAAAATAGATCTTGCCTTTACAATCTCAGTCATCATCCCCACAGGAAATGCTCCTGAACCAACGGCTGGATCTGCTATCTTAACATTCTTTAATAATTCGTCAATTTTTATATAATTCTTTTTAATTGATTCTGGTAATGGATATCTCCTAATACCAGATGGATAGATATTTTGTTTTTTTTCTTCTTGTTCTCTAATTAATTCAGCTAAAGTGTATTCTCCATTAATTATAAAGAATTCAATATCTTCTTTAGATATATTTTCTGTCAGTAAGTTTGTATCTAAATAATTTATCAATGATTGCTGGCACATATAATGTACTATTTCTCGGGGAGTATAAAATGCACCTTTTGATTTTCTGTCAGTTACATCTAATAGATTTTCAAATACTTTTCCAAGCATTTCTGGATCAACAGCAACTTCTTTATCTAATGGGTCATCTTCTTTTATAGTGAAATTAAACCTATCAAAAGTATCAAATACATCTTTAAAAATTTCATTATCTATTAAAATATCTGTTTTTTCCCAAGAATAATTATTTATTGGCTCAAATAATCCACCATTTAAAAAAGGGACTACACAATTAAATTTACCATAATAATCATTATTATCTCGTCTATCAATTGCAAGTGCTTCATAAAATAATGGTTCTAATACATCATTGAAAAAATTTGTGTAAGACACATATTTTTTATTATATAGCTGTCTTAAAAAATCTTTTGAACCAGAACCCCATTTAAATTCATTATTTTCATTTTTAGTAACTCCCAACCACCCTTTTTTCTGTAAAAAATATAAAAATACAATCTGCCCAAGTAATTTCTTTGAAAATGAAATAGTGTCTATATCTTTTTCATTAAATTCTAATTTAATTCTATTATCTCTTTCCTGTAATTGATCTAAAGATTCCTTTAGTTGTATAAATAATTCTTTATATTTACTAAAAAATTCTTTAGTTACCTTATCTACGCTAAACGCTTTTTCAATTTCTTCAAGTGTTGTATCTAAATTATCATCTTGAAGTATTGGAGAAAGTTGAGATTTACAAGTGTGATTTGCTTCGTGTTTTCCTACAAGATATGAATATCTCTTTACTGGAGTTAATTCTGTCTCTGATTTTAACTTCCCACCAACATTTACGTTTTTATATTCTAATTTTACAAAGGATAATCTCCAATCATCTCCGTCGTCCCCATAAAATGCAATTATGGCAGCATCTAATCCTGATTTATTAAGATAATTTGCAATAAAATTTCTTTGTATTGTTCTTGCTTTCTCTACGGACTTTGTTTTTTTTAATTCTACGGTTACAATTGCTATTGCTTTTTTGTTAGTATCAATATATGTCCCGAAACATTTAGAATTAACTATATAATCTTTAAAAGTAGAACTTGCCCATATTGCTGGTTTTTTATCTGTGTCGATTTTTGAATTAAGAAATTCAGCAATAAATCCAGAAAACTTTTTTTCATTAAAAGGGTTGTGAAAAACGTCTTCTAATAATTGTTCTGCTTCTTTTTTATTCATTAATTATTACCTTTTAAAAATTCTGAAAGAATTATTTCTTTTGGGCCAGTTGTGTTTGCTGAACTTTTTGATTCTTTAAAGTATTCATTTGGAATATTTAACTTAAGTGCAGCTAATTGCTTTAGTGGATTTGGAGTTTCTTGTTTATTTTTACATAATTTACTTAATTCTTTTAATACATCTTTAATTACTTTTGGTGGCAACGCCCCATCATTTAACTTATCTTTTAATATTCTAATAAATTCTTCATCATCTTCAGTAAATGTTTTATTATTTTCAATACCTTTTACTAATTTTAATAATTGAGATTCATTACTTCTGCCTTTCCCGGATAGTTCCTTTGTATCATTATCTGCTAAAAACACTTCATCAAATGCAAATTTATTTACTTTTAGATAATCAAAGTAATCTTTTGATAATTTCTCTTTATTTGTATTTGTATCGCTTTCAAAGATTTTTACTGCTTTTGAAAAAGTTAACTCTTCAGAAATAGTTCCTTTAGTTATATACATCTTTTTAAGTTTGCCTCTCCTGTGGAAGGAAATTAAACTATTGTCTTTTTCTGTGTTCTTTTTAGAAGATCTAGATTTTTTCGGTAACTTCTTGATCTTTTCGAACAAATCTGGATTTTTATCTCTTATAGCTCTAATAAATTGCAAATATTTTAGTTCTTCATCATCTTGTTCAGAAGAATCATCAAATACGTCCTTAGAATTAAGCATTGAAAACAATTTGTGTGTTTTTATAGGTTCATCAGTTAATATTTTAGAATCATTCCCAAGCATTTCAATAAATGCATTAATTTTAGCTTGTGCTGCGTCTTTAAGTTTTAATGGATCGTCAATTTTGCTTGTAGGAAAGAAATTATACACATATAATTTAGTAAATGCGGTATCTACTCTGTTAATACGCCCCATTCTTTGCATAATTTTGATTGGATTCCAAGGGATATCATAATTAATTACTATATTTGATTGATGAAGATTAACACCTTCTGCAAGAATATCTGTTGTAATTAATATCTTATAATCATTTTTCTTATGTTTCGCTCTTGCATCAAAGTTATTTATCAAACTTTCCTTACTTGTATTTTTTACATTACTATAAAATGATAATACTGTATTATTAAAATGATGATTCAAATGCTCAGACAAATAATCAACTGTTTCTTTAGATTCAGAGAACACTACTATCTTATTGTCCTTTAAGGTTTTATCTGATTTTAAGATTGAAACAAACTCATCTAATTTTGGATCAATATTTATATATGCCCATTTATCTCTTATTTCTTTTAATATCTTTAAATCCTCTTTCAAGTCTTTTATAAAATTGCTATTAAAATCTTTAGAACTATATTTTCTAACATCTTCCTTATCTATTAGTTTTTGTACTTCTTCCAGATCATCTATTTCTAGTAAATCAAATACTTTTGATACATTTTTACTTATGTATACTTCGCCTTTAGAATCATATAACTCTATGAATTTCTCATAAGATTCAATAAATCTATTAACTGACTTCTTAAAAGCATAAAAACTACTTTCTAGTCTTTTTAATAATAACCCTTTCATGAAATTACCCATGTTTCTCTGAGATTGCAACTCTATTTGGTCAATTGGCTTTGTTAAATAAGTTAAAGCCATATATCTAGAATATTTGAATTGCTTTATTATCAAATTTAAAGTTTCATCAAATGCTTTATCAGTTTTTGCATCAAATTTATAATAAACAGGAACTGGTGTTTCAATATCTGGGAATTTAATGCCTTGTTTTTTTAGATCTTCAGCATAATATTTATTGATTCCGGTTCTTGTTCTTCTTACCATTAAATATTTTAATACGTTTTCTCTAATGTCTGTTGCATTTTCTTGAATTATGTTCTGATACTCGTCTCTATTTTCAGATCTATCTAGATCGTCCACTTTTTTTTGTAATCTTCTAAAATAAGCTTCCAAATCTCTTACTTTTGGATTTGGTAAAGTTGAGTGGTGTCTATTTTGGAATAATGCAATTTGACTTAAAATATCTCTAGGGCTATTATTTAGTGGAGTTGCAGTTACTAAAATTACTTTTTTACCTGTACATATCCTTGCAAGCATTTCATACATTTGAGTTGAATCGGTTCTAAATCTATGAGCTTCATCAATAAATACATAATCGTAATCGTCTGTTCCTTGTTTATTTAAATGCTCTAATTTGCCTAAAGATTCGGTTTTATATCCTGCAACCATATATTCTCTAAAAACATTTGGCCAAGATCCTGGTTTATCTTCATCTAATAGACTTGGGGGAGCAATAACTAATGATTTGCCACCTAATCTCTTTGCTAGCATTGCAGATATATAGGTTTTTCCAAGACCAACAACATCTGATAAAAAAACGCCACCATAAGATTCTAATATTTCTTTTGCTTGATTAACTGCATCTTTTTGATATTTTAATTTAAATGCTTTATTTTTAGGGGCATCATCTATATCTTCATTATCCTTATTTATTATTTCCGAAAAATATTCATATAAAAATTTAAGATATAACTCATATGGAGTTATATTTTGATTAATCCAGGTTTTTTGCTCAATAGTTGCAATATATGTTTCTGAAACATCTATGGCATTATTCCAAAGTTCATCAAATTTTTCTTTTGCAAATTTATAATCTGGCGAATCTTTTAATTCAACATTAAATTCAAGATTTTCTTTTAATCCAGATTCAGTAAAATTACTTGACCCTGTAATTACTCTCCCTGAATCTAAAGATCCTTCTTTAAATGTCATAATGTATAACTTAGAGTGTAAATTGTGTTCTTTATATGCTTTTATTTCTATTTTTTTTGATTTTAACCAATCTAATAATAATGATGTTCCATTTTCCACACAAATAGTATCTTGTGAGTTTTCAAATTCAAACTCAGTTGATAAGCCCACATTTTCTTTAATTTGCTTTGCAGATATACTATAATCTTCTAATTTTGATTTTTTTATATCACCGTATATCTTTTTGTCAGTATTTAATCCAATAAGTACCCTTATTTTTTTTGTATTCTTTAAAGAATCAGACATTAAATGAAAACCACTCGCAAAAAAGTAACCAACAAGACAATCAAACAGACTCGTATCTTTTATTAATATATTAAATCTATCATAAAGCGTTTTTCCATCTTCATTAGTTATAAATCTTGTATCAGTATTTAACATAGTAATCAATATAATATATTATATAATTATGTTTAAATAGTATTCGTAGATAACTGATCAGTTAAACAACTACTTAAATTAACTTCTTACTTTTTTATAATATTTACTAAAAACTATTTGAAAGCTTTCTACCTTACTCTTAAACCATTCAAAATAATTATCCCAATTATTAGTGTTTTCTATATCTCCTTCTCGAGTTAATATAATTCTACTTGCTAACTTACCTTGTAGTTCTTGCCAATCTAATTTTTCATCTAATTCTTTTTCAATATCATCCTTATAATTTAAAAACATCTGAAATAATTCTTTTGAATTTGGAATGTATATTGCACATCCTAATTGATTAGTTTGTGTGTTTACTGTTAAAGACATATGTGATTCAGAATTACCATAACTAATATCATACCAATGTTGAGGATCTGCCTTTCTTAATTTTATATTACTTTTTTTATTAGATACATATTCTTTGAATTTATTCCAAAATTCTAATTGCATCCCTTTAGTTGCAGTTAATTCATTATTTCCTACTGTGGCTTTAATCATTTTCGTCCAATCATTTGGATTAGATATAATTTGAAATTTAGGTGCAAAAGGAGAATCTCCTATTTGCCAAAGTTCCATTTTTATTAAAAAAAAGTTTAGCTTTTCATCAGTGTGTTCATTTAACCAATCTACAGCTTGCTTATGTGCATCTTTTGCACTTTTAACAATCCAAATAATTATTTCTGCATCATAACCAGATGCATAAGTTATTAATTTACCTAAATGATCGTGATCAGTTTGTTCTAATTGATTTTCAATAATTATTTTTCTTGGTGTTTCTACATTAGCTTCTTCTGCAAGAATATCTACACTAAATGTATCTACTTTTGCTTCAGTTTGAAGAATTTTAATATCAACCCCTATTTCCTCACTTAATAAAAAAATATTTTCTGGTTCTGCTAACCACCTAGTAAAATCTATTGCTTCGTGTTTCCAAGCTTCTCTTAAATCTATTTGTTTAAGTTTTCCTAACATATTAATCACCTTTAATTTTTATATAATTATTATTTATCCCGTCCATTTTGGACAATATAATTTATATCCACAAAACTTGCATTTATTTTGATCTGTTGTTGGCTGGAAGCTATGCTCATAATCTTTTGCTATATTATTGCAGATACTCTTTATCTCTTCTCTTAACTCGCTTAACTTGAAGTTTGCTCTTTTATCTGTGCCTATATCCCCAATTACTTGATCTTGATCTTCTTTAGTTACTATTAATTCTACTGGTTTTTCTAATTTTAACATATTTAATGAAAGAACACTTATCTTATATCCTTGTGATTGCTTTGCTAGTGCATAGAAACCAAGCTGTATCTTTCTTTTTGTTGTGTCTATTGAACTCTTGTTTGTTTTATAATCAATGATATTTATTGTTTCATCTTTGTTGTAATCTATTCTGTCTGCATATCCTATTAATTTATAATTATCAAGATCAAGATTTAATTGAATTTCTGTTTCTGATTTTATTGAGTCTTTAATTCTAGGAATATCTCTTATCCAAAATACGTCTATTAGTTGCTTTGCTGTAATTATATCTCCACCTTGTATTTTATTTTTAAATTCATTATCTTTAGATATGGTTATTGCAAGATTATATGCTTCTTCTTTATTGTACACCTTATCTTTAACTATTGTTTCAAATATCTTATGAACAAATGTTCCTAAATCAAGTGGACTTGTTCCCCCTTCCTCTTCTTCTTCAAAATCTCCTCTTGATGGCATTTGATAAAGATTATGAAGCTCAAACTTCTTTGGGCATTCTAAATATTCTGATAATGAAGATGGAGAAAAAATATATGAATCAGTTGTAAAAGTAAGACCTGATTTTGATTCATCTGCTTTTTGCTTAGCTTGATTTAATAAATTTATATCTGGATAAGTTGCTTTAAGATCTTTAATTAAGTTCTCTGGATCTTTTCTTCTTGAAACTAAGTATTTTAATAATCTAGTTATTAATTCTGAAGTTGAATCTACATCTAAAGAATTAATTAGTTGATATTTAAGTTCAGAACTATATTCTTCTGATTTTGATGATGGAGAAATAATTGTACTTTTTTGCTCTTTGTCTTCTATATATTCTGTGTTTGGATTTTCCTTATATTTAATTTCATTTAAGAAAATTGATTGTAGGTTTGTTGTTCCTTTTTCTTGATTATATGATTTTGCATATGTTAATATTAAATTACTTTTTGCTCTTGTAAACCCAACATAACATAATCTTCTTTCTTCAAATAAGAATATATTTTTTTCATAATTTTTAAGCTTTTCTTGTATTTCTTTTTCAGTTAAATTATTAACATCTTTCCAAGATTTAATCTCTGAAAGCCTATCAGGAATTAATTCTTTTGGAATAAGTGGTTCATTTGGTGTTCTTCCTATTGGGAACCTTTTATCTGCAAGATTTGTTAAAATAACAGTATCAAATTCTAAACCTTTTGATGCGTGTATTGTCATTAACCTTACTGCATCTAAGTCTTTTGTATAGGATGATTCTATATTTATTTCAAGCTTATCTATTATTTCTAAATAATTAATAAAATCAACTAACTCTTTGCTATGTATTTTATAAAAGCTTTCAGTTATTTCATAGAATTTCTTAAGATTATATAAATGTTCTATGTTTTCAGGAGAACGTTCATATGTAAATGCTCTATTAAGTCCACTAAGTTCATAAACATCTAACACAAGATCTGGTAATGCTTTATTACTAAGTTTAGATAGTTCATTTAATTTAGAAACTACCTTTTCAACAATTCTTTTTCCATCTTCACTCAAATCTACTTTGGATTCAAGTAATGCTTGATCAATAGATATCTTTTCATCTCTTTTACTTTTAAGATATCTCCCTATCTTTAATGAATCAGAAGGGGATAATTCATTTGAATAATGGAATAAATGCCACCATCCTTGATCTCCTATTCCTGCTCTATTCATTATGTTTGATAATATTGATAAATAAGAGATGATTGTTTTGACTTCTCTAAATCTTAAAAAATTAACTTTACCTGAATAAGTATACTTAATTCCTTTTTGAATTAATGCTTGCTTAAGAACCTCTGCTTGAGCGTGTGTTCTAACTAATATTGCAATTTCTTTTAAAGGCACCTTTTCTTCTATTTTCTTTAAAACTATATCTCCCACACATCTTGCTTCCTCATAATTATCAATTAATTCAATAACTTTAACCTTATCTCCTTGTCTATCTTGATAATTTGAATTTAGATGGCAATCAGATACATTATTTTCATAATTGGTTTTAATTAAATCATATGCTATATTTAAAACAGTATTAGGAGATCTTCTGGATTTATCTAAATAAAAAATATCATTTGTATCATTAACATTAAAGTTCTTTTTAAATTCATCAAGATTATCTTTATATGCACCTCTAAATCCATATATTGATTGATTAGAATCTCCAACAACAGTTATATTCTTATGGTTTGCAATATAATTAATTAATTGAAACTGTAAAAAGTTAGTGTCTTGAAATTCATCAATTAAAACATATTTGTATTTTTCATTGTATTTTTCAGATCCAAACTTATTAAATAGTTCTAAAACATAATAATTAAGATCTGAGTAATCTAAGTAACTCTTTTCTTTCTTAAAAGAATCATATTTTTTCCAAATATCTATGAATTGTTTAAATTTAATAAATTCATCATATTTTTCAATAAATTCTTTTAGTTCTTTTTTTGCTTCTGCTTGTTTGGTTTTTGGTAATGGACTTAAATAAATTGTATTAAGATCTGTTTTCATTTTTTCATAAATATTATTTAAATTATCTTCAGTACCGTACTCTAAAAGAAAAGGTAGTTGCTTTTGATTATATTCTTGTATCTGAGATAAAGAAACTCCAAAATCTTTTGCAGTATGTATTGTTGAGATATATCTGTTTGCCCAATAAGGAGCAATATTTAGATATTTGTAGAGAATAACCTTTGCATCATCAGGGAGTAAGATTTCAAAATCTGGATCGACACCAATTTTTTCTCCATCCTCTTTTAAAACATCTGAACAAAATGAATGAAATGTTTTTACAATCACTTTTTCTTGATTTATTACATACTCTTTAATTAGTTCTTCTCTTAAATGATTAGTAGCTTCATTTGAGAAGGTAAGACAAAGGATTTCTTCTGGCTTGTATAACTTATCATCTACTATATGTTTGATCTTTTGAATAATAGTATATGTTTTTCCTGTTCCTGCACCTGCAAGAACAATGCAAGGTCCAGTAGTTTTAGCAATTGCCTTTTCTTGAGAAGTTAGTTCTGCCATATTTATCAATAATTAAGTGGGAATGTGTTTTAATATATATTCTTTTAGCTTAAATTGTTACTCTGTTGCATAACTCACAATATTTTTGATCAGCCTTATCACTGACATCCAATTGTTGTCAGCAGTTTTTCATAAGATTATAAAGATTAACCTTTGCCATCATTTCATTATACAAGAACTTCTTATTTTTGGACAAGTATACACACTTTTATCAAAATACACTGGATTTTAGCAAGTATCTTTCTTAAGTACCCCTTTTAATAATTAGCTTTCAACAGTGCTTCTTTTAAAGCCTGGATTGATATTCTGCGCGTTAACCGAGCGGAACCGGTTAAGCTCCAGGCGAGATTTGAACTCGCGACCTCGTCCTTACCAAGGACGCGCTCTACCAGGCTGAGCCACAGGAGCAAACTTCTAAAATAATTATACT
>Ga0172369_10007297_pt1 | contig 12860 bp, 9 predicted proteins | sample LakKiv25m_FD_114539 | JGI IMG/M metagenome (GOLD analysis project Ga0172369, IMG submission 114539) | Freshwater microbial communities from Kabuno Bay, South-Kivu, Congo - kab_022012_11.25m | ecosystem: Environmental > Aquatic > Freshwater > Lake | place: Democratic Republic of the Congo... | reverse complement strand
TGGCGACGGGGGTGTTTAATTTTTACAATAGGCGTTGAAGTCAGTGAAGGGGTGAAGGGGATGAACGGGATGACACATCCCCTTCACCCCCTTCATTTTTTCAAAGAGGCAACATGGTTTACGATGACGTACTCGCAAGCGCAGCCGAAAAACTTTCAAGCGACGAGCGTTTGCGTTCCAACTTAACCGACGACGAGTTCAACCCGATTCTCGATTGGGCGATTGTCGGGCTGGGGAAGAAAACAGCGAAGGCGAAGGACAAAGCCGCCGCGCAGAAGATCGCCGCAAAGGAATTGAAGCGGATCGAATCGGTGATGAAGGCGATCAACGATTTGTTGACAGGGGGCAACACGCCCACGCTGGAATCGGCGGCGAAAGCGTTGAAGTTGAAACTGCCGAAGCGGAAGATCGAAGCGAAGGATCGGGCGTCGTTCATCCGAGAAGTGTTGAGTCTGGTGAAGTGATCGAGCGAGTCTCGTCATTGCGAAGAGCGAAGCGACGAAGCAATCTCTAAAAAATTGATGGCGATTGCTTCGCCGCCTGCGGCGGCTCGCAACGACAGTTTATCCATGCCCATTTGTCGCAAACTCTTTTATGTCGTGATGGCATTGATGTTGACGGCGTGTCTGGTGGAAGTGGAACCGCCGACGGCGACCCCGCGTCCGACGACTGCCTCATCCGTTTCAACGTGGTATCTGCTCTTTTTTACCTCACCCAAATATCCCGATAAAGAAAGTGATCACACCGGCAAAAGTTTAGACGAGAAGTTGACGATTGTGATCAACTCCGCCAAGTCGAGCGTGGACATGGCGATCTATCAACTCGATCTGCCGACGGTGACTCAGGCGTTGATTGACGCCAAGACTCGCGGCGCGCGAGTGCGCGTGGTGACGGATGTAGATATTTACGAAGACCCCAAAGAGAATCCGCCATTCAAACAGTTGGAGAAGGCGGGGATTAAAGTTGTGAGCGGCAATCCCAATGGCATCATGCACGACAAGTTTGTGGTGGTGGATAACAGTGTGGTGTGGACAGGGTCGTGGAACTTCACGACGAATGATACGTATCGTTATAACAACAATGGCATTGTGATTCAATCATCGCGCTTGGCGAACAATTACACAGTGGTGTTCGAGAAGATGTTCAACGACAAGTTGTTCGGGGCAAAGCGCAAAGGCGGCGGCACGACGCCCAAGCTCACCATCAACGGAGTCAACGTCGAAAATTATTTTGCTTCGGATGATGCCGTGACGACAGCGATTGTGAATCGACTCCGGCAAGCAAAGACTTCGATCCACTTCATGGCATACTCCTTCACCGAGGACGAGATCGGCAAGGTTCTCTTGGAGCGTTTGTTAGCAGGTGTGAAGGTGCGCGGCGTGTTCGAGAACACCGGCTCGCAGACTCAGTTCAGTGAGTTCAAGGGGTTGAAGGCGGCAGGCGCGGATGTGTTGACCGACGGCAACCCCTATTTGATGCACCACAAAGTTTTTATCATCGATTCGCAAACCGTGATCTTCGGCTCGTTCAATTTTTCGGCGAATGCCCAAAGCGACAATGACGAGAACTTGCTGATTGTGGATGACGCTGGAATGGCGAAATCGTTTGAGGAAGAATTTACGCGGGTGTATGCCACAGCGAAGAACCCGTCGAAGTAGTTACCGCTTCTTGGATCCACTGCCCAATAGCGACCCCATCACGCCGCGTACTAATTCGCGTCCCAGCGTGCTGCCTGTTGCTCTCACAACCGAGTTGATCACCAATTGAGTTTGCTTAGCGCTGGCGGCGGCAGCCTTTGCCGCCTCGCGTTCTTCTTTGGCTTTCCTCTTTTCTTCCGCTTTTGCCGCCGCCGCTTCTTCCTTAGCCTTCTTCTTTTCTTCTGCTCGACTCACCGACGCTCCACTTTCAACAGTTGCCTTCCCGGCGCGACCTTTTAGCAGCTCGTAGGCTGATTCACGATCTATAACTTTCTCGTAATGTCCGGCGACCAATGACGTGCCGATGACCTGCTTTCGTTGGTCGGGTGTGATAGCGCCGATGTAACTTCCGGGCGGCACAATCCACGCGCGCTCGACGACGCCGGGTGTGCCTTTCTCGTCCAAGAAAGAGATCAATGCTTCGCCCACACCCAATTCCGTGATGACCTCTTCCACTTTGAGTTTCGGGTTGGCGCGGAAAGTCTGTGCCGCGGCGCGGACGGCTTTTTGATCTTTTGGGGTGAAGGAGCGTAAGGCATGTTGAACGCGGTTGCCGAGCTGCCCCAAAATATCTTCGGGTATGTCCATCGGGTTCTGGCTGATGAAATAAATGCCCACACCTTTTGAACGGATGAGGCGCACGACTTGTTCAATCTTGTCCACCAATGCTTTGGGCGCGTCGTCAAATAACAAGTGTGCTTCGTCGAAGAAGAACACGAGTTTAGGTTTATCCAGATCGCCCGCTTCGGGCAGCTGCTCGAATAGCTCTGCCATCAGCCACAGCAAAAAGGTAGAATACACCATCGGCGATTGCATCAACTTATCACTGGCAAGAATGTTGATCACACCGCGCCCTTTGCCGTCGGTTTGGATGAGATCGTCAATGCTCAACGCCGGTTCGCCAAAAAATTTATCGCCTGCTTGTTGTTCCAACGCCAGCAGCCCGCGTTGGATCGCGCCGATGCTGGCGGCGGAGATGTTGCCATACTCGGTTTTGAACGTTGCCGCGTTTTCGCCAACGTGTTGACACATCGCGCGCAGGTCTTTTAAGTCCAGTAACAACATGCCGTTGTCGTCCGCCACTTTGAAAACAACGGTCAACACGCCGCTTTGCGTATCATTCAAATTCAACAAGCGGCTCAACAACATTGGACCCATATCCGACACGGTCGCCCGAACCGGATGCCCGGCTTCGCCGAACACGTCCCAGAACGTCACGGGCAGCCCCTCAAATTTAAAATCAGACAGCCCCAACGATTTGATGCGCTCGGCAACTTTTGTATTCGACTCTTTGCCGGGTTGGCTCAAGCCGCCCAGATCACCTTTCACGTCTGCCATAAAAACTGGAACGCCGATGCGGCTGAACTTTTCGGCGATGGATTGCAGCGTCACCGTTTTGCCGGTGCCGGTTGCCCCGGCGATCAAGCCATGCCGGTTTGCCATGCGCGGCAACAAGTGAAATTCATTTTGGTTCTTGGCGATCAAGAGTGGTTCTGTCATGTGCGGCTCCCTTCGATTGTTCTGGAATTATACTAACATTATTTAAATGTTAGAGGCGATGTTACGTGATAAAATTTCTTTGCGCACAATCCCAATCTCTATGCCTCTTGATCGCTTCTCCCGCAACATCCACTACCTGCGCGTCAGTCTGACAGATCGTTGTAACTTGCGTTGCGTCTACTGTATGCCGGAAGATCAAACCTTCCGCCCCAAGCCCGAACTCATGCAGGATGAAGAAATGCTCGCGCTGATTCGATTGTGCGCCGAGATGGGCTTCGACAAATTTCGACTCACGGGCGGGGAGCCGACGGTGCGCGCCAACATCGTTGATCTGGTGCGCGGCATCGCCCAGACTCAGGGGGTGCGGTCTCTCTCCATGACGACCAATGGAATTTTATTGAACCGTTTAGCGAAACCGCTAGCGGAAGCCGGGCTCAACCGCGTCAACATCAGCATTGATTCACTGGACCCAATAAAATTTAAACGGCTCACACGTTGGGGATCGTTTGAGGATGTATGGGAAGGGATCACCGCTTCAGAAGAGGCGGGCTTGACTCCGATTAAATTAAACGCGGTGGTGGTGCGCGGCTACAACGAAGACGACGTGGTTGATCTGGCGCGATTGACTCTCGATCACGCTTGGCAGATGCGCTTTATCGAGATGATGCCCTTCGGCGATGTCTCCGAATTTCAGACCACTCAAATCGTCACCGCCGAAGAGATGCGAATGCGAATCAGCGAAGCCATTGCGCCGCCCGAACCGATTGACGGCGGCAAGCTCGACGGCGAAGCGCGTCTCTATCGTCTGCCCAATTCCAAAGGCGATCTGGGATTTATCAGCTCGGTCACAGAACCCTTCTGCGCTTCCTGCACACGCGCCCGCCTCACCGCCGATGGTCGTTTGCGAATGTGTTTGTTGCGCGAGTATGAACTCGATCTCTTAACGCCCTTGCGTCAGGGCGCGTCAACCGATGATCTCAAAAACATCATCAGCACCGCCGTGTGGAACAAACCGTGGGGGCATGGTCTGGCGCACAACGTGATACCGATGAATAGGGTGATGAGTGAGATTGGGGGATGAATCTACTCATATGCCAACACTTCCCTCACACTTAACATCGAAGCGCGATGCGCGGGCGCGAAGGTGGCAAGGGTGGCGAGGGCAATTGAACCCAACAACCACAACGCCACACCCTCCGGCGGAAAAGTGTAGAGCAACGGCGCGCGGACGAGTGAGTCGCCCACTTGATTGCTGAGGATCACGCTCAACGGGTAGGCGAAGATCGATCCCCCGATCCAACTCGCCACCCCGATAAAAATTCCCTCCAATAAAAACACCATCAGCACCGACATATCCGACGCGCCCAGTGATCGCATCACGCCAATCTCGCGCGTGCGCTCCAAGACGTTCATGCTCATCGCGCCAGAGAGTCCCAGCGCGCTGACCACGCCGACAATCGCCGCCATGATAAATAGAAAGACGATGAGGATGTTGAACTGTTCGCGCACGGAGCGCACCGCATTGGGCGTGGGACGGATCGAGCTTACGCTGTAATCGGCTTTGAAAGTGGATTCGAGAGTCTGCGCTACACGAGCGTGCGCGTCCGAGTCGTGACCTTTGAATCGAATCTGCAAAATGCCCACGCGCCCGCTCTCGCCTGCTACTTGCGACGAGTAGTAAGGATAGTTGATGTAGGCGTAGGCGCCCGCCAAAATTCCACGTGTGACGCCGACGACGCGATACGTTTTCTCTTTGGCGTTGATCTTCAAATTAATTTCGTCGCCTACTTTGATGTCGGTCTCATCGCGCAGCAAGTCGGTGTTGATCACGACAGCGTTGGCGTCGTCGGGCAGCAGCCAGCGCCCGCTTAAGATCGTCGGTTTGATCATGCGTGTATCGGCCGGCGGCGCAAAAATTTGGATGCTGCCGCTCTCGGTGTCGTCGTCGCGGATGCGGCGACCGACACTGAAACCCCAACCTTCCGCCCAATCCACGCCGTCCACGCTTTCGGCAACTTGCGTCACAGCCTCTAAACGATAGGGGCGGCTGAATCGAATCTCGGCGTCGTAGTCGCGATACTTGATGGCGTTGTCGAGCGTTTGCAAAAGTGAAGCGCGCACGCTGTAGACTCCGATGAAAGCGGCGCCGCCGATGACGAGCGTGGTGAGGGTGAGGGCTAAACGCGCTTTGGCGCGGACGGAGTTTCTTAAAGCGAGCAAGAGTGGCGCGGGGAGTCCGCGCACCCGATGGAGAATCTGATCCACCAGTCCGTTGCCGAATCCGGCTACTTGAGTCTCGCTGTAGATCGCTTCTCTCACGCTGACGGTGACGCCGCTGATAATCGGGATCAGGGCGGCAACGAGTGGGACGAGTAATCCGAAAATAAATTGCAGCGCTAACACGGATGGTTGAAGAGGTGAACTGACGATCTCGAAGTTGACGAGACCGCCGACGTAATGGGTGAGACCGTACGCGCCCAACGCGCCGAGCGGGATGGCAATGGCGAGGGCCAGCAGACCGAAGACGACGATCATCACGATGTAGATGCCGATGAGCTGGCGCGACAACGCGCCGATGGATTTCATGATGCCGATCTGTTTGAGTTGTTGACCGAGCAGGGCGTTGATGGTGTTGATGACCAAGAAACCGCTCATGAGGAGAGTCATGTAACTGAGTGCGCTCAACACGAGCAGCAAAGGTTCCAGCGCGTCACTGGCAGGGTGCTTGCCCGGTGTTGGCACAAAGGTGGTGAAGACGGTGCGCCCGCTGTTTTCGATCTTGCGCCGCACTTTCTCGGCGACGCGCTCGATATGATCTTTGTCGCGATCCTTTTCGTTGACGATGAAGTTGAGTGCCGTGAACTCGCGCGTCACGCCGAGCCATTCCAACGTATCCATATTCACGTAGGCGTAGGCCATGCCGGTGAACTTGGCGGGCGCAAGCAAAAGATGATGCGTCGTTCCGGCGATGGGCAGGCTGCGGCGTTTGCCGTCGGGCAGTTCAATGGTGACGGTATCCCCGACACGGGCATTGATCAGCGCGAGCGATTGTCGTTCGATCAGAATCTGTTTATCCGGCGGGGGCCAGGCGCCCACCTGAGGAAAAATTTTGTCCACGCGGATGTCGTGATAATCGCGCACGGCGTAGAGGGTCATGTCGTTCCACTCATCCGCGCCGGCCTTGACGCGCACGCTGATCGTGCGCCGCGCGTCGGCGTCTTTCACTTCGGGCATGGCGCGAACCGCGTCGAGGACGTCTTCTTTAAATGGCGAGACGCCGATGATGGCGCTGGGCGGATCAATGGTGGCGTAGACCGCGTTGAGATCGTTGGCGAGAATAATTTGGGTGGAGTTGATCGTGCCAATGGCGAAGATTCCGGCGGCAATAGAAAACACGACGAGCATCGTGCGCGTTTTGTTGCTCCAGATGTCGCGCAGCACTTTGCGCCATCGGGGGTAGGGGGCAAGCATTTGTGATTCGTTTTCCTTTTATTTCACACGAAGGTGTTGCAGGGTTCGTAGAGACGTTGCATTGCAACGTCTCTACAAAAGATAATTATACGCAAGAGGGTGAGACGATGATGAGAATCCCTCACCCCCAACCCCTCTCCCGAAAATGATGAGCAAAGGTATTTTCGGGAGAGGGGCTGGGGTGAGGTCACCCCATCACGCTTACCAACGGATTCACCAAAATATAATCCACCGTCGCTTTGCGTTCAATGGTGCGGATGCTGGATCGCAATTCGTCTAACGGAATTAAAACATTTTCCATCGCCACGACGTGAGTCGCTTTCACCGAGTCAATGGCGTGGATCGTTTCGTCAATCCAGTTCGCGCCGGCGTGGGCGAGCAACACGTCGCAGACGATCCCCTCTCCTTGCAAAATCCGCATCACTTCATCCACACGTTCATGATGTTTGGCGTTGATTGTTTCTGGATCCGCCTCATCATATTGCGCCTCAATGCCGAAGCGCCCGGTGCGCAGCGCCTCTTCGGTGATCTCGCCAAAATCCAGGACGTAGACCGGGGCGTTGTAGGCGGTGGCTAAACCGATCACCGTCGGCAGCACCGGCACGGTGTTGTACATCGGTCCAATCGGCATCAAGATGGATTTCGTCGCCACCTTCAAACTGTAGAGCTTGTAATAATCTTCGCACGATTCGATCAACTCTTGATGCTGACCCATGCCCTTCACGGTGACGCCGCCATCGGCGTCAAAACCCAACACGATAATTTTATCGGCATTGATGATGGTGCTGAGGCGATGGGCGATGTTGAGTGAGGTGCGCCCGCGCGTCAATGTATCGAGAGATCGCATGACGATGGCTTGACTGCGATTATCGAGCGCCGACGTTGCCTCATCGAGCAACAAAATAGACGGCTGCGCCAGCGCCGCGCGCGCGATGCTCAGTCGCTGCTTCTGCCCGCCACTTAACCCCTCGCCCATTTCGCCGATCATCGAGTTGTAACCGTCGGGCATCTTCTCGACAAAATCTTCGATGTGGCTGACCTCTGCCGCCTTCCTCAAATCTTCATCGCTGGCGTTGGGGTTAGCGAAGCGCAGATTATCGGCAATGGTGCCACGAAAGAGAACGACCTCTTGCGCGACCCAGCCCAAGTTGTCGCGCAATGACGACAGTTTAAGATCGCGCACATCGTAGCCATCAATGGTCACGCGCCCGCTGGTCACATCGTAGAAGCGAGCGATCAAATTGAACAAGGTGGTCTTGCCTGTCCCCGACCCGCCTACGATGGCAACCTTCTCGCCGGGCAAAATCTCAAACGAGAGGTTCTTCATGCGCCAGGCGTTTGAGCCGAACTCGTAACTGAAGTTCACATTTTCAAACTTGATGTGACCCTTCAGTTTTTCTACGGCAATGGCTTGATGTTTTTCGGTGATCTCCGGTTTGATGTCTATCAGGCGCAGCACGCGGTGTGCCGAGACCAGCGACGATTGAAAGCTTCCTAAGGCGTTGCCAAACGCCGTGACGGGCGCGACGAACTGGCTGAAGAATCCGGCGAAGCTGACCAACAACCCCAGATCGTATAAATCATTGATCGTCCCAAACGCGCCCACGCCGTAGATCAACGCTAACCCCAAGCCGCTCAGGGCGTAGAACACGGCGACGTTGCTCACAGTAAGCTCCATGTTGTGGGTCATCTCGTCTGCCATCACCTGCAATTGGCGGCTGAACCCTTGTACCGTCCGTTCCTCTTGCACAAAAAGTTGAATGTCGCGGATGGCGTTTAAATTTTCGCCGAGCGTCGCGCTCACATCGGCAAACAGGCGGCGATATTTTGCCGCCAACTTTTGCATTTGCGGAATGAACACGCTGAGGCTCAACCACTGCAAGAAGCCGACTAAGATGATGCTCGCCAATGCGAGCTGCCAACTCAAGAGAAACATGAAGATCACCGCAAGGACCAACATACCGGCGTTGACGAGCAAGAACGGAATGTGCTGCGTGAGGAAAACGCTGATCACTTCAATATCGCTCATGCCAATCGAAACGAGTTCGCTGGCTTCGTGGAGGCGAAAGAAATTTGGGTTGTGCGTGGTCAGGCTGCGATAGAAATCGCTCCGAAAATCTACCATCATGTCTTGGGCAAGTTTGGCAGTGTAGGCGCGCCCCTGCCGCATGAGAAACGTGCCGAGCAGGGTGAGGACGATCATGTAGATCAAGATCGTCGTGATCTGTTGAATGCCTTCGGCGCGCGTGGCGGCGTTCTCTGCTTTGGGAACGGCAACGTCTAACAACGGTTGAATTGCTTGCAGTGTGAGCGAGGAAGCCAGCGTCGCCAACAAGATGGCGGCGATGGCGGCGATCCACGCGCCCTTTTGCCGTGAGGCATAATGCAGCAACGTCTCAAGCGCAGTTTTAACTTGTATCGTCGAGAGTGATTTGGGGGCGAGGAGGGTGTTGCTTTTGGCTCTCAAAATTTATTTCTTCGCTTGCTTTTCCAGTTTTGCTTTATCGCCGATCTTCTTCAACACCAAGCCAACGCCGCCCAGCGGGTTGACCAGCGTGGTCGTCGCCACTTCAAAAATATCGGGACCCATCACGGCAAGTGTGTTGATGAACTTCTCCAAGCGGCTCGGGTCGGGTTCTTCGCCTTTTTGGGTTTGCTCTTCGATCTTCTTGGCTTCGGTTTCGATCTTGGCGACCGTTTCCTTTAAATCTTTCTTGTCGTCTTCGGAAACCGGCTGCGACTCGATCTTCTTCTCCATCTCTTTGCGCCAATCCACAAACGCTTGTTGTGTCGCCGTGATGGTGACGATCTTGTCGCGTCCCACAATGTCGCCGCCGACATTCACCGTGCCGCCGCTAATGTTCACGCCGCCGCTTTGACCTTTATCGTCGTCTGCCATGAGTAGCCTCCTGAAGTGAGATGAGGATATTGTAACTTGTAGAGACGTGGCACGCCAGTCCCCGCAGCGAAGCGAAGTGGGATGCAACGTCTCTACAGGGTGCGCTATAATCCGCGCCGTGACCCATCTTCAAACAATTTTATTTGATCTCGACGGCACGCTCATCGTTGACCAAGTTTCCCTCGTCACCCAATTCATTCAATACTGCAACCGGCTCGGACACGACACCGGCGACGTCTATCGTGAACTGTATCGCTGGCGGCACGAGTTCTGGGTGGATTCAGATCGCATCAACGCCGACTTCAAGCAACTCGGCGAGCGCGGCTTTTGGGTGAACTACCACAAACAGCAATTAAATTTTATGGGATTGAACGATTCGCTCGATGATCATGCCGAACAGATCACTCACTGGTTCTACGAAGACGGATCGCGGCGCACTGTAACTGTCGCCGCCGACGCCCGCGCAACCATCACCCATCTTCGGGCGCATGGACTCACTACAGGTCTCGTCTCGAACCGCGCCTACAAACTTGACGACGACGTTGCTCATCACGATCTCAACGGACTCTTCGACTTCACCCTTGCCGCAGGCGAAATCGGGGTGTGGAAACCTAACGCCGGAATTTTCTTGCACGCGCTGAAGTTGGCGAACTCCACGCCTGCCTCCACTGTGTATGTCGGCGACAACTATTACGTGGACGTCATCGGCGCGCGCAACGCCGGACTCACCCCGATCCTGATCGACCCCGAAAACATTTTCCCCGACGCCGATTGCAAGGTGATACGGAGTTTGAAAGAGCTTAGAGCTTTGGTATAAAAGGAGTCAGCAGACAGAAGGCAGGCACTCCGAGCGGAGCGGCGATGTTGTATCGCCGCGTAGTCGAGGAGGTGGGGAATTCTTGCATTCTTCGCTCCCTCGACTGCGCGATGCGAAGCGCATCGCTCCGCTCGGGATGCTTCTCGTTTTGAGATTCTGATCTTCTTCTAATAATCATTTATTATTCTGTCTTCTGACTCCTAATTTCTGAATACCCATAAGGTGGATAACTATGACTAACCCTGAACCTCAAACCCTCGAATTCCGCGCCGAAGTGCGCCAACTGCTCGACATCCTCGCCCACTCTCTTTACACCGATAGAGAGATTTTTTTGCGCGAGTTGATCTCCAACGCTTCTGACGCGCTCAACCGTTTGCAGTTTGAGACGTTAACGAACCGCGACGTGTTAGACGCCGACGCCGAACTTAAGATCACGGTGACAGGATCAGAAGACGGCAAAACCTTGATCGTCAGCGACAGCGGAATCGGCATGACGCGCGATGAGATGATCGAAAATCTCGGAACCATCGCTCATTCCGGCGCGAAGTCGTTCATCGAATCAATTAAAGAAGGAAGTTCGGCGCAAGACATCATCGGGCGATTCGGCGTGGGCTTTTACTCCGCGCTCATGGTCGCCGATGAGATTCAAGTGACGTCGCGCTCGTATCGCAAAGATGAAACCGCGTGGACGTGGACCTCGAGTGGCGGCGACAGTTACACGCTCACGCCCGCCGAGAAAAATGATCGCGGCACGACCGTCATTTTAAAGTTGAAGGACGACGCCGACGAGTTCGGCAAAGAGTGGCGCCTTGTGCAGATCATCCACAAACATTCGGAGTTCGTCGCCTTCCCGATTTACGTCAAAGAGAAAGTCGTCAACAAACAAACTGCCTTGTGGCGGCAAACGCCCGCGCAAGTGACCGAGGAGCAGGCGGATGAGTTTTACCGCGAGCTGACTCTCGATTTTGAAAAACCGTTGCTGCGTGTGCAGCTCAACACCGATGCGCCGGTGCAGATGTATGCGCTGTTGTTTGTGCCAGCCAAAGCCGAGTTGGGCATTTTGTCGGCACGCCGCGAAGAAGGTCTCAAGTTGTATTCGCGCAAAGTGTTGATCCAAGATTTTTGCAAAGACCTGCTGCCCAAGCATTTTCGTTTTGTGCAGGGCGTGGTGGACTCGGAAGATTTGCCGTTGAACATCTCGCGCGAGACGGTGCAATCGAACAAAGTGATGGAGCGCATCACGACCGCGCTGACTCACAAAGTGATTGACGAACTGCGTAAGTTGGCGAGCGACGACAAAGAAAAATATGCGACGTTCTGGGGACAGTTCGCGCCGTTTATCAAAGAGGGCGTGTCAATGGATTATGCCAATCGGCAGAAGTTGTATTCGCTTCTGCGATTCCATTCGTCAACGTCCGGCGGCGAGTGGGCTTCGTTGAATGATTACGTCGGGCGCATCAAGCCGTCGCAAAAGTCTATCTACTATTTGCTGAGCGACAGCGACAAAGCCGCTTCGATCAGCCCACACATGGATTACTTCCGCAAAGAGGGTATTGAAGTTTTGTATCTCAGCGACCCGATGGATCATTTCATGATCAACGGCATCCCCGAGTATGAAGGCTTTAAATTACAGAGCGTGGATGATCCGACTCTTGATCTTCCCAAAGACGAGTCCAAAGAAGAAAAAGAACCTATCCCCGACGACAATCTTCAATCTTTAATCTTAAAGTTCAAATCTCACTTGGGCGATAAAGTTTTAGACGTGCGTTCAACAGATCGTCTCGTAGACAGCCCCGCTCGTTTGGTGGCGCAAGACGCCAACGCCGCGCACGACATGGCGCGCATCAAGCGGCTGATCGAGAAGGATTACCAGATTCCGAAACGCGTGTTGGAGATCAACAAGAAGCATCCCATCATTCACCGTTTGGCCGATATGGTGAAGGCTAATCAAAATGATGAACTGGTCACGACCTGTATTGATCAATTATTCGAGAGCTCGTTGCTGCTCGAAGGTCTGCACGCCAATCCGGCGGAGATGATTCCGAGGATACAGAAGCTGATGGAGTCCGCCGTAGGCGGAAATCCCAAATCCTAATGACCAAAATCCCAAATTGAGATAGGAGTCAGAAGAGCTTGCCGAGGAGGCGGTATCATAGGTGACAGTCACTTCCTCGCTATTCTTTAGATAAAACGTATTCAGAAAAGTGACTGTCACCTTAAAACGATGAACGCAAAACCTGATCAAATTGCTTGCCCAAGATGCCGCGCAATAGTGAGCCTCTTGGTTAATGGCAATACCATTGATGTTCCTTTGGTTTGTTCGTCATGTGGGCAAACATTCTCACCTCATTTCTATTGCCCAGATGAAAATGAATCAAAGCGTCATGTATTTGCGGCAAGCAAACGTTACGTAGATAACGTGGGCGGGCTGTACACTTTTTGTCCTGCACATACGTTTACTACTTACGCGCTTACT
>Ga0172369_10007294_pt1 | contig 12862 bp, 12 predicted proteins | sample LakKiv25m_FD_114539 | JGI IMG/M metagenome (GOLD analysis project Ga0172369, IMG submission 114539) | Freshwater microbial communities from Kabuno Bay, South-Kivu, Congo - kab_022012_11.25m | ecosystem: Environmental > Aquatic > Freshwater > Lake | place: Democratic Republic of the Congo... | reverse complement strand
CCTGAGCGAGGCGGAAAGCCCTCAACATGAATATTGGGGCTCTCCAGGTAGCGGCCCGAGACCCGGCCCAGCGGAGGTCGGACCCGCCCGTTGTCCCGTGGCCGGCGAGCCCCTACGTTGCCCGGCGTGATCGGCCCCCGGACAGCCTCTCTGGCATTGTGCGCCGCAACATGGACGGCCATCGGCTCGATCCGGGCGTCGGCCGTCGAACCGTCCGCGTCCGACCTGCCGGCGCCTTCCCGTCGCGCGCGCCAGATCGTCGTCGCCTGGACGGGATGCGTGCGTGCGCCCGCCGGCGTGGAGCGTACCAAGGAGGAGGCCCGCCGGCGTGCCCGCGAGGCGCTGGCCCGGGCGCGGTCGGGCGCGGACTTCGCGGCGCTCGTCGCCGGCTACTCCGACGAGCCGGGAGCCCCGGATCGCAGCGGCGACATCGGCGAGGCCGCTCCGGGGACGCCCGTGCGCGAGCTGGACGAGGCGCTCGAAGCGCTGGCGCCCGGACAGCTCGCCCCCGAGCCCGTGGAGACGGTGTTCGGCTTCCACGTGCTGCAGCGGCTGGCCGACGCCGGCCCGTACCGCATCCGCCAGGTGCTGGTGACCTACCGCGGCGCACTGCGCGCTCCACCCGCGACGACGCGCTCGCGCTCGGAAGCGCTGGAACGGGCGCACGGCCTGCTGGCGCGCCTGCGCGGGGGTGCGGAGTTCTCGGCACTCGCGCGGGCCGAGTCCGACGACCGGGCGAGCGCGTCCTCGGGCGGCGTGCTGCCGGAGCTGCGCACGGGCATCGCCGTGCCCGCGCTGGAGAAGGCGGCGCTGGCCATCGCGCCGGGAGGCATCGCGGGCCCCGTCGAGACCCCGATGGGCTTCCACGTGATCCAGCGGCTGCCGTAGCGCTACCAGCGGCTCATCGGGCCCAGGTCGTACACGACGTAGCCGGCGCGGCGCAGCAGCGTCGCGGCGCGGGCGCTGCGCAGGCCGCTGTGGCAGTACACGACGACGGGGCGATCCTTCGGCCCGACCGACCCGAGGCGGCCCGCAAGCTGGTCCACGGGCAGGAGGACGGCGCCGGGCAGGTGTCCGGACGCGAACTCGCCCGCCGTGCGCACGTCGAGCAGACGCGCCCCGGAAGCCACAAGTCTGCGTACCTCCTGGGGATTCGCCTTGCCGAGGCGCGGCAGGACGAGAGTGAAGACGACCAACAGCGCCAGGGCGGCGAGCACGTAGGTCAAGCGGACCTCGGTCGGAAAGATGAAAGCTGGAAGATGAAGGATGTTCAGTCGGACCTCGCTTCGGCAGGGCGCCGTCAGGGCAGCGGCGGCCGGCGGGGCGGCAGGCCGCACGAGTCGGAATCGCGCGCCGACCGGCGCGCCGAGGGCGCCCCTCACGTCGGGACGCCGAGCTTCGGCAGGAGCCAGGTCTGGAGCACCAGCCAGACGGCGAGGAACAGAAGGAAACTCACGGCGTCGCCCACAGCGCACCTCCGGAGGGTAGGAGCCGCGACGGCGCGCGGGGATTCGCTCGTCCTTTTCATCCTTCATCCTTGCCTCGTCAACAGAATCTGTGGGTGCCTACGCAGGAATCGGTAGGGTGGGCCGACCGATCCGCGCCTCCTGCGCCCGACCATGCGCGTGCGATCGCGCGCGGGTCGTCGGCCCGCCCGGCGCTGGCGGAGGGCCGGGCGATTCCGGCGCCTCCAGCCGCGGGCGGGCAGCCGGCCGCGCCGATCGTGGTTGCACTTCCGGGGCGTTGGCGGCGCGGCCGGTCTGCCCACCCTACCGGCCCGGGCCGAGCGCAGCGCTATCCGAGACACCCACAGATTCCGTTGGAGAGCCTCATCCTTCATCCTTCCGATTGCGCTATTCATCCGCGCGCGCCCGCTCCGCGCGCCGCGAGCCACCATGGTCGAAACCGCCGCCGCTCCCGAACGCCTCATGACAGCCGCCGACGTCGAGGGCCTCGCCCCCGCGGAACGCGAGCGCTGGTGGTTCGAGAACGTCTACACCGGACGCGGCGACTCCATGCTCCAGCTCACCTGGCGCGCCGTGATCATGGGCAGCGTGCTGGGCTCCGTCATGTCGCTGTCCAACCTGTACGTGGGCCTGAAGACCGGCTGGGGCATGGGCGTCGCCATCACGGCGAGCATCCTGTCGTACACCATCTGGAGCGCGCTGTTCCGCGCCGGCGTCGTGCGCACGCGCATGACGATTCTCGAGAACAACTGCATGCAGTCGACCGCCTCGGCGGCCGGCTACTCGACCGGCGGCACGCTCGTGAGCGCCATCGCCGCCTACATGATGCTCAACGGCACGGGGCTCTCCACCGGCGTGCTGCTCGCGTGGGTGTTCTTCCTCGCGGTGCTGGGCGTGACGCTCGCCATTCCCATGAAGCGCCAGATGATCAACGTGGAGCAGCTCCGCTTTCCCTCCGGGATCGCCGCCGCCGAGACGCTGCGGGCGCTGCACGCCGAGTCGGGCTCCGGGCGCAGCGCCGCCAGGGCGCTCGGAATCGCATGGCTGGGAGCCTCGCTGGTATCGGTTTGGCGCGACTTCGCCGCGTGGATTCCCGCGGAGCTGGAGCTGTTCGGCAGCCGTCTTGCTGCACGCACGGTGTCCTTGGAACTGAGCCCGATGATGATCGCCAGCGGCGCTCTCATGGGGCTGCGCAACGGCTGGAGCATGCTGCTGGGGGCGACGCTCAACTACCTGGTGCTGGTGCCGTGGGCGGTGTCGCGCGGGGAGATCGCGGCGGACGCGGGCTACCGACAGATCGTGCAGTGGAGCCTGTGGGGCGGCGCGGCGTGCATGGTCGCGAGCGCCCTGACCTCGTTCGCGTTCGAGTGGCGCACCGTGGCGCGCGCGTTCTCCGGCGTATCGCGGCTGTTCGGGGCGAAGAAGGTGCTCTCCGACATCGAGGCGCGCATGGCGGCCGTGGAGGTGCCGCCGTCGTGGTTCGCGGCGGGAGCGCTCTTCGGCGGTGCCGGCGTCGTGGTCATCGCGCAGCGCGAGTTCGGCGTGTCCGCGTGGATGGGCGTCGTGGCGGTCGTCATGTCGTTCTTCCTGGCGCTGGTCGCCTGCCGCGTCGCGGGCGAGACCGACACCACGCCGGTGGGCGCCATGGGGAAGATCACGCAGCTCTTCTACGGCGCCGTCGCCCCGCGGCAGATGACGACGAGTCTCATGACCGCGAACATCACCGCGGGCGTCGCGGATTCCGCCTCCGATCTGCTCTACGACCTGAAGAGCGGCTACCTGCTGGGCGCCAACCCGCGCCGCCAGTTCCTGGCGCAGGCGTCGGGCATCTTCGCGGGCACCTTCGTGTCGGTGCTCTCGTTCCAGTTCGTGGTGCGCGCGGCGGAGGACCTGGGCACGAAGCGCTTCCCGGCCCCGGCGGCGCAGACGTGGCGCGGCGTCGCGGAGCTGATGGGACGCGGCCTGGAGTCGCTGGGCCCGACGCCGCGCTGGGCGATCCTCGTCGGGGCGCTCGTGGGCGTGCTGCTGCCGGTGCTGGAACGCCTGTTTCCGAAGGCGAAACCGTATCTCCCGTCGGCGATGGGGCTGGGGCTCGCGTTCACGATGCCGTTCACGAACAGCCTGTCGTTCGTCATCGGCGGACTGGCCGGATGGATCATCGAGAAGAAGCGCCCGAAGGTCGCCGAGGACTACACGATGCCCGTGGCGGCGGGCGTCATCGCGGGCGAGTCGCTCACCGGAGTGAGCATCCTCATCGCGCAGAATCTGTCCGGATGACGGGCGTTTCCGCGTTCTCCTGAAATCCGCGCCGCCCGCGCGCGGCTGCCGTACACTGGCCCGCCGCGGAGGCGCCCATGTTCGACGCGCACCATTTCGTCTTCGACTGCGAGTCCATCGGGTTCTACGGCGAGGCGTTCGCCTGGGGTGCGGTGCTCGTCGGGCCCGACGGAAAGGAGGAGGGCTCCTGGAGTGCCGCGTGCGACCCCGTGAAGGCGCGCGGCGGGCAGGACGGACGCGCGTGGGTGGAGATGAACGTGCGCGTGCCCGCCTGGGACTGCCAGACCCCGCGCGAGATGCGCAACCGCTTCTGGAAAGCGCTGCAGGAGGCCCGCGAGCGCGCCGGCGGGCCGGTGCTCAACTGGTACCACGTGGGCTACCCGGTCGAGACCGAGTTCCTGCGGCGCGTCTACCGGGATCAGTCCGAAGTGCGCAAGCGCCTCATGCCCAAGCCTGTCAACGACGTCGAGACGATGGTGCTGCTGACCGGACTCGCCGAGCCGGCGCGCCTGCCCGCCGAACTGCCCGAGCACAACCCGCTCTCCGAGGCGCGCTACGCGGCGCGGATCCTGGGCGAGTGCCTGAAGAGGCTCGCGGCCGGGCCGGCGACGACCGGCGTGCTGCGCTGAGGCGCTGCGCGCAGGCGACGACTTCGCGCCCCGATGGCGTGCGCGCAGACGATCGCGACTGCGCCCTTCGTCAATGGTAGCGCACGTCAAGATACGGCTTCTGCCCGAGCCCGGACGACTCCGATGACGGGAACGAAACGTACCCGCCTGTGCTGGGTGACTTGGAGGAGTGGAGGGCGAAGCCGCGCCCGCACGACGACGAATCGCTCGCCCATGCCTGTACGATCGACTTGACGTCGAACGTGCACACGCCTCCCGAGAGCGAGCAGAACGCATACGGGTCGTTCACGGTGCTTCCGTAGTTGTTGTAGTTCAGGCCGCACTCCGACCAGTTTCCTCCCATTCGGTCCACGACGATGTCGGCCGCGCTGCTCGTGGAGGCAAAGACCCCCATCTTCAGCGTCGCAGAATCGATCGTCTTTCCGGCGATTTCCGCGCAGCAGAAGTCGAAGCGGACTGCGCCGTAGTATCGGATCGTTCCTTGGGCGAAGCCGACGGTGACCAGATTCTCGCTGCAATAGTTCCTGCCCGAGTTGGCAGGGCTAGAGTCTACGTAGGTATCGTAGTCAGCGATGCTCTGACACGCGTGGACGCAGCCCGTGCAGGTACCGCTGCCGGTGCACCCGCACCCGCAATCCTGCGCGAAGTCCCAGCCGCAGCCGTCGGAGCGGCACACCTCGGCGTCGCCACCGCCGTTGCAGCGCCGACTGCCGGCTGAACAGATAGTCGATGTGCATGTGCCATTGCCGGTGCAGCCGCAGGCGCAATCCTGCGCGAAGTCCCAGCCGCATCCGTCGGAGCTGCACACCTCAGCGTCGCCACCGCCGTTGCAGCGCCGACTGCCGGCTGAGCAGACAGTCGATGTGCATGTGCCATTGCCGGTGCAGCCGCATGCGCAATCCTGCGCGAAGTCCCAGCCGCAGCCGTTGGACCGACACACATCCGCGTCGCCGCTGGCGTTGCAGCGCCGCGCGCCCGGAGTGCATGCCGTCGAACATGAGCCGTTGGAGCACCCGCATGCGCAGCTTGTCGTGCTGCTCCAGCCGCAGCCGTCGGAGCTGCACGTTTGCACGTTGTTGCCGCTGCACTGCTTCGCGTTGGGCGAACATGCCTGCCCACTGCACGTTCCGCCGTTGCAGCCGCACGCGCAGTCCTCGGCGAAGTCCCAGCCGCAGCCGTCGGAGCGGCACGCATCGGCATCGCCGCTGGCGTTGCAGCGGCGCGCTCCCGACTGGCAGACGGTCCCGCCGCATGTCCCATTGTTGCAGCTGCACGCACAGTCCTGTGCGAAGTCCCAGCCGCATCCGTTCGCGCGGCACACTTCCGCGTCGCCGTTGCCATTGCAGCGACGCGTTCCGGCCGAACAGATCGTCGTCGTGCAGGTGCCCGTGCCGGTACATCCGCACGCGCAATCCTCCGCGAAATCCCATCCACAGCCGCCGGACCGGCACACTTCCGCGTCCCCGCTGCTGTTGCAGCGTCGCGCTCCCGGCGTACAGACCTGTGCGCCGCACGTTCCGTTGCCCGTGCATCCACACGCGCAGTCTTCCGCGGGATCCGCGGCGCAACCATCCGCGCGGCACACAACCGCATCGCCGGTGCTATTGCAGCTTCGCGCTCCTGGCGAACAGACCGTTCCGCCGCAGGTGCCGTTGGTGCAACTGCATGCGCAATCCTGTGCGAAGTCCCAGCCACAACCGTTCGCGCGGCACACCTCCGCGTCGCCGCTTGCGTTGCAGCGGCGCGTTCCAGGAGGAGAACAAACCGTCCCGTAGCACGAGCCGCTGCCGTAGCAGCCGCAGGGGCAGTTCTGCGCAGGATCCCACCCGCAGCCGTCGGCGCGGCAGACTTCCGCATTCCCGTTCGCGCTGCAGCGGCGCGTTCCAGCCTGACAGACGGTCGATGTACACGTGCCGCTCCTCGTGCAGCCACAGGCGCAGTCCTGTGCGAGATCCCATCCGCAGCCGTTGCCCCGGCATGCCTCGGCATCGCCGTTGCCGTTGCATCGCCGGCTGCCCGACGAGCAGATCGGGGCGGCGCACGTGCCGTTCGCGCAACCGCAGATGCAGTCCTGCGCGAGTTCCCATCCGCACCTGTCGGCACGGCAGACCTCCGCGTCCGCGGCGCCGTTGCACCTGCGTTGACCCGTCGAACACGCGGCCGCACTGCAAGTCCCGTCGATGCATCCGCACGGACAGTCCTGCGCCAAGTCCCACCCGCAGCCGTTGGCGCGACACTGCTCGGCATCGTTCGACGAGTTGCACCGGCGGCTCCCGGCGGTACATGTAGGGGGCGTGCACACGCCGGCAGAGCAGCCGCACACGCAGTCCTGGCTCAGATCCCAGCCGCAGCCGTCGGCGCGACAGACTTCAGCATCGCCGGTCGCGTTGCATTGGTGGGCCTGTGGTGAGCAGACGATTGCGCCTGTGCACATGCCGCTGGAGCAGCCGCAGGCGCAATCCTGGACGGTCTCGAAGCCGCAGCCGTCCGAACGACATGCCTCCGCGTCGCCGCTCGAGTTGCAGCGGCGCGCCCCGGAGTTGCAGACACCCGACGTGCAGGCTCCGTTCGAGCAGGCGCACACGCAATCCTGCGCGAAGTCCCATCCGCAGCCGCCGGCACGACAGACCTCGACATCTCCCGAGGATCCGCACCTGCGGGTTCCGGCCGAACACACGCTCTGTTTGCACGCGCCCGCCTCGCACCCGCAGACACAGTCCTCGGGCGTCTTCCACTGGCATCTCTCGCTGCAAGCGGCCGCCTTGCCGTTCTCGTCGCAGCGCCGTTCGCCCTGCTCGCACGCGCCTTGGCCCGCGCATGCTCCCCACGGCCCCGGGACGCCGCCGGAGCAGGTCCGGCTCTGGGTGCCACACCGCTCGCACGGCTGCGTGAACGGTACGCGACACGCGTCCGCGCTGTCGCAACGCTCGTTTCCGATCTGCGCGTCAAGCCAAGCCCGATATGTGAACGCATTCGTGAAGCCGGCCGAGACACCGCACGCGCCAAAGCTGGTCATGCCGGCGAGGCGGAAACTGTGGTCCTGCGCGACGAGCAGCGGCCCGCCGGAGTCGCCCTTCCACGTGAGCGTCCCGCGGCTCGAGTCCCCGTTGCTCACGCGGAGGACGTCGGCGCCCACGGCGTCGATGGCATTTCGTCCGTAGCGACGGAACCCGTCGCTCCGGGCGCCCGACGCGCACGACGACAGTCCGTAGCCCACGAGCGTCGCGAGTTCGCCCGCTTTCGGCGCCGATCCGACCCGCTGCAGCGGTGCCACCGGTGCCGGACCACAGGAGTCCAGCGCGAGAACGGCCACGTCCGCATGGCTCTCAAGGATGTCGTAGGTAGATCCGGCCCGCAGGAAGTAGTCCGGGTGCACGGTGACTGTGGCGCGAATGGCGCTGCTCAGGGCTCCTCCGTAGAGAAAACGCACCCTCGTCTCGGGGTCGCAGTGCTGCGCGTCCATCCTCCATGGCGACGAATTGTCGGGCGGCTGGAAGAACGGGCAGACGCAGTGTGCCGCCGTCACGACGATACGGTCGGCCACCAAGGTTCCGGAGCAGCCGTTTCCAACCTTCACAACGGCCGCGAAGAGGTCGGCGTCGTCGACCTCTCCGTCCAGGATCGTCACCTCATCTTCGGGCGGGGGCGCGCCTTCGCGGTTGAGGCAGTCCGCGTTTTCGGGCGCCCCTTCGGCGCATGCCGACGGGCCGGCGGTCGGGCCCGGATTGGGCTGGGAACCGTCGAAGGAGCAGGCAGCGAGGTGAAGGGTTCCCGAAGCGATGAGCAGGCCGACGACGCGGGACGACCGAAGCGATCGCGAGTCCGAGATACGCATCTTGTCCACCTCCGGGGTGCCCCGCGTTTGCGCGGTGCGCCCGCCCTCGCCGTTGCGTTGGGCGCCCCTGCGGCCCCAAGCGGTCGCAGCGCCCCCTCGGATGCACGCGCACTGCGATGCCGACCACGTCGGCCGGTAGCACAGTTGGTTCTATCAGTCAACTGGCACCAGCAGTGGCAACACCGCGCTACTGAATGGACGCCCGCGACAATTACCGGCGACGGTGCCGTTCCACGGGACGACACGCGGCGTGCCAAGCCAACAGAAGGCCGTAGCAGCCGTCGGCGGTTGTCGCCGTCTCGTTCCTGTCCTAGGCATTTCGCTCCGAACCTGCAGCATCGACGCGCCGGCCGCGTGCAGGGCGTGGGGGTGCCGCGATGCCGGCGGCCGCGGAGCTACCACTGTGCGTGGTGGGCTACTATACCGTCTGTACATGGGTGGAACCGGGGCGGCCCGGCGGCACACAGTTGCCGCCCATGAGCGGCACTCCACAGGGCGTGGCGGCGATCTTCGGAGCCCGCCTGCGCCAGACGCGGCAGGCCCGCGGGTGGACCCAGGAGGACCTCGCGGCGAAAGTGGGCTTCACGGGCAAGTACGTGAGCGAGATCGAGCGGGGGCTGCGCGACGTCCCGATGAGCACCGCCGCCCGCCTCGCCGACGGACTGGGCAGCCACCTCTCTGCCCTCGTCCAACCGGCCGGCGGCGGCAGCCCGGCCGCGTTGCAGCCCGCAGACACCAGGACGGTGCGGACGATGCTCGGCGGGGAGGACCTTCCGGCTGAACTCCGAAGGCTCATCGAGAAGCTTGCCGCGCTGGCGCCGCTGCAGCAGGCCCGCATGGTCCATCTTCTGGCTTGCGGGTTCGGGCTGCTCGATGCGAAGCCATCGCGGCCGCGGCGCCGTTCCCGGTGAGCCCGGCTCTGACGATTCCGTCGTGCATTTGCGCCCGACTTTCCAGTCGGTAGCCGGAGGCGACAGGCCGTGCCTTGCGGCGAAGGGCCTCCATCGTTAGAGGTCGACCCGCCGGGATTTCCCGGCGGGAGCGCGACGTGGCCCAAGCGATGGGCAACCTCAGATCCGTGCTCGGGGCGCGCGTTCGAGCCGCCCGCGAGAGGCGCGGCTGGACGCAGACCGACCTCGCGGCGCGCGTCGGGTACACGGGCAAGTACGTCAGCGAGATCGAGCGCGGGCTGCGCGATCCGCCGGTGAGCACGGTGGCGAGGTTCGCACGCGGCCTCGGCACCGACGCGGGCACGCTGCTCGCGGCGGGAAAGGAAGCCATGCCGCCCGTCCGCTCGATCGAGGCGGACTCTGCCTGCTGCGCCGATGCCTCGCCGGAGCTGCGCGCGGTCCTGCGAAAAGTGAAAGCGCTCCCACCGCGGGCACAGGCGACGATGGCCGCGCATCTCGAGTCGAGCCTGTCGCTCCTGAAAGCGACGCCATCGCGTCCACGCCGGAACCGGCCGCCGCCGACACGCAAGCGCCGCTCCGGCCGCAGCCGTCGGAGTCGCCCGCAAGCCGCGGAATGCGGGCTGCACGCTCGCCGGTCTCACAGCCGCAACGTCAGCCGCACGTACCGCCCGTCGCGGTCGCTGCGCAGCGCGGGCTCGGTCCCGTTGAACGCCCGCATCTCGCGCCGCACGGTCGGCAGGCCGCGCCCACGCTGCTCGGCGAGCCGGCGCACCACGAGAAAGTGGGCCATCGCCTCGTTGCGCGAGCGCGGATGCGCGCCGGCCAGCGCCGCGGCCTCCGTCATGTGGTTGGGCAGTTCCCCAGGGCTCGTGATGTCGAGCCGGTCGGAGAAAACCTCCACGAGCGTGCGCGAGCCGAGCACCGCGTAGTCCCTGTGCGCGACCGCGTTGACGATGCCCTCGCGCACCGCGCGCAGCGGGACGAGCGGCCGGTCCACGCGATGGATGCCCTCGCTCGTCTCGCGCGTGCCCAGCCCCTGCAGCCATCCGACCGCGCGTTCGACCTGCTCGTCGGCGCGTCCCTTGGCCTCGCCCCGCAGCAGCGTCGCGGTCGAGCGATCCGTCCCGGCGTAGGCCACCAGCTCCACCCATGCGTTTCGCAGCGGCTGCAGGGTCTGCGGCTGCCTGCCGAAGCACAGCAGTCCGTACACGGTCGCACGCGGCTCGCCGAACTCGCGCCCGAGGACGCCGCGGTTCAGGTAGTCGTCGACGGCGTCGGGCTGCGGCTGGTCGTCCGTGTCGATGCCCTGCGCACGCAGGAATTCGCGGAACGCCTCGGCGTCGAGGTCGCGCGGACCCGAGCCCGGGACGACCTGTTCCTCTGTCAGCACGAATCCGAAGGTATTGAATAGATCCTGCAGCTCGGCGCCCGAAGGCTCCACGCTGGAGCGGGCGCGGCGCACGAAGAACCGGCCGTGGACCCGGCGGGGCTCCCCGCGGTTGCGGGCGACCTCGATCCAGTGAACGTACCCGCCTGAGACCGGGTGGCGGCCGATGCGCGCGTGCACGGGAGCGCTCAGGGCGGTTTGCAGGAGGGTGGTGATGCGCTCCTGCAGTTCGTCGGGGTCGTCGGCAATGCCCTTGGCTTGGCCGTCGTCGGTCACGCCCAGGACGACGATCCCGCCGTCGGTGTTGGCGAAGGCGCAGATCGCCCGGGCAACGGCGTCCGGGACCAGGTCGCGCTTGAACTCCGTGTGCTCGCCCTCACCTGCTGCGACGCGCGATTCCACCTCCGCCCATTCCATCGAGCGCTCCTCCGCCCGCACCCGGCGCGGCACCGGCCGTCCCGACAATAGCGCTTCGTGCGCGCACGGGCAGGAGTCGTGCTGCGGTCATCTCGTCCCGAGCAGCCGCTCCAGCTCCGGCACGTCGAAGCCCATGACGAGCGTGCCGTGCACGTCGATGACCGGCACGCCCGAGGCGCGCCTGCCCGCGGCGGCGGCCTTGCGGTTCAGCTCCTGTGCCGCATCCGGATCGCGCTCGACGTCCTTGTCCGCGAACGCAATCCGGTGCTCGCGCAGCCACCGGCGCGCCCGCGCGCAGAAGCCGCACCAGGTGGTCCCGTACAGCACCACGTCCTTCGGCGGCGGCGCCGCCTTCGGAGACTCGTCCGCCTCCGCCAGCGTGCGCTCCGCGAACGCCCTCTCCCGTGCGGCACGCGCCTTCTCTGCCAGCTCCGCGCGGGCGGCGACTTCCGCCTTCGCCAGAGTGCGGAGCTCGTCGCGCGCTGCCCTGTCCGCCGGCGCGAGCTTGTCCGCCTGCGTCGCGTCGGCGAAGGCGACCGCGCGCTCCCACTCCCCCTGGGCGAAGGCGATGCGCGCGCTCAGCATCAGCGCTGCCGCAGAGCGTCCGGTCGCGTCGAGCCAGCGCCTCGCGTAGTCCTCGGCCGCGCCGAACTCCTGCTGTGCCAGGCAGGCGCGCGCCGCGATCTCGGCGGCGTCGGCGAGGTCGCGCTGCAGGCGAAGGGCCCGCTGCGCCAGGAAGAGCGCCATGGTCGTGTCGCCGGCGTCCAGGTTCTCGCGCGCGAGCGCCGCCAGGCGCTCCGCCGTGTCGGGGAAGTCCAGCACGACGACGCGTCCGCTGCCCGGCTCGGCGTGCAGCCCGGATTCGGCCTGCGTCTTCCCGGTCTCCGCGGGCTGGGATGCGGCGGCGGCGAGCAGCAGGACGGCGAGAGGCATCGGGTGGATGGTATCAGTCGCACCCGGGATCCGCCATCGGGACGCGCCGATTCGTCCTCAGAACCGCCCCGCGACCGCCATCACCGCCCCGCCCGGCTCCGGCAGCGCCGCCGCCATGAACGACGGATCGCCTGCGACTTCCGCGGGTTTCGACAGAAGCACGCCCGCGACGCCTCCCGCGGCGAGCACGCCGGCCGCCGCGAAGACCGCCGCCGCTCCGACGCCCTTCAGATCTCCGGCCGCGGCCCATGCGGCTCCCCCCGCGCCCAGGCCGACGCCGGCTCCGAGCGCCGCGAACGAGGCGTAGGCCGACGACGGAATCGTCGCGCGCGGCCGCTGTTTCGCGGCCACGCCCTCCAGGTTCCCGTAGCGCCGCACCAGGTGCGCCAGCAGCTCGTCCGAGGCCTCGTTCAGACCCGTGATGATGAACTGTGCATCGCCCTTCACCACGCGCATGATGCGCTTTTCCGCCTTGCCGGCGCCCACGTCCATGAGCGTCACGCTCACGACGGTGCTGGAGCCGACCCGGCCCACCACGGTCGCGATGACGCGGTCGGCGTTGACGGCATCGCCCAGCTTCTTGAGCACGTCGTCGTCGGAGTCGTCGCCGGTGAGCTGCTTCAGGCCGATGGCGCGGATGACCTCCATGACCTCCTTGCGGTTGAGGAACCGCAGGCGCTCCAGCTTATCCAGCCGTGCGACGCGCCGCGTCAGAACTCCTTCGACGACGGCCGTCTCGACGCCCAGGTCCGCCTGCACCTGGGGCGCGAGGACGAACACCTTCAGGGGCGGCGCGTTTTCGGCGCGCGAAGGCGCGGACGCCAGCAGAAGGGCGAGCGTCAGGACGGCCGGACGCATGGAGGCGGCTCCGACGGGTTTCAACCCGTGCAGGTGGGAAGCTGTTCGCAGGGCGTCGTCGCCTCGCAGCGGAAGAGCGTCCTCTGGTCGGCGTCGCCGGTCTTGTCGGCGGTCTCGATGAGCGTCATGCAGTCGTCCACGCAGGCGGG
>Ga0172369_10007293_pt1 | contig 12862 bp, 13 predicted proteins | sample LakKiv25m_FD_114539 | JGI IMG/M metagenome (GOLD analysis project Ga0172369, IMG submission 114539) | Freshwater microbial communities from Kabuno Bay, South-Kivu, Congo - kab_022012_11.25m | ecosystem: Environmental > Aquatic > Freshwater > Lake | place: Democratic Republic of the Congo... | reverse complement strand
TAGAGAACCTTTGCTTCTGCGCAGCGCTCTATGGCATGCCTAAAAGGGAACGTGAGCAGCGGGCGCAGGAGCTTCTGAAAGCATTCGGTCTTGACGATGCCGCCAATCGCAAATTTGCCGTTTATTCGAAAGGGATGAAACGCAAGCTGACCTTCGCCGCAGGTATAATCCACCGGCCGCCCATATTGTTTCTTGATGAACCGACCACAGGCATCGATGTAGCCAGCGCCCGCCAGGTACGGCAGATAATTGCTGACCTGCACGATAAAGGTACAACGATCTTCCTCACTACACACTATATCGAGGAAGCAGAGAGGCTATGCGAAAGGATTGCTTTTATTGTAAAGGGTAAAATCGTTCGGACTGAACGCACGACAGACCTCTTACAGCCCGTACGGGGCAAACATATGATCACCCTCACTATTTCGAATCCGGCGGAGGGCTTGATCAACGGAATGGCGACGGCTTTTCTGCAATACAAATTGCAGACGGCCGCATCCAACCAGATAAATATCGAATCAATGGAACCGGTCGATATCGGTCCGCTGGTGCGTTACCTGGAAGGCCGTAATATCAAGGTTACCGAGGCACGTAAACACGTTCCGTCTCTGGAAGATGTTTTTGTGCAGGTAACCGGCATCCAGGCTGAACTGATGCACAAGGAGAAGGAAAAAGCCGGGGGAGGGGGAAATCAGTGAAAAGCTGGACCGCTTTCTGGAACATATTCATCAAGGACATGCGGACTTATTATCTCAAGCCGCCCAACATCAGCTGGGGGATAATCTTTCCCCTGGCTTGGACAGGGATGTTTTTCATCAAGTCGGGGAGTGGGCTGGAAGGTCTATTGGAACTTCTGCCGGGCGTAATGACTATCGCCATACTATTCGGCACTACTTCGCTGCTGGCGGTGACCATCACCTTTGAGCGTCGAAGCCGGTCATTTGAAAGGTTGCTTCTCGCACCTATCTCTCTGGAATCCCTTATGCTGGCCAAGACCTCCGGGGCTATCCTCTTCGGTATCATCAATGCGTTTGTTCCTGTAGCCATTGCCGCATTTCTGGCAGATCTGTCCGGAGTTGCATGGTCATTAGTTGTGCCTGCCATTATCCTGGTCAGCGTAGTATCTACTTTCCTGGGGCTTTTTATCTCGGTATCTGTAAGCGAGGTATTTGAAGCTCAAACATTTTCTAACTTCTTCCGTTTCCCGATGATATTCCTGTGTGGACTGTTCTTTCCTATACTATCGCTGCCGGTATTTCTACGTCCCCTTTCTTATGTATTGCCTGTAACGTACGGAGTTGATATTCTGCATGGAGCAGTTAACGGTGAACATATAATGTCCTTCACACTTGATTTCCTTATGCTTTGTGCATTTTGCGTTGTTCTGTTTGTATTGAGCCTGCTTATCATCAAGCGGAAGTGGATTGCTTGAGAGCGGTCTAACGAGGATCAATTATAATCCGGCTCTTTGTTAAAACTTAAATCTCGATCCTGTTTTACTGAGTAACTATTCATTAACAAGCACAATATATATGAAGGAGGACGCTTTTCAGGTAATATCACCATTCTTACGATTGAAAAATAGTGATAAAAATCATACAGTGAAAAATCGAAGCTAAAGTTAGGTAATAATCTCACCAGAGATGGTGGGCCATTGGGGACAGTTCCCGAACTCCTGTTTGAGGCTAGAAAGCTTATTCCAGCGCTTCAGCAAATGTTGACATGAGGGCAAAATGTCTGCCACAACATTTTCCGAATGTAGATTTAGTGCCAACAATGTGCCGGTTCTGCATAGAAATACCTGGGATCCAGGCAATTCTCTACTCCATTTAGTGGCGCAATCTTGATTTTGGATATACCTACCATAAAGTTGAATTTTATCGTTAAACCGATATAACATAGAGAGCAACCTGTTAGATGCTTACCCTTTAGTAAACAACAATTCCAGGGAAGTATAATCTTAATCAAGTTTTCAGCTGCCAGTTTACCAGCACAGTGAAGAACTCTTTTTCGAGACCGTGGTTATGCGAACCATTTTGATATTGAAAAAAATAGTTGAGATTCTTTTTGTTAAAGGTAACCTGACGGTACCTCAAATACAGTACCAGTTAAAAAAGCTCTGCGGTATCACCGTGCATCAGAAACAGATCCTTACCATCATCGGCCAACACAGCGAGATATTTGATATAATTCGCGAACGCGGGCAGGCAGACGTCATTCTGACGCCGCAATACAGGAATTTAATTGAGTCTGAGAACAGCAATAAATGAAAAGGACCTTAAGTGGAAATTGCCTACACTCCAAAAGATGCGGTTATAGATACAGTAGCAATAATACTGATTCTTCTTCCTGAGCCTACCACCACAGCGCTTGGCATAGCCTTGATGGCGCGCCCGAGGGGCAACAATCACCAGGCAGGGACCTCGCACAAAGCCTTACATAACTACCCTGATTATGTATACAGGGTGGACAACATACGCGGAAGGGAAATTACCTGGGAAGCAAAGATCATACTGCCCGGACAGCTGCCATTGCAGACGCCAAATAAATCCGGGGTAACACTAAGAAAACGCGAGGAATTACTTTATAGCCGCACGGCAAGCACGCAGCAATCGGGCCAGGTAACCGCTCCGAAATTACCCCCGGGAGTCAAGGTGCACCACTCCCTGATAAGACCTCCTAGAGAGGTCAAGGCAAATCCCAAAATATACGATGGGGAGATAATACATCATACAATCAGGGAACTGCCTAAAGTTACACCGGTGGGCAAAAAGCCAGCATCCGGTATTAAAATGCACCACACAATAGAAAATAGCCCGGGCTACATCATTGCACAGCGTGCGGATAAGCAAGGCAAATCACAAAACACCGTTGTTCACCACACGTTAAAAAATGCTCCGGCCGCGCATATAGATAACCCGGTTAAGATCGAGAAGCCGCCGCCTGTTATCAGGCAGCATCACGCTATCAATTCAAATCCGCCGCTAAACGGCAGGGCCCCGCTAATACCACCACCAGTATCAAAGAAACGTGGGCAGCTTATCAGGAAGATTGATAAGCCATAGTTACCGGGCTAACCTGATCAGTGCAACCCGGGCCAAAGGGAATCTCTTTCAGGATTCTGCTATAATAGAACCGCAAAACCCCTGCTCGCTTCTTCAATATTCACCAGCGTCCTTACCGGGTTTCCGGGCAGTTCCGGCATAAATAACGTATTTTGATATTCTTAGCCATGTTAAATATGGATCCATTTATAACGCTGTCGCTTCTGCTGGCTGCTGCGCTGGCAGGTGGCATGCTGGCTCACCGGTTGAGGCAGCCGATTATCCTTGGATATTTAATTATTGGGGTCATAGTCGGGCCACATGCCCTCAAACTGATAACTGATACCCACTTGATCGAATCAGTTGCCTCGATTGGTGTCGCGCTATTGATGTTTACAATGGGCCTTGAGATCTCGCTCAACCAGCTGCGCGATGTCGGAAAGGTAGGGATATGGGGTGGCATAGCACAGATTGCCGCGACCCTCCTGCTAGGAGCGGGGGCAGGGCTGGTCATCTTCCAGTGGCCACTGGAACAGTCAATTCTTTTTGGGCTGACCATTTCACTCAGCAGCACGGCGGTGGTCCTGAAAATACTCATGGACCGTGGTGAGTTCAGCACGGTGCCTGGCCGCATCATGGTTTCCTTCCTTATCCTTCAGGATATTAGCATCGTATTTATGACCATCATCCTGCCAATGATGGGAGGAACCGGGGGCAACGTCTGGATCACGCTGGGCCTGGCAGTGGGCAAGTCGATCCTTTTCATTGGCACTGCAATCGTACTGGGAAGATGGATACTGCCCTGGATCTTCGGTGACGTGGGTGGTGTAAGATCAAGAGAGCTATTTTTACTCACCATTCTTGTTTTATGCCTGGGCGCAATTATCGGCACCCAGGGCCTGGGTTTGTCCATGGTATTCGGAGCGTTCCTGATCGGCATGGTGTTGCGCTCGACAAAGTTCGTCCACCAGGCCTTGGCTGAAATAACCCCGCTGCGCGATATCTTTGCCACGCTTTTCTTCGTTTCAATCGGCATGCTGCTTGATCCCGTTTTTATCCTGAACAACTGGGCTGATGTTCTGATACTGCTCATGGTAATTATTGTTATAAAAGTACTGGTTATTTTCGCCATATTGAGGATATTCAATTACGGTAACAGGATCGCTGTCCTGGCCAGTGCCGGCCTGTTCCAGCTTGGCGAATTCAGCTTTATACTTGTGCAGGGTGGTATGAACGAAGGTATAGTAGCCGAACGGTTCTACCTGCTGATTCTTTCCAGCGCGGTTATCACCATGTTGCTGACACCATTCGCAATCGCACTGGTATCACGTATCTATTCCAGAGTTGCTGTTGCAGTTACCGAACGGGCCGACTTTGCAGCGTACGTCTGCGGAGACAATCCCGACACCCTGGCGGGCCAGTCCGGCAGGGTCGTTATAGCAGGTTATGGACGTGTTGGCGCCAATCTTGTACGGGGTTTGGAAGATGCAGGGATCCCACATTTAATTATCGATATTGACCCGGGTTGCATTGACGAGGCCAGGCAGTGCGGCAGCCCGCGGCTTTACGGCGATGCCACCAACGCACATGTATTATCGCAGGCAGATCTGTGCAACGCCTCTGCACTGGCAATCACCTTCCCCGGTCCACTGGCGGTAGAGACCACAGTCAGGAATGCGCTTCGCATTAATCCTAAACTTAGAGTGCTGGCCAGATACCATAATGAACGTGAGGCTAAAATATTGAAATCCCTGGGAGTTACGGAACTGATCAGCCCCGAATACGAAGCCGGATTCAAATTTCTGAAGCAGTTACTCAAAATCTCCGGTGTAGCTAAAGAAAACCGACAGGTTATTGTGGATGGGGTCCGACAGGGAGAATCTAAATAACGTTACCTGCATACTGAACCCCATGAACATAGTAGATTGATCTATTAACAAAACGTACCCATTGTTAATGTGAAACTGAATTAACCGTTGGCGCTATTAGCCGGCGAAGCAGACGGTTCGGGAACTGTCTCTAGTGGTTATGATTTTAGCTTCGTGGTGGGGCATTGTGGACAGCTCCCGAACTCCTGTTTGAGAGTAAAGGGCTGATTCCAGCACTCCAGCAACTACTTACATGATAACGGGACTGAAAGGTCCCAAATGCGACTGCATAATACCATCTGATACGACCACATATTTAGAGTGTGGCTGCAAATATAAAGAGTTTGAGTATCCATATTGCAGACAAATATTGTGGAAGTTCTATGAGTTTTCGATGACATTTTGACTAATCCTGTACTTCTGTTTTATTTGTTATTTTCCTCAAATCATCATTGCAACTTCATGACTTCTTCACATTGCTTATGTAAGATTTAGGGTGTTAATGCCAGGCTTGAGTTTTTGTCGTCAGGAGGCTGAAATTGAAATCCAGAGCCATTGCTTTAGCTGAATTAGCGTCTTTTATAGCTATTATAGCTGTTATCATTTGGAGTGCTTTATCCTATCCCCAGGATACCCCTGTCACAGCACCCGCCGGTACTCCAGGATTGTCGTTAAATATACTTGACAATACATACAACCTCGCCGTGAACGATGACTTCGGTCTTTCATCGGCGGCGACTATATCCTCCACGGACGGGAAACTCAAGCTGTCGCTAAGTAGGGGAACTATCATTCTTGACCAAAACGATGAGAACATTAAATCAGTTAATATTTCAGTCGATCCTGCACCACCTCCCGTGCCTGCTAACACGGTTGTAGTCGGACAAATTTACAGTCTTTCCCCGGATGGAGCAGCCATTATTCTTCCCGCCAGAATTACCGTGGCTTATGACTTGTCTGAATTACCGGAGGGGATCAATGAGGGTGATATTTATATCTCCTATTATTATGAAAACCAGTGGAGCAGCCCCGGCTATAATAAAATAGATACTCTGTTCCATAACATAACTGGTATCATGAATCATGCCAATCGGTTTGCTATCTTCGCGCCGCTTCACGGCTCTAATTCCTTACCCAACCATCCCGACGGGCAAACCAAGTTCCTTTTTGCCTTTACTCTGTTGCGTTTTTATGGTCTTTGATATCTTTTCTCAGCCGATATAACTCTACCATGAGATTAGGGCAATATTCCCAACCCATTTCTTCCTCATCCGTTTCCGTTGGAGTATTCGATATTTCATTCTTTTTGCCAAACCAGTAAATAGTGAACCCCACAACTCCAAGGATAAGTAGAATAACTAAAACTGACCAAAACCATGGCCCAGAGCTCAGGGTACTTATTTGATGATGCATATCAAATCTCCAATCTTTAAAAAAGTTATCTTAATATTGTATCAGTGGTATATGAAGATTTGATGAATGCTGAGTTAAGTAATAGTAAAGCGCAGAATGTCATTAACAAAATTGGTCAAAATTTTCATCTAAGCAAAATATTTTGCATTTCCTTCATTAAATCTTCATATTACATCGATATTATTTAATTCAAGGCGCTGAACTGAATTTAATAGGAGGTGATTGTTGTCATTGAATCTGCGGCGCTGCACCAAATACTATAAAGGAGATGAAATGAGAATACAGCTGAAATTCCTGATTCCCTTATTGGCAGTGATAGCACTGTTTCTTGTAGGTGTTGGCTTTGCTATAACCCAGAATAGTGCTGTTTCAGCGGCAAATTCCTCGGTAAGTTACCAGGCCAATGGCGATACGCTTAATTGCGGCCCAGGGGATTGTCAGTATAAAGTAGACGGGACTTGTCCACAGGATTGCCCTACTGCCACCCGTGGTTTTAGAAACTGTCATGGCCAATCACAGATTACTGGTGCCACAGTCACCTGCCCCTGTGGCGGTTCAAGGGCTGCCCAGTAATCCTGTCACTGCTTTAAGTAAAGATTATTAATAAGAACACACTATAACTTAACCAAAACTATGCGGGCAAGGTATCTACCTTGCCCGCATAGCATTTTTGATAAGCCTATATATGCTATTATAATATTAGTATATTAGTATATACTTACAACTATAATGTGTGCTACTAAATATTCTGAGGAAGATATAAATAGCCAGATAGTAGTCTTTGGGGCTTTGGCTGACAGCACACGCCTCAAGCTGGTGAGGCTTCTATGCGGTCAGCATAGATCAAATGCTCTTTGTGTTAATGCTTTGGCTCAATTCCTAGGTGTATCTCAATCAGCAGTATCACAGCATTTGCGTGTGCTGAAAGGTATAGGTTTAGTGAAACGTGAGCGACGTGGCTATCATATTCACTACTCTATAGTTCACGATAATCTTGAAAAATTCCGCAAAATAGCCTTATCTGCTCTGTGTGTAGGGAGATCAGACGAAGATTTATCTTGCCAACAATACTGTCCTTTAAATAGCAAAGGTCATAAATCGGCGCATTGACTAATTACTGTCTGTTAAATTGCGCGTTTGGGGAAATACATTATCCAGTTGAAGAACAACTATAGATACCATGAATAACACTGCAATAATAGAGATACACAATCTCACCAAATACTATGGAACTCTGTTGGCTGTTAATAATATCAGTTTCGAAGTAAAAGAGGGTGAGTTTTTCGGCTTCCTCGGGCCCAATGGTGCTGGCAAGACGACGACAATTAGGATACTCACCGGGATTATTAAAGCTGATAGCGGCTCTGCTTTTATCAAGGGGTTTAGTGCTGGCAGCATTAATGCCAAGCAGTTATCAGGTGTCCTGCCGGAGATGGCTAATGCTTACACTGATCTTTCGGGTTGGGACAATCTCATACTCATGGCGGACCTTTATGGTATCCCTGCAAATAAAGCAAAGAATAGAAGCGAGCAACTACTGGAGTCGTTGGGGCTTCTAGAGCGAAAAAATAGCCTTGTCAATACCTACTCAAAAGGTATGAAACAACGCCTAATATTGAGCATGGCATTAATAAGTGATCCTTTAGTAATTTTCCTTGATGAACCAACCTCTGGCCTTGATGTCCAAAGTGCACGTATGATCAATACCATGCTTCGTAACCTCAATGATCAAGGAAAGACTATTTTTCTTACTACACATGATATGGATGAAGCCAATCAGCTCTGTGATCGCGTTTCTATTATTAATAAAGGAAAAATCTTAGCTATAGATGCACCCCAAAAACTAAGGATGGCTATTAGCAGTAGACATTCAGTTGAGGTGAGTTTCAGCGATTTAATAAGTTCTGAAGGGCTTAAACAATTGCCTTTTGTTAATGAAGTACGAAAAACTGGAGATAAGTATCGGCTCTACGGCGACAGTCCAGGTGAACTGGTGACTCAAATAGTCAACTACTCTAGTACTCTTGGGCTTCATATTATATCGCTTAACATTTTGTCCCCTTCTTTAGAAGATGCTTTCGTGGCTCTAACCGAGAAGGAGGAACATCATGTCTAATATAGCACTTCTGGGGCAGCAAATTCGCCGCGCAATGGTGATAGCACGCAAAGACATTCGCATTTATTATTCCAAGGGACCAGTAATAATATTTGGCGTGCTTTTTCCTGTTTTTCTGTTTTTATCGTTCACAATCGGTAGGCAGATGTCCGTTGAATTTATGATTTCTGGACTTCTGAGTATGATTTTGTTCTTTACTGCTACCTCAATCTCACCAATAGTGGTACCCTGGGAAGCACAAGCAAAAACGCTGGAGAGGTTGATGTCAAGCCCTCTAAGAATTGAAACCATCATAGCAGGAGATATACTTGCTTCGTTTGCATTTGGAACAGCAATTGTCTTTGTGCCTGTGATTATCGGTATTATAATGGGAATTACCATATCAAATCCGGTTATCTTTATCCTTGCTATGATTCTAGGTTCTCTTTGTTTTGCTTCGCTGGGGAATGTTTTTTCTATTCCACCTACCAATCTTCCTTCTACTGTTAATATGATCGCCGCAGTCGTTAAGTTCCCCGTGGTTTTTATCAGCGGTATCTTCATTCCACTTAACGAGCTGCCATTGTGGGGACAAGTGATTTCCTATATTTCGCCCCTGACATATTTAACTGACATTGCTCGTAATTGCATACAAAAACAGGGGTATTTACCCATAGCTCTTGATTTTGCTGCCATAATTGCATTTACGGTTATATTTTTAGTCGTTGCTATGAACTTGCACTCTAGGACAATGCCAAAAAGGATATAGCGTAGAAGGCATTTCGGTAAATTAGTCCAATAATAGGGAAGCTATGTTGAGAAATAGACGTTTCCGTATTTTTCATTCATAACCATGTATCAGCATAGCAAAATTCTCAGGACAACCGGATATTGTGAATAAAAAGTTCGGGGACTGTCCAAAGTGGGTACTTTTTTAGCTTCAGTGGTGGGGCATTCTGGACAGCTCCCGAACTCGTATTTGAGAGTAAAAAACTTATTCCAGAATTACAGAAACTACTCATCACAGAAAAAGATAACAAAAAGTATTTTGAAACGGCTGCATAAAAAAATACGTTTAAATTTGAATTAATAATATTTACTCTATATATAAATCATGCGTTTGACAATTATATTTATCGCCATTTAAAATAAACTCAAAATTTTAGAGAATATATTATGCAACTTTTACCTGCCTCAACAGAATACTATCGAAAACACGATATTTTCACTTCTGTCGTTGTCGTTGTACGCAAAAGGGACTTTGCGCTGTAACGGTTCATAAATAAGAAGACAGACCCCCGGCAGCGCAAAAGCTGACCGGGGGTTTCTTTTTCTGCAAAATTAATAAAGAGGAGACTTATTATAGGAGGTATCATGAAGACACTAATAGTATTGAATCGGCATCCATACGATGGGACAGATGTAACCTGGAATGCACTGAGGCTTGGCGAGAAGCTACTGGAGAAGGGAGCGGAACTCAGGATATTCCTGATGAACGATTCCATTGATATTGCCAAGGAAGGTGTCACCCCTCCCGAAGGATATTTCAATCTTACCGAGATGCTTCAACAGTTGATGGGCAGAGGTATTCCTGTTAAGGTATGTGGCACCTGCCTGGTACGCTGTGGAATTCACAAGAATAAACCATTAATCAGCGGGGCGGTTGAAGCCAAGATGCCTGAACTGGCTGAATGGATTATAGAATCTGATAAAATAGTATCCTTCTAGCGGTAAGAAAATACTATTTGTTTAATAGCGGATAATAGTCATAATCTCATATAAAGAGAAATGCAGTTTGCCTGCAATTTACAGTCGTTTTCCAGACTATCCAAAGTGTGTTTGCTGAGACAGTTCGGTTCACGGTCTTAGTGACGATTGTTTCTCTCTTTCTCTATTAGGGAGCCATCACTTTCTGTAACATGCTTTCTCGACTGGAAGGAGTTGTGTTTTACGCGGTGTATTATCTAAAGCTACCCAGACCATTATTGATGATTGAGAATGATAAATTGGAAATTGCTTTTTTTAACTTTATCAATTATCATTATATCGTATGCCGATAACGAATAACGATAAAATATTTAGGAACTTGTTTCTGGGATTTATCCGGCTGCACATCCTATACCATGCCTCTAAAGAGCCAGTATTCGGATTGAGCCTGATACAAGAGTTGGAGAGGCATGGCTACCGGATGAGTCCTGGCACACTTTACCCGATACTGCACCAGATGGAGAGCAAGGGGTTTCTTCTGTCCGAAAAATCTATTATAAGAGGCAAGATGCGCAAGTACTATCGTATTACTTAAGACGGTAAGCAAGCCCTAATGCAATCGTATGACAAGATCAAAGAATTATCAGACGAGCTCAATGAATAAAACAAGGTAATTTCTGCATGGAATACGTAGTCATATCTATAACGGCATTATTTGTTTCTGTTCTGGCCCTTTTCTCTGGTTTTGGATTGGGCACGGTGCTCATGCCGGCATTTGCTCTTTTCTTTCCTGTACCAGTAGCCATTGCTGCGACTGCCGGAGTGCATCTGGCCAACAATATCTTCAAGATAATATTGGTAGGACGGGATGCAGACTGGAGAATAATCCTTCGTTTTGCCCTGACGGCTGCACTGGCAGCGATTGCGGGTGGCTGGCTATTGGGCTGGTTATCCTGGATGCCTGCCATTGCTTCTTATCAAATCGGTGACCGGTTATTTGAACTGACACTGGTGAAACTTGTGATTGGTGTATTGATTATCGGGTTCGCCCTTTTTGACCTGATACCGAAACTTCAGAACCTGGCCTTTGACCCGAAATACCTTCCTCTTGGCGGTATCCTATCGGGCTTTTTTGGAGGGCTGTCAGGTAATCAGGGAGCCATGCGCTCTGCTTTCTTGATAAAGAGCGGAATGGACACAAAGGCTTTTGTGGGTACCAATGCTGTGTGTGCTTTTATTGTGGATATTGTCCGTCTTGTTATCTATAGCGCCACCTTCTACACTGCCAGTTTTACTCATGTTGGCAATGATGTCTGGATGTTGGTACTGGCTGCTACGGTTTTTGCCTTTATCGGTTCGTTTGTCGGGTCTCGGCTGGTCAAGAAAATAACCATCCGCACAGTGCAATACGTTATTGGTGCTATGCTGGTAACCGTCGGAATAGGGTTGTCAGCAGGGCTAATATAATGGACGCAGAGCAGAAAAATGCTGTTTGCGGAAATTGTACCTTAAAACTGGTTACAATAGCTTATCAACGTGCCCCATGGTTTCGCCTGATGCGCGAACCTTTGAAGCTTGGCATGCGATTGTTGTCTCGCATTCATCATGTTGATACAGGAGAGTATGTGGTCCGAACTCCAGCATGTTATAACTGTATAAGGTTTTACAAGATATCACTAAAAGAGAAATCGGTGATATTTCGCTGGCTTAATAAGTGGATTAACCCCGTGTTCGACTATATTATTGAGAAAATTGGAACTGCTGAAGAACTGCAACAAGCCAGAAAATATGCAGAGTCGGCGACAAAAGGCGAACTAAAAGATGGTGAGGCTGATGAATGGATGAGAGGTATGAGAACCGGTTTCTAAAGGATTATATTATCTTGCGACCTGTCGTGCGGGCTATGGAAGGTTATCGCTAAAGATATTAAAATAATTGGTTCGGAAGCTGTCCCAAATGGTGTCAGTTTTACGATCGTTGGTGGGCCATTGGGGACAGCTCCCGAACTCCTGTTTGAGAGGAAAAAGCTAATTCCAGCATTTCAACAGCTTCTGATAGCAATATGAACTTGGATTTCCTATGTTAAAAGCAGACCGCAGATAGCAGCCTATGGTGAAATAGTTCCGGTATAACGGTTGCCTGAAGGGACGCAACCGGTAATAAGCCCCGTAGAAGTAACGCCAACTGTGAAACTCCGGCGCCGCCGAGTGTATGAAATTGACATGTACGAAACTGCGTGAGATAATTTCCGCCAGCCATTTAAGCCCGGTTTCAGCAAACCCGGCACGCCCCCGTAAAATAAGCTGCAAATGGAGGACGAGATTGACTACTGAACCACGTTCCGCATCACACTTACTCACACTGAATTTTATTTTCACGGCCATGGCTTTGCTCGCGCTCGTGCTTGGCACGGCCCTCGTGCCGGCGGCGCCAGCCCAGGCGGTGGCGGGACCCGTCGTAACAAATATCAACCCCAGTTCCGGCAAGGCGGGTGATGCTATCACACTGACTATTACCGGCACCGGTTTCCTCCTCGCCGAGGAGGTTTGGATTCGTGCCTCTGACGGCGAAGATATCGTTGATACGTATTTACCAAATTTCACAATAAATAGTGATACACAGATTACCATCAGTTTTACCATCCCTGCCGACGCTGTTCCAGGGGAAACACGTACCAGGATATATGATGCTTCTTCTTCCGGTAATTCGTATTACGGGTTTACCGTATTAGGACC
>Ga0172369_10007291_pt1 | contig 12863 bp, 10 predicted proteins | sample LakKiv25m_FD_114539 | JGI IMG/M metagenome (GOLD analysis project Ga0172369, IMG submission 114539) | Freshwater microbial communities from Kabuno Bay, South-Kivu, Congo - kab_022012_11.25m | ecosystem: Environmental > Aquatic > Freshwater > Lake | place: Democratic Republic of the Congo... | reverse complement strand
AGGGTTTATTGGCTTTAGGAATTTTAGGTCTTTCTTATATCGCAATAAAATCAGCATGTGAAATATACTTTGCCTTGGCAAAAAATCGTATTAAATAGATTGCATTATCAGAATAACTTGTTTATAATACTTACATGAATAGAGAAATTTTTATTGGTCGCCAATTCCTAAATATTTTTTCTCCCTTATACAGACAGAGGATGAGAGATTTAAAAATATTAAACGACGAACGTTCTCGTCAAGCAGGACAAAATGCCGCAGAGTTGCGTCGTGATTTGGGACCCTTTTTTTCTATTGTCCAAGGTTTAGTCGGATTTCCAAAAACAATCAATTCTTTTAAAAAAAAACTTTCGCATTTCCTTCACAAATAATTCTCACTTTAGTAGAGTATAATGAATTAATCTTATGTTTGTCGATGAGGCGGAAATAACTGTTCAAGGTGGCACCGGTGGTGCCGGATTTGTGGCTTTTTTTGGCAAAAAAGGCGGTCCATGTGGCGGTAACGGAGGCAACGGTGGCAGTGTCTACGCACAGGTAAACCAAAACATGTCCAATCTAAAAAGATATGTGGAACACACGAAGTTCAAAGCCGAAGATGGTCAATCGGGCGGTTACAACCGCAGTCTTGGCGCCAATGGAGACGACCTTATTTTATATATGCCGGTTGGTACTTCCATAATAAATCTTGAAACAAAAGAAGAAATTGAACTGAATAACACCAAAAAACAAATACTATTATGTTGTGGCGGTAATTACGGCCGGGGAAATGACGCTTTTAAAACCGCAACTAACAGAACTCCAAGAAATAGAGAGCCGGGTTTTCCGGGTAAAACAAGTCATTTTAAACTGATTCTTAAACTAATTGCCGATTACGGTCTGATCGGGTTACCCAATGCCGGAAAAAGCAGCCTTTTGAACGTATTAACGGCAGCCAACGTCAAAACAGCCAACTATCCTTTCACCACTCTCGAAGCAAGTCTTGGTGCATATAACGGTAAAATTATTGCTGACATCCCTGGGTTAATCGAAGGCGCTTCAAAAGGAAAAGGATTAGGTATTAAATTTTTAAAACATGTTGAAAAAGTTCACCTGCTTTTACACTGTATTTCTGTCGAATCCATGAATCTCGAGAAAGATTATCAGACAATTTTAGATGAAATGGGAGCTTATAATAAAACTTTATTGAACAAAGATACTGTTATTTTATTAACAAAAATAGATTTAATCAGTCCGAAAGAAGTTCAACAAAAAATAAAACTACTAAAAAAATTTAAAAAGCAAGTTTTACCTATTTCAATCTACGACAAACCATCTCTCGACAAGCTAAAATTCCAATTAAACGTTTAATCGATTAATTGGAATGGTTTTATAATTTACTTTTTGCAAACTCAAAGACAATCGGAAGAATTGAAATGATTACAACGCCGATAATGACCAATGAAAAATTTTCTTTTACAAAGGGAATATTGCCGAAAAAATAACCGGCTAATGTCGCGATTAGAACCCAGGCCGTACCGCCGATTATATTGAACGAAATAAACTTGCCGTAGTTCATCTGACCGGCTCCCGCGACAAACGGCGCAAATGTACGGATGATTGGTATAAATCTGGCCAAAATAATTGTTTTTCCGCCATATTTTTTAAAGAATTCCGAGGTTTTTTTGATGTGATCTTCGTTTATGGGAATATGCGGGTTGGCGACAATTTTTTCGCCGAAAAAATGACCAATCCAGTAGTTGGCTGTATCTCCGGCAACAGCCGCGATAACTAATAGAATTAGTAACAAAAAAATATTCATCGAACCTAAGGAAGCAAAGGCCCCGGCTGCAAAAAGGAGTGAATCACCGGGCAAAAATGGGACAAAAACTAATCCGGTTTCTACAAAAATTATTAAGAATAGAATCGCATAAGTCAGTGTTCCGTATTGGTTGATGATTGAACCCAGATAAACATCAAGGTGAAGAATAAAATCGATCATGAATTTAATCAGCGCCATAAGGACTAATTATGGCATATAGGGAAGACGGATGTCAAGGTGGTGACTTTGCTTGAGAAAAGTGCTAAAATAAAAAGTTTAGTTCAAAAGCTTGATACCAAGTTTTTCGTCCGCTTCACCCCCACCTAAGTCGGCGGGGGGTCCCCCAAGCGATTGACTCAAAATTGGTATCTTCGCTTTTAATCAATAAATATGTTTAACCTAAAATCGTCATTTAAACCAACCGGGGATCAGCCGCAGGCGATAGACAAACTGGTTACGGGTATTAAAAATAAATTCAAGAACCAGGTCTTGCTTGGTGTGACTGGATCGGGAAAAACATTTACGATCGCCAACGTGATTCAAAGACTGCAGATGCCGACTCTGATAATTTCCCATAACAAAACCTTAGCAGGGCAACTCTATCAGGAAATGCGGGATTTTTTTCCGGAAAACGCAGTTTCCTATTTTGTTTCTTACTACGATTATTACCAGCCTGAAGCTTATATTCCCCAAAGGGATACTTATATTGAAAAAGAAGCGGAAATAAACGAGCTAATTGACAAACTCCGTCTGCAGGCAACAACCAACATTTTAACCCGTAAAGACGTTGTTGTCGTCGCTTCTGTTTCATGTATTTACAACATCGGTTCTCCGCTGGAATACGGAAAGTTTATTCTTGAATTAAAAATCGATGACCAATTCAATTTAAACGTGATCAGTTCCAGATTAGCTCAATTAATGTATGAACGATCTGAGTTTGATTTTAAACGTGGAACGTTCCGTATACGCAACAACTATATGGATATTTATCCTGCATATGAAGATAACGGCTACAGGATTTATCATCAAAATAATATAATCACAAAATTTGTATTTTTCGAACCGATTTCCGGTAAGGAAACTTATAATTCGAAATCCGTAATCCGTAATTTAATAATTTATCCTGCGAAACATTATATGACCGATCCAAAAGCATTTGAAGCGGCCGAGCCAGAAATAAGAGCAGACTTAGTCAAAGAAGTAAACCAACTAAAAAAAGAAAAAAAGTTTATCGAAGCCGAAAGATTAACCCGGAGAGTCAATTATGATTTGGAAATGATCAAGGAAGTCGGTTACGTCAACGGGATCGAAAACTATTCCCGTTATTTTGACGGGAGGGCACCAGGCGGTGCCCCCTATACTTTGCTGGATTATTTTAAGCAGACTTATGGCAATAATTTTTTGGTATTTATTGACGAATCACATATGACCGTTCCCCAGATCCGGGGAATGTTCAACGGTGATTATTCCCGTAAAAAAGTGTTAACCGGTTTTGGATTCCGTTTAAAAGCTGCTTTTGATAATAGGCCACTTAAATTCGACGAATTTTATCCGATTCCGCCTCATATTATATATACTTCGGCAACACCCGACGAATGGGAATTAGGCAAGCTTAAAGATAATTCTGAATTAGTGGAGCAGTTAATAAGACCAACAGGAATTCCGGATCCGAAGATTATTATTAAACCGGCTAAGAATGAAATCGAAGATTTATTAAAAGAAATCGAAAAAAGAGTTAGAGTTAACGAAAAAGTTCTGGTAACAACTCTAACCAAAAGAATTGCGGAAGATCTGACGGCTTTTTTGAAGGAAAAAAATATCCGGGCCGAGTATTTACACTCCGAAATTTTAACTCTGGAGCGGTCGGATATTCTGGATAATCTAAGAAAAGGAAAATTTGATGTCTTAATCGGAATTAATTTACTACGGGAAGGGCTGGATTTGCCGGAAGTAACGCTTGTCGCAATTCTCGACGGTGATAAAGAAGGTTTTTTACGTTCAAGAACGGCTCTCATCCAAACTATGGGACGAGCCGCCCGAAATATTCATGGCCAGGTTATTATCTATGCCGACAAAATCACTAAATCGATTACGGCGGCGGTTAATGAGATTGAAAGACGCAGAAAATATCAAAATACGTATAATCTGGAACATAAAATTACCGCCAGAAATATCTATAAACCCATACGGGAAAAAATAATCGACCGGCCGGAAGAATTACTCATTCAGGACAGAAAAAATCCGTATTTCAACACGGAAGCCGTCGAAAATATCAAACCGGAATCATTAACACCCTATGATAAGAAAAAAATCGGTAAAAAACTGGAGAAAGAAATGAAACGACAGGCACTGGAATTAAATTTTGAAATGGCGATTAAAATAAGGGACAAATTGAAGGAAATTAAAGAGAACTAATAATAAATATCAAAATTCAAATATCAATTCAATGTTAAATAACAAAACTCAAATGTTTAAACATTTGTTTATTTGTAATTTGTTATTGAATTGTTATTTGTCATTTGAATTTTAAATATGGATTTCATAAAAATTAGGGGAGCTCGGCAACATAATCTTAAAAATATCGATGTTGATATTCCAAAAAACAAATTAGTTGTCATCACGGGGATATCCGGATCGGGTAAGTCGTCGTTGGCTTTTGACACAATCTATGCCGAAGGACAGCGCCGTTATGTCGAATCGCTTTCCGCCTATGCACGTCAATTTCTAGGCGTAATGGAGAAGCCTGATGTTGATGTAATTGAAGGTTTGTCACCAGCTATTTCAATTGACCAAAAATCAGCCAGTCATAATCCGAGGTCTACAGTTGGGACAATTACGGAAATCTATGATTACCTGAGATTGCTGTATGCGCGAATTGGCCATCCGCACTGTCCTAACTGCGGTCAGGAAATCAGCCGTTTGTCGATTGATGAAATCGCCGATCGGATGATTATTCAGATAGAAAAAATTACGGCCGGCGATAAAATTAAACCTCATCGTCTTTATCTCTATTCACCAATTGTCCGTGAAAAAAAGGGCGAGTTTAAATCATTATTTGAAAACCTGCGGGCAAAAGGTTTTCATCAGATAAAGATAGACAATAAAATTGCTGATTTAAATCAGGAAATCGATCTGATAAAAACCAATAAGCATTCAATTGCCGTTCTTATAAAGCATTTTAATGTCAGCGCCTCAAGTTTTAAAAAAAACGTATTTAAAAACCAGCTGAAGTCTGAGTTAATTCCTTCTTTGGAGTTAGCGTTATCTTTATCTGAAGGCTTGGTAATTCTGGCAAACGACCAAGACGAACATTTGTATTCGGAAAAATTTTCCTGCCCGAACTGCAACATTTCTCTGCCGGAAATAGAACCGCGCATGTTTTCGTTTAACTCACCGATGGGAGCCTGTCCCAAGTGTAATGGAATTGGTACGATTTACCAGGTAGATCCTAAACTGATTTTAAATGAAAACTTAACAATCAGAGAAGGCGGCATACTGCCCTTTAACAAACTATTTTTTCATGAGACCTGGTATATCCGACTGCTTAAACAGATGGCGCTTGAAGAGAATATCAACATGGATATCCCGATAAAAAATATTGAAAAAGAAAAAATAAGTATTTTGTTGCGGGGGACCGATAAAACTTATCAGGTCTTGGGTGAAAATCGTTTTGGCCGGCCGACAATGATCTACGAGAAATTTGACGGCGTCATTAATGAGCTGGAAAGACGTTACTTTGACAGCCAATCGACTTACATGGATCTGGAAAAATATATCCGGGAAAGAACTTGTCCAACCTGCAAAGGAACCCGGCTGAAACCGGAGATTTTATCGATTACCATTAACAAACTGAATATTTCCCAAATTTCCGCTTTTCCTGTCAATAAATTATTGTATAACCTGAAAAATGAATTTAATGACCGTTTGAATGCTTATGAACTTCAAATCAGTAAGCCGATAATAAAAGAAATTTTGGTGCGACTGACGTTCTTAAAAAACGTCGGTTTGACTTATCTAACCATTGACCGGACCGCTAAAACTTTAGCAGGCGGCGAACTACAGCGGATCAGACTGGCTTCACAGATCGGAACCGGTCTTACTGGTGTACTTTATGTCCTTGATGAACCTTCAATTGGCCTGCACGCACGTGACGTGAATGCCTTAACTGATACTCTTAAAGATTTGCGTAATCTGGGTAACAACATTATTGTGGTTGAGCATGATGCGGAAACGATTGAATCTGCCGATCACTTGATCGAGCTTGGCCCAAAAGCCGGAAAAAAAGGCGGCCATGTCGTTTTCCAGGGATCTGTGACAATGGCGAAAGAAAGTCCCCAATCGCTGACGGGACAATATCTGTCCGGCAAAAAACGTATAAATTTTCACTCTTCAGCAATTAATCAGGCGCAAGGAACCATTACCTTAAAAAAGGCAGAAGAAAATAATCTTAAACAAGTAAATGTTGATTTTCCATTGGGAAACCTTATTGCCGTTAGCGGCGTTTCCGGATCAGGCAAATCTTCTTTGGTGGTTGAGACTCTTTATCCGGCTTTACGCTACTATCTTGAGGGATATTATCAGCAGCACATGGGAAAGTTTGAACGTTTGGAAGGTTACCAGTATTTGGAACGCATATATCTTGTTGATCAGTCACCGATTGGAAGAACGCCAAGGTCCAATGCAGCCACTTATGTCGGCATTTTTGATGAAATACGCAATTTATTTTCCATGACGATTGATGCCAGATCCCGCGGTTTTAAAAAAGGCCGTTTTTCTTTCAATATTAAAGGTGGCCGCTGCGAAAAATGCCAGGGAGCGGGCGTGATCAAGGTGGAAATGCAGTTTTTAGCGGATATTTATGTCACCTGCGATGTCTGTCATGGCAAACGCTACAATCAGGAAACGCTGGAAATACGTTTTAAGGATAAAACAATCTATGACATCCTGAAAATGACAGTCGATGAAGCGGTAATTTTTTTTCAAGCCAATCCGGTCATATCAAACAAACTGTTGTTACTGCAGAAGGTTGGTCTTGGATATATTGAATTGGGCCAGGGTGCTCCCACTTTTTCAGGGGGAGAAGCTCAAAGAATCAAATTAGCTTCGGAGCTTTCCAAAAAAAATACCGGTAAAACAATGTATATCCTCGATGAGCCGACGACCGGACTGCATTTTTATGACATTGATAAATTAATCTCTGTTCTTTACGAACTGGTTAACCGTGGCAATACTGTCGTTATTATCGAACATAATCTTGACGTGATTAAAAACTGTCAGTATATAATAGATTTAGGACCAGAAGGTGGAGATGAAGGGGGCAAAATTATTTATCAAGGTGATCTTAGAGGATTAATTAAAGAAAAAAGATCCTATACTGGACAATATTTAAAAAAAATTACTAAATATTAATTTCTAATTACTAAACAAATTTTAAGTCTTAATTGATAAATGTTTAAAAAATACACAAAATGGTTTGAGTTTTTTTTTGTTACTGTTTTATTCTTTAGCTTTTTAACCAAACCAGCGATTGCGGCGGATTTTAAAACAGATTTTAAAGTCGAATATTATCTAAAGGAAATTGAGTCACAATTGGTTTCTGATGTTAAGTTCAGTATTAAGATTACCCATCTGCGTTCTGATACCTACGTAAGGAAATTCAGCTTGTCATTTCCCAAATATTTTTCCATAAAGAATATAAGTGCCTCCGATGATAACGGTAAGATTGAGCCGATAGTCCAATCGGACAGCCAAAAATCTGTTATTGAACTGGAATTTTCCAATCCCAAAACCGGGAAAGACAGCATCAATAATTTTTACATTAATTTTTCCCAGGATAATTTGTTTAAGATCAACGGTAATGTCTGGGAGGTGATGCTCCCGGTTATCGAAAATCAAAATGACGGGGATTATGCCGTTTTGGTCTACCTTCCGTTAAGTACAAATAAAAAAATCTCGATTGCCAAACCGAAACCCGACTATGTTTCAGGTAACCAATTAATATGGAACAATCCGGCAACCAAAACAATATATGCGGTTTTTGGCGACAAACAATATTACCAAACAAATTTAATATATAATTTGATCAATCCCAAAATTTATCCTGTTTACACCGACATTGCCCTGCCGCCTGACACGCTTTATCAAAAAGTTTTTATCAGCCAGTTGGTTCCTCAGCCGAATTCTGTTTCCATTGATAGTGATGGCAATTATTTAGCCCGTTATAATCTTAAACCTAAAGAGTCAAAGACAGTCACTTTTCAGGGAGTAATCGGAGTCTATGCCAGTCCGAGAAGTGAGCTGCGCGCGTTGAATAATAACCAGATAAAGCTTCAGGAAAAATATTTATTGACTGAGAAAAGTTATTGGCAGATTGATGATCCGGACAAATTCTCCAATTTAAAAAACGTGAGTGATATCTATAACTATGTCGTCAATAATCTTACTTATGACTATCAGAAATTAAATACCAAAGAAGGAAGAATCGGTGCCAATAGTGCCTTAAAGAACCCGACAAAAGCCGTCTGTACCGAGTTTACCGATCTGTTCATCGGACTGGCCAGAGAAAAGGGAATCTATAGCCGGGAAATCGAAGGTTATGGGTTTTCGGCTGATCCCCAGCTGCGGCCAATGTCTTTTGTTTCTGACACGCTTCATGCCTGGCCGGAATATTACGATATGACTCATCATCTATGGCAGACAGTTGATCCTACATGGGAAAACACTTCAGGTATTGATTATTTTTCTTCGTTTGATCTCAACCATATCACTTTTGCCATTCATGGAAACGATCCAAGTTTTCCTTACCCGGCCGGAATGTATAAGACGGAGAATTCCAAAGATATAATCATTCAGCCAATCAGCTACGAACCGAAAGATAACAACCGTTTAAAAATAGAAACATTGGATTTTCAAAAAGTGGTTTATTACCAAAAAAAATATTATTCAAAGATTTTCATTAGTAATACTGGTAACGTATTCCTGTATGACCAGAAAATAAATATTGGTGATCGCGATCTTGATTTTGCACAAGCCGACTTTTTAATTGATCAGATTGCGCCTTATCAGCAAAAAGAAATTACGGTTGAGTATTCTCCGAAAAAAGTAATTGGCAAAAAAAACAGCCTCATGACAATTACACTGACCGGTCAATCTGATATTACTAAACTTCCCGTCGTTATCTATCCTTATTATTACGATCTGATTTTAAAATTTGGCTATGTGAGTGCAGGCTTGCTGATTCTAATAATTATATTACGGTATGTTAAAAGATCAAATTAAAGCGGCTCCTTCGTCGCCTGGCGTCTATATTTTCAGGAAAAAAACCATTCCGATTTATATTGGAAAAGCCACCAATATTAAAGCGCGGTTGCTATCCCATTGGAATAATGCAAAGTTAGACAAAAAAGAAGCTGCTTTAATCGGTGAAGCGGACACCATTGAGCATTATTTAACCGAGTCAGATTTCCGCGCCCTGGTTCTGGAAGCACGACTAATTAATCAATATAAGCCCAAATATAATGTCCGAAACCGCGATGATAAAAGTTATCTTTACTTAAAAATCATCGTTAAGGACCGTTATCCAAAAGTTTATCCCGTCAGAAAGAACGAGATTATTGATGACCAGTCATTGTATTTTGGTCCATATTCCGGTCAGAGGGTTGTTTTATATCTTATCCGCGTGCTGAGGAAGATTTTTCCCTTTTGTACCCAAAAAAAAATCACATTGCGGCGTTGTTTTTACAGCAAAATCGGCCTATGTTCACCCTGTCCCAACGAAATTTCTCAATTGAAAGATGTGAAGGAACGGGGAAAACTAACGGGTATTTACCGCTCCAACATCCGCCGATTAATTAAACTTCTGGAGGGAAAAATTGAGCCGCTAATCAATCAGCTGAATAAACAACTGGATTTATTGACGAAAAATCAGCTGTATGAACAAGCACTGTTAATCCGTGACCAGATTTTTAGATTGGAATATTTGAGCAAAAACCAGTCATTTAATTTTAATGAAGATGATTATATTGTCGATAACCAGAAAGCCGTAAACGATTTAAACCAATTATTGGGTAAATTTTTTCCTTTGCTTAACCCACTAAAAAAAATTGAAGCTATAGATATCAGCAACTTCACGACTAAAGCCGCAGTCGGTTCCTTGGTTGTGTTTATGAACGGAATACCGGATAAGGCCCAGTATCGCCGATTTAAAATCAAAGATATTTTTTTCCGGTCTGACTTTGAGCGGATGACTGAAGTGATCAACCGCCGATTTAAGAACAACTGGTCAAACCCTGATCTCTTGGTTGTCGACGGCGGCAGACCGCAAGTTCGCATGGCTGTGACGCTAATTAAACTGGCGAATAGAAATATTCCGATTATTGGAATTGCCAAAAGACCGGATCGCTTGATCATCGGCAACAATGAACTGTCTATGATTAGACCAAGTGTCAATCATCTTGGGTTTAATTTAATCAGGCAAATTCGCGACGAATCGCATCGCTTTGCCAAGAAGTATCATCTTCTATTAAGAAAGAAGGCGCAATCTTTTTAGATTATTGATATAATATTTTAATGAAAAAAATATTCCGGATGCTGATTTTTTCCGCCACTGCCTTATATATCACCTCTTTTTGGAACAAAGGATTTGTTTTGAACTATAATTGGAAAAACTTTTTACTGGCTGTGGTCGTGATTGCAGCGATATTCTATTTAATCAACCCTATCGCAAAAATAATCTTACTGCCCATCAATATTTTGACGCTTGGATTGGCATCAATCGTGGTCTATTTTTTCCTATTTCGCTTTTTAGTTAACTATTTTTCAATAATAGAGATAAAACCATGGGTTTTTCCCGGGCTCTCTATTAACGGATTAACGATCAGTAAAATGCATCTGTCATATTTCGTAAATGTTTGTTTATCCGCTCTATCGGTGTCATTTATTATTAATTCTTTGGAATCATTATTATGAAAAATATTTTTTTAATCATAAATATTATTATCAGCATCATTATCGTAGTTTTAATTTTGATGCAGGGACGGGGGGCCGGCTTGGGAAGCGCCTGGGGCGGAGGTTCAGAATTATTTCAAACCCGCCGCGGTGTTGAACGGTTTACAATGACGCTTACCGTTGCATTAATCGTAATTTTTTTTATCGTTTCGGTAATCAATTTATTTATCTAATCCAGAATGTCATCGACTAAAAAAACCATCCGTTACTATTACTGGGTGTTGATCGAATTCATTAAAAAAAACGTAAAACTGATCATTCTTACTTTTATTGTCAGCTTTGTATTAGTGGTGGCTCTTGTTTCTCTTTCACCTTACTTGGAAAATATTTTTTTTGTGAGAAAACAAACAATCGGCTTGGCAGGAAAATATAATGTTAAAGATTTGCCGACCGAGATCACTAATAAAGTATCCAACGGTTTGGTTTTTGTAAAACAAGACGGAAGCATTATTCCCGCTCTGGCTTCTACCTGGGAAATTAGAAATAACGGAAAAGAATTCCTAGTCCATTTAAAACAAAATTTGATTTGGAATAACGGGAGTAAATTTTCAGCCGAGAATATTGACTATAACTTCACCGATGTAACTAAAACTGTTAAGGATGACAACACCATTATCTTCACTTTAAAAAATTCATTGCCGGTTTTTATTAGTTATTTGAATAAGCCATTGATAAAATCGCCGCTTGTCGGTGTCGGAGGACTTTATAAAACAACTAAGATTACTTTTAAAAATAACGTCGTAAAAGAAGTCTATCTTTCACCCAATAAAAAAGGTATTCCATTTCTTACATACAAATTTTACGACAATGAAGATCAGTTGATTTTAGCTTACAAAAAAGGGGAGATATCGGAGTTTTCGACCAGTAAAAAAAATTTAATTGAGTCCTTTTATACTTGGAAAAATACTAATGTATCGACTACCACCGATTACACGAGATTATTAACGATTTTTTTTAACTTTAAAAACCAGTTGTTGGAAGACCGTAATGTGCGGACGGCAATCAGAATGGGAATAGATGCCAACCTGATCAAAGATTACGGACAGATTGCCAATAATCCGATACCACCCACTTCATGGGCATATAGCGCGAAAACGAAACCCGTCGTCTATGATCTGGATACCGCCAAGAAGATTGTCACCAATTCATTGACTTCAACGCAATCCGGCCAACTCAATCTCGTTACCTATTATGAATATTCAGACATAAGTGACGTGGTCATTGATCAGTTACAGAAACTTTCCTTAAAAATCAATCTTAACTATCTTACTCAGAATCCGGGCAATAATTACGATCTGTTTCTAGCCTACTGGAAAATCCCCGAAGATCCAGATCAGTATTATTTCTGGCATTCGGCCCAAACCAATTCAAATATCGGGAGTTATAAGAATCTAAAAATAGATAAACTTCTGGAAGATGGACGGAGCACTTTTAATGTGGCGGATCGAACTAAAATCTATCAGGAGTTCCAGAAAACGATAACCGAAGATCCTCCGGCTATTTTTCTGTACTATCCCTACGTTTATACGGTAAAAAGGAAGTGATAATTTCTGCTATAATAATTAATTAGATTGAGCTTGTAGCTTAACTGGATAGAGCAACTCCCTTCTAAGGAGTAGGTTGCGCGTTCGAGTCGCGCCAAGCTCACATTTGTTGACGGCGAAGCCGCAACTTGATTGATTAGAGCGAAACAAGGATTTATTCCAGAGTTCGAAAAGCCAGAATAATGGTAAGAAACGCCAGCAGGATAAATTAACCTCTGCAATTTTGGTTTCCTTTCGGGTAGAGCGTCATGCCAACTTTTCTCAAGAGTTCGAATAGTTTGTAAACCTTTATCTAACATTGGCTCAAGATTAAGTTCTTCGTGATGAAATTCGTTCAGGCTGTTTTTAGCAAGAATAATATTTTGTTCGTAATCGGTGAGCGTTTCTTTAAGGGTTTCATCTGGAATAATCCCTTTTGCTCCTTTTATAGCAATTTCTTTCTTCTCTTGGGTTAGTTGGTTAATTTCCTTTTCTTTTCGTAAATAATCGCTTTGAAAATCGTTTTGTCTTTCTTT
>Ga0172369_10007289_pt1 | contig 12864 bp, 13 predicted proteins | sample LakKiv25m_FD_114539 | JGI IMG/M metagenome (GOLD analysis project Ga0172369, IMG submission 114539) | Freshwater microbial communities from Kabuno Bay, South-Kivu, Congo - kab_022012_11.25m | ecosystem: Environmental > Aquatic > Freshwater > Lake | place: Democratic Republic of the Congo... | reverse complement strand
CAGTGCACTGGTTCAGCTGGTGATGAACTGGGCGCAGCGCGCAGTCAGCCCGGCACAGGCGGCAATTATTTATGCCGGAGAACCGGTATGGGCTTCGCTATTTGGCCGTCTGGCCGGCGAGCGCTTACCGTTTATGGCTTTGGTCGGTGGTTTTCTGGTGGTGCTGGGCGTGATTATCAGTGAATGGAAACCAAAATTTCTGCGTCAGAAACAGCAGCACACGCCATCAGCGAGCGATCTTCCGGACTAAATTTCGGGAAGATCGGTCTGATGATTCAGATATTTAAGAATACATCGGCTCATTGTCATTCAGGCGCATAATACCGCGAATGGCCCGATAGACAATCCACAGCCAGGACAGGCCAATCACCGCCAGACAGAAGGCCGAAGCACCAAAAATCACCTGAGCAAAGCGGGTCGGGTCTTCATCAATAAAGAAAATAAAAAAGAACGGCACAAAGGCCACAATATTCCAGAACAGATACCACCAGAAGCTGCGAATTTGCCAAGTAAAGTGGCTTTCAAAAATCGAACCGCGCACCGCGCCGCGTTTTACATAATTGATGATCAGCGCGACGATTGCCAGCAAGCCAGCACTAAAAATCGCCACGATATACAGAAGGTACAGAATAAAGGTCAGACTACGATTCGGGTCACGGTCAATGGAAGTATTCATATTGTTGTCCTGCACTCCCCGCCCCGCTATGCTCAGAGCGTCAACAGATTAAAAGGAGAAATAAACCATAAAATCAAAAGAATGTTTAAGCCGATTGTACAAAAATAAATTTTACGAAAAGGTTGTTTTTGTGTTTTATGTCGCATTTTTTCCTGTGCCAGCCAGGCCGCCGGCCAGCCCCCGAGGACTGAAACCAGATGCAGGCTCTGTTCCGGAATCCGGCGGTGACCGAGTTGGGCCGCTTCCTTGTCTTGTGCATACAGCCAATAGCTGAGTGCATTCATCAGGCTAATCAATAACAGCAGCAGGCCGTGCAATAAGCCGGTCAGGGTCAGTACCGCCAGCACGAGAATATAGGCCACACACAGGATTTGCATGGCCGGACGTTTGGCCGCAGGACGCTGCCGCGGCTTGCTCACCACATCAGCACGCGGTTTGACCTGCGAGGCTTTTAAATACACCACCTGCTGGGCCCGATAGCGGCCGCGTTCATCTTGAATGACCTGATAATCCAGCGCACAGCCGACAATCGGACGTGGTCCCGGACGGGCAAAATCCTTGATATGCAGAAATACGCGGTCTTTGTCCGGATCATTGGGCTGAATAAAGCCATAGCCCTTGTCATCAAACCATTCAATTAACCGGCCCTGATCGCGCATTTCCCTACCCTTTATGTTTAAGCTGTGACGAACTTTAAGCGTTCAATCAACATATTACGCATCTCGAGCGGATTTTTCTGCAAAATTGCGTCACCGCTGCGTCCTTGCAAAGCATTTTTTTGTGCCACCTGTAAACGCATCATCCAGAAACGGCCAGCAGCCATTGCCAGATACAGCTCCAGACAGGCTTTTTCATCTTCGGTTAAAGGACGAATGCGCTCATAGGCTTTTAAAAAGGCCATGGCTTTGTCTTCATTCAGGCTGACCTGCGGATACTCGGTACAGAAGTCATTTAAGGTAATGGCAATATCAAACAGCCATTCATCCTGATTCAGCTCGTAAAAATCCAGAATACCCTGCAGCTGATCGCCTTCAAACAGGGTATTATCGCGGAATAAATCAGAATGGATAAACCCTTTTGGACGGTCTGGATAAATCGCGGTAAGCGCTTCATACAGCCCCAGCAATTTGCTGAGCAGGACTTTATCGGCCTCGCTCAAGCTGGGTTTAATTTCCTGGGATACCGCCAGCCAGTACGCATGATCGCGGACAAAGGCGCGTTTTAAAGGAAAATCTTTTAAGGCCACATGCATTTTGGCCTGTGCCACGGCAATCGCTTCCACCTGAGCGATGCTGGCCGGCATTGGGTGCTCGCCGATTAAACGCGGCGCAATCTGGGCCGGTTTCTGTTTAATCGAGTGGATGGCCTTGCCAGCATAACTGAGCGGCACCGCCACAGCCAGACCTGCCTGACCCAAATGTTCCAGTACCGGCACCAGTTCACCGGCTGCCTGTTCATCCATGTCTTCAAACACGGTCAGCACATAGTGTGTACCGTCCTGAGCCACCAAAAAGTAATTGGTATTTTGAATACCGCCTTGAATCGGAATCAGATCGACCACCTCAAGTCCATAAGGGGCTGCAAAATCCTGAACTTCCTTTAAAGTCAAAGGCGTATAAACCGACATAGAAAACCTGCGAAAAATCTTACATAAGTTTGATAGAATAGCGTGTCCATCTGCCAAGGTGTAGCGCTTGTGTGGGTGAGTTTCATAATCAGCTGAAATGACTGGAAAAAATTATGCTTGCTAAACGTATTATTCCTTGCCTAGACGTAGATAACGGCCGCGTGGTGAAAGGTGTGCAATTTCTGGATATTCGTGATGCAGGTGATCCGGTTGAAGTGGCGCGTCGTTATAACGAACAGGGCGCTGATGAAATCACCTTTTTAGATATTACCGCTACCCATCATGGCCGTGACACCACCTACCGTACCGTTGAGCGTATGGCCGAAACTGTGTTTGTTCCACTGACTGTAGGCGGCGGCGTGCGTAAGGTCGAAGATATCCGTTTATTGCTGAATGCCGGTGCCGACAAGGTCAGCATTAACTCGGCTGCGGTGTTTAATCCGGAATTTGTGCAGGAAGCCTCACAACGTTTTGGCGCACAATGTATTGTGGTGGCGATTGATGCCAAAAAAACTGGCGACAACAAATGGGAAATTTTCACCCACGGTGGCCGCAAACCCACCGGGATTGATGTAATTGAATGGGCCGTAAAAATGGCCGATTACGGCGCGGGCGAACTGCTAATTACCTCTATGGATGCCGATGGTACCAAAGCCGGCTATGACCTGGCGCTAATGCGGACCATTAATGACCACGTCAATATTCCAACCATTGCCTCTGGCGGTGTTGGCAATTTACAGCATCTGGCAGACGGGATTTTAAAAGGTGGTGCTGATGCAGTTTTGGCGGCCTCAATTTTCCACTTTGGTCAGCACACCATTCCGGAAGCCAAGCAATACTTGGCGGCACAAGGCATTGAAATGCGTCTTTAAGCCCGCCGGCTCAAAAATTTCAGAACTGAAAAAGAGTGTAGCCATACACTCTTTTTTTTATGCGGCAAAGCAAAAAAATAAAAAATGAAGATAAAAAAAAGGAATCCTGAAGACTCCCTATAAACCAAGAATTGCTACAGCGCTTGGCATTAAAACGTACATATTTCAACAGAATCACCTTCGATGTAGGCAGAAGTTCTGCCGCTATCTTCAGCTTCTTTACTATAGAAAACTTCCCTGAACAGATATTGACCATCAACGCCAATTTTATTGACAATTCACGACAACAATATGCAAAGCAGTTGTTTTCAATCAGTTTTATTTGATCTCTATCACATAATTGATCCAGTATTATTGTTGCGCGAATATACTGACTTTGGCCAATCAACGATGATTTTGCTCAACAGATAAACAACCCTCTCATTAACTGGCTTTGGGTAGCGGCTCAAGATCTAGGGATGGCTTTTCATTCCGGTCGACCCATTTGGCCGGGAAGAATTTTTCCGCGCCGCGGTTTAACAACGCCGACAGCGGCCGCGGTAAGGCAATTCCGAGCGGATTCTGCTCCTGCAAATCCGGTGAAGAAATAACCCGGGTCCCCAGAATATAGTCAAACCAGGGCTTGGTCACACACCAGTTGGCGTCCTGATTGCTGTTCATATGGTGGTCATAGTGCCAGGGAATTTTTGTTCTGGCCCACTCTGGCTCCAAATGGGCACGGCGGTGAATATAGTAATAATTCAGGGCGCTATACATACTGCCGGCCATCATGCCTTTGGAAATCGGGAAAAATACCAGCCCAAACACACCCGCGGCGGCAGCCAGCGAGATAATCTCGTTTTTATTGCGCCAGTGCGACCAGCCAATCACATAGCTTTCATCATTAAACTGATTTTTCCGCACCTCACGATGATGTTCCCAATGCGAACGCATACTGCGTGGCACCGGACTGTGACGCGGCTGCCCCGGGCGATGGGTACCATGTAAGACATATTTATGTGCCACCCATTCAAAGGCATTGGCCACCAATAAACCTGCAATAAATCCTTTTAACATGCTCCAGTCCTCCTGTGCTTTTCCTTCACTATAAGCATCGGCACAGGCTAGATATTGACGGAAAAATTGAATATGATTGACAAATCACGACAAGAATAAAATGACAAGCTATGCAACGGATAAAGGATTATACCGGCTCGATTTACGGCGGCTTGGCCCAGTTGCTGTACGACTTTTATCAAGCACAACAGTTGCCGGTTCCGGAAAAATTACAGCAGGTTCAACATCAGGAACGTTTTGATTATATTCTCTGGCGCGACTTGCTGACCGAACTGGAACAGCAGCTACAGCGTCCGGCTTTGGGACTGGAAATTGCCGCGCTGGTGCAGCCCAAACATCTGGGCATTATTGCCTATATTGCCCTGTCCTGTGACAATCTGGGTGAAGCGTTGCAACGCTATCATGACTTTCACCGGCTGGTGTATGACGGCAGTCCGTTACAGGTGGAAGTGCAAGGCAATTATCTCTCCATTCGCTGGGCTGACCTGCCGCCGACCATGACCACGCAACTGACCAATGAAATTGCCATTGCGCTGATGGTGGAATTCCTGAAACATTTTATGGAATTTCAGGATATTTGCCTGCATGAAGTACATTTCCAGAATCCAGCGCCACGGCATGTGGCGCTGTATGAGCAGTATTTTCATTGCAAGGTACGTTTTTCCCAGGAAAAAACCCAAGTGCTGATGCCATTGCAGGAACTGTCGAAACCCTTTTATCAGGGGGATCAGACCTTACAGCATTTATTGCTTCAACAGGCCAAGGCACTGCTGGAAAAACTGCCAAACTCCACCCAGATTGATCACCGTTTACAGCAGGCGATTCTGACCGGTTTACAGCGCAATATGTACCAGATTGAACATATTGCCCAGCAGCTGAATCTGTCGGTACGGCAACTACAACGGCATTTACAGCAGCAAGGCACCACCTATCAGCAACGGATTCAGGAAGTACGCTGCTTACTGGCCGAACAATATTTAAAAGATCCACATTTAAGCCTGCAGGAAATTGCCCTGCTGCTCGGCTATTCGGAACAGAGTGCCTTTCAGCGAGCCTTTAAACAGTGGACCCAGCACACTCCACAGCAATGGCGTCAGAACAACTTAATCAATCTTTCATCTTTTTAGTTTAATTTGAAGCACATAAAAAAGAGTATTTTACAAAAATAGTGTGATATATTTCACACTTTATAATTTTCATCACATAAATAAAATTCTGGAGACATGAAAATGAATAAATATTGTGCAGAATTTTTGGGGACCTTTTGACTGGTATTCGGCGGCTGTGGTAGTGCCGTGCTGGCTGCAGCCTTCCCTGAACTGGGCATTGGCTTTGTCGGCGTATCCATTGCCTTTGGTTTAACCGTTTTAACCGCGGCCTATGCCTTGGGGCATATTTCAGGCGGTCACTTTAACCCGGCCGTGAGTCTGGGCTTATGGGCCGGTGGCCGTTTTGAAGCCAAAGAACTGCTCCCGTATATAATTGCCCAAGTGTTGGGTGCTGTCGTCGCAGCCTGGATTTTATACCTGATTGTCCAGGGTCAGGCCGGCTTTAGCAGCACCGGTGGTTTTGCCAGCAATGGTTTTGGTGAGTTATCCCCGGGGCAGTATTCTCTCGTTTCAGCACTGATCATTGAAATTGTCTTAACCGCCTTTTTCCTGATTATTATTTTAGGTGCGACGGATCAGCGTGCGCCGGCTGGTTTTGCACCAATTGCGATTGGTCTGGCTTTAACCCTGATTCACTTAATCAGTATTCCGGTCACCAACACCTCAGTCAACCCGGCCCGTAGTACCGGTGTAGCGTTCTTTGCAGAAACTGCCGCCTTAAGCCAGCTCTGGTTATTCTGGGTTGCACCGATGATTGGTGCGGTGATTGGCGCAGTAATTTATAAAGTGGTCGGCAAGAAGGACTAATCTTGCTGCACGCCCGACAAGCTCACTTCGGTGGGCTTTTTATATTTTAAATGGGCCATTTATAGAAAAGGATTTTCGATTTCCCGTACTTCGGTACGCTGGATTTTTTCAGGCAAATTTGGCTCTTTTTCCAGAGCCGCAACCACCTCATTCAGCAGCGCCTGCAAGGCTTTAGCCGCAGCCAGACCCGCCTGGTCCTTGGTGAGCTGTAAATTGCCATAGACATTCACGCAGTCCAGATCATTCTCGACAGTCAGATCATGAATGGCATGAGATTCTGTCCCATGTTGAAACGGTTTAAACATACCCACCTCGGCCGTAATGCTGGTTGTTGTAGTAGGATCAATTGCCGTCCTGCCGTTTATATGCGCTGATCAGCTTTTATTCATTAACTGTAAGATATAGTGCAACAGGGCCTCAATCAACTGCTTAATGATGGCATCCTGGGTATCGGCATCCAGGGTTGTATCACTGGCTGTGGCCGTGCTACCGCCCGACTTAAACTGACGCTGTAAGGCCTGTAGCTGCTCCGGAGCAACATCTTCAGCACACTGACTTTCTGCATCCCAATGCGAATATTCCAGTGGCTTATTGGCTTTTACCGCGTTGGCAGTCAGCGGCAATTTATAGGTATTGCGTTTTTGCTCTTCGGTCAGCTGTGGAAACAGGTTAATACCCAACTGTTCTTCTAAATAACAGACGCTGACCACCTTGACCTGCAGGGAATTGTCATTCGGTGCATAGTAGGCGCCAATTGCGCCAGTTTTAGGTAAGTAAATGGCTTTATACACCGAGGTCGGGACAATTACCCCATTACCAATTGCTTTCAGTTTTTTGCCACTAAAAGTTGGACCGGTGATGACATATACATCCTGCTTGTGCTTGGTCACCAGCGCACGGGTGGCTTCTTCCAGTTCACGCCAGACCTGCTGATTATTCTTCGGCGCTTGTGGCACCATATTGGCCAGCGAGAAACTGTCGTATTGCGCCGCTTTATTGGACATATCGGCATTTGGCGCCATATGTCCGCGGTCATAACCTGAACCGCGATAATCCGCTAAAGTCGCGCGGTGTTGCTCGTTCACCCGCTCTTCTTCATGGAAACTGTCTTCACGTGGAATTTTCTGGCTTAAACGCGCCGGGGTCAGACTTTCTGCCACCCACAGCGGGGTTTTGGACACGCCGGAATACATCACATTAAAACCATTAAAGCACAGCGGATAACTGTCTTTGCGCAGGCTGTCTTTAATTAAATACGGCGGCACATCGCGGTAAAACTGTTCCAGACAGGCACTATTCGAAGTGCTTGGTGTCAAGGACATCCACTGGCTGATTTTTTCCTGTCCAAAGGCAATCGCAAAACTGCCAGCGGCCACCACACCTAAAACAACTTTTAAACTTCCTTGATGAAAAAAGGGAAAGAGAGGCGGATTTGTACTGCGCTTTTTTCTGGCCATTACACTGCTAAAAAATATAAGAATCACATATTGGCCGAGCTTAACAAGGGGTCTGCAGCTTGTATATGTTCTGGCTGTTGTTCGCTTAACAATTAGACAATAAACCGCTGTACAGGCGGCAACTGTGTAACAGTCTGTCAGAGTTTTAACGCAGTTTATGATAAGTCTGGATGGCTTTCAGTGTGCTGCGTTGCTTCAGGCCGAGGTTATATGACAAGGTAGTTCACGAAAAAATCGTGTGATAAAAATTTGATGGAGGAATCTATGTATTCCAAATTACTGGGTGCCGGCCTGATTACCGGTTTAATGAGTGCAACTGCCTTTGCCGAACCTCCCATTCAACCGGGTGATACCCTGGAAAGCTTGTCGAAAGCCAAAGTGGTAACCACGGTTAATGGTCAGCCGGGTTCATTGCAGGATATCGTGGCCAGCGGTCAGGTGCGCATTGTCTCTGAAGCCAATCCGCAAGTGGTTCAGCCGATGCCAACCAATCCGCAGCTGGATGTGATTCCGGCAGATGCACCCGCCCAGGCGCCAGGTCATGATGCCCCGGCACAAGCGGTTGCACCCGATGCATCAGCGCTGACCTCACAACCGGTACCGGCCGGCCAGTCAACTGATCCGCTGGCCCAAGGCGCACAGCCTATTACTGAACCACCTGCAGCAGAGTTGACTGCACCTGCAGCAGAAGCCGCCCAGAATGCAGCGCCCATGATGGATTCCTCAGCTGAAGCGCCAGTGAATGGTATAGAAACTGAAATGGATGTTACCCAGGAAGCCTTAGCCGCTGCACCAGAAACAGCACCAATGGCAGACCCTGCCATTCAGGCCGCACCTGAAGGCGCCGAGCAAATGCAAGCACCAGTTCAAGCTCTCCCTGAAGCACCAAGCCTGAATGAAGCCAATTAAAGACCTGTTTTAGGCTTTTATCCTCCAAAAAAAACCAGAGCATGGCTCTGGTTTTTTTATTGCAGTTGCGTTGAGACCACGCCGTTGCATCAGATCTGGATTTGACTGCCCAGCTCCACAACCCGGTTGGTCGGAATCTGGTAGAAGTCACTGACCGGACTGGTATTACGCTGCATCGAAATAAACAGCTTTTCCCGCCACGGTGCCATGCCTTCACCGACTGTACTGATAATGCGTTCACGTGAAATAAAGAAGCTCATTTGCATCATGTCGAATTCAAAGCCCAATTCATCATAGGCCTGCTTTAACGCGCGCGGAATATTTGGCTGATCTTTAAAACCATAATAGATAAAAATCCGGTAAAAACGTTCATCCAGCCGTTCAATCTGCACCCGCTCTTCTTGCGGCACATACGGAATATCACGCGTCACCACCGTCACCATAATATTGCGCTCATGCAGCACCTTGTTGTGCTTGATGTTATGCAACATCGCATGTGGCACGATATTCGGCGTACCAGTCAAGAATACCGCTTCGCCCGGCACAAATTTGGTGTCATTGCCCATGCTGATACTTTTAATAAACAGCTCAATCGGCAAGGCATCTTTTTCCAGATGATGAATCAGCAAGGCACGGCCATCTTTCCAGGTCATCAGGATGGTAAATACAATGGCACCAATTAAAATTGGCACCCAGCCACCGGCGACAATTTTCAGTGAGGTTGAACCGACAAAAATCAGATCCAGAATTAAAAAAGGCAGTGCAAACAGCAGCACTTTCCACACCGGCCAGCGCCAGAAACCATACGCCAGAATGGAAATTAAAATGGTGCCGCAGAGCATGGTCATGGTCACCGCCACGCCATAGGCACTGGCCAGATTGGCACTGTTTTCGAACAGCAGAATCAGAATCACCACCGATACAAACAGCACCCAGTTAATGAACGGCAGATAAATCTGGCCCTGTTCCACTTCCGAAGTATGCTTGACCGATAAACGCGGCAAATAACGTAGCTGAATGGCCTGATTGACCATCGAAAATACGCCGGTAATCACCGCCTGTGAGGCAATCACCGCCGCAGCCGTGGCCAGCGCAATCATCGGATACAGGCCCCAGTCCGGCACCAGCAGATAGAAAGGATTGGTAATCGCATCTGGATCACGCAGCAACAAGGCGCCCTGTCCGGCGTAATTCAACAACAGACACGGCAGCACAATCACAAACCAGGCCATCCGGATTGGCAAGCGGCCAAAATGACCCATATCGGCATAAATCGCTTCACCACCGGTCATGGTCAGAATCACCGCGCCCATGGTTAAAAAGGCCACATAAGGCTGTTCCAGCACAAAGTTGATGGCCCAGTGAGGACTAACCATCGCCAGTACATATGGCGTCTGGATAATACTCCACAGCCCCACCCCGCCAATCGACAGGAACCAGAGCAGGGTCAACGGCCCAAAGAAGGTGCCCATGATGCCAGTGCCATGACGCTGTACCAGAAACAGTCCAGCCAGAATCCCGATAGATAAGGGAATCAGCCACTGGTTAAACATCGGGGTGGCAATACTTAGGCCCTCAATTGCCGACAGCACCGAAATGGCCGGGGTAATAATCCCATCACCAAAGAACAATGATGCGCCAATAAAGCCCAGTGCAATCAGGTAGATTTTCTTCTGTTCGGAAATACGGGTGGTACGCAGGTTTAAGGCCAGCAACGACATGATTCCGCCTTCGCCGTTGTTGTCTGCACGCATGATGATGGTGACGTATTTAAAGCTGATGGTCAGCATCATGCACCAGAAGATCAGCGATAAAATCCCCAGAACACTGCCTTCAGAAATGGCCAGATGTGCGGTCAGGAAACATTGACGCAAGGCATAGAGTGGACTCGTTCCAATGTCACCAAAAACTACGCCCAGTGCCGCGAGGGTAATCACAGGCAGGGCGGCTTTTTTTGCAGTACTTTGCATAGAATGTCTTCATGGATAGACCGTATTTTTGCGCATAATAGCACCAGCCCAAAAGTTTTTCCGCAAATCAATTGTTTCAGCTTGGCAGAGTGACTTTTTTTGGGTATTATCCACGGCCTATGGTGAGGTGTCCGAGTGGCTGAAGGAGCACGCCTGGAAAGTGTGTATACGTTGACGCGTATCGAGGGTTCGAATCCCTCTCTCACCGCCAAGATTCATTCCCATGATGTCCTGTGGAATACCAAAAGGTTTAAATCTTAAGGGTTTAAGCCTTTTTTATGTTTCGTAGAATCCTGCCGCATCCTAAGTAATCCCCCATAAATAGGGGGACAATTGGGGGATAAATTAGTTATACTATTTTTCGTCCCCCAATTTGTACGGATTCAGCTCAAATGCTTACCGATGCTCAAGTTAGAAAAATAAAACCACTTGAAAAGAAAAAACGTTATTCTGATGAAAAAGGGCTGTACCTAGAGGTGACACCTGCAGGTGGCAGATTCTGGCGTTTAAAATATCGGTTCAATGGCCGTGAAAGCACTTTAACCATTGGAAGCTATCCTGAAATTTCGCTTGCCCAAGCTCGCCGTACACGCGATGAAGCACGTATTCAGCTTTACAGCAACATTGATCCCAATGCTGTAAAAAATGAACGCTTGCAACAAATTAATGAAAACATACTTTTCAAATCTCTTGCTATGGAATGGATGGAAGACCGTAAAGCAGTTATTAAAGAAACCACTTACTTGCGTGATTTATCTGTATTTGAAAAAGACCTATTCCCTGCTTTGGGCGAAATGCCTATCGATCAAATCAAAGGTAAAGACGTGCTTGCTTGTGCCAAAAAAATCGAAGAACGGGGCGCACAGGAAATGGCGAAACGTTCAATTCCTTTAGCTGGTCGAATTTTTCGTTTTGCGATTCGTAAAGGACTGATTGAGAATGATCCAACACCTCACCTTCAAGAAGCTTTAAAACCTCGTAAAGTGAAGCATATGGCTCGCTTGGACATTTCTGAGTTCCCGCCTTTTCTAGAGCGAATGGATCGCTATCATGGCAATCCAATAATTAAAACAGCGATTCAGCTGATGACTTTAACTTTTGTACGTACAGCTGAACTCAGAATGATGGAATGGGATGAAATCGATTTTGAAACTAAATTATGGCGAATTCCTGCTAACAAAATGAAAATGGCCCAGCCTCATATTGTTCCTTTATCTAAACAGGCTATCGAATTACTGGAACGGCTACGGCCTCTCACTGGTAACAAGCAATATGTTTTCTATAATCATAGTACGGCCAAGCCTATGAGCAGTAATGCGCTTTTATGCGTGATCCGCACGATGGGCTATAACGGAAAAATGACTGGTCATGGATTCCGTGGTTTAGCTTCAACCACACTACACGAACAAGGCTATATGCATGATGCCATTGAAATTCAGTTAGCTCATAGAGTCGGTAATGCCGTGTCTCAAGCATACAATCACGCTCAGCACCTTGAGTATCGAACCAAGATGATGCAAGAATGGTCAGACTTTATCGATAGTTTACGGAACAAGATTATCCCTTTTCCTAAACGAAAGATTGAGTAAAAGCTCGTGAGATAAACATCAGATTAAAGAATTACGACAGCCTAAATGGAAGCCTTCCTAAAATCAAGACACCTTCCCTCAGTGCATAATATTTTACTTTGCTTCAATATGAAGCAAAGTAAAATAACAAAAGTATATTAGAGCGCTAATAAATTTTCCCTGATATCACTTTTAGAATTAATTTTCAGATTCACCATCACATAACCCCCAACTTCCCATACAGCTCTTTTTTCTCTTTCATACTGCTATCCATCGGGGCTACTCTCAATGCAGCTTTTAAATATGCCGCCGCCCCAGAGTAATCACGCATTTGTTCACACACTAAAACCAGTTGGCTTAATACATGCAACTTCATAGGAGTCACCTGATTGACTTGCTCCAACAATTCTCTAGCTTCAGGATATTTTGCTTCAAGACCAAATATTGAGGACTCTAAATACATGGTCACTGCGTTTTCATCATCTACTTGCTTTCGTTGTAACAACCAAAATTTCGCTTGATTGATATTACGAAGTTGTAGGTTTGCCTTTACAATCAGCTCGAACAGATCGGCAGGTTGAGTTAATTTACCCTCAAGCAAAATCGCTTTGTTGTGCTCAACGACCTTTTCAAAATCAAATAACCGGCTGGCTCGATACAAAGCAATAAGTTGTTGGTGCAAAGCTTGTAGATGAGGGTGTAAATAATTCTGTGTAAATGTGGTTTTAAAAATACTTGGTTACACGTTCTTCAAACATGATACTAAAACGATTCATGGCAGCTTTCCAATTCTGAATGGGCATCGTCCATTTT
>Ga0172369_10007288_pt1 | contig 12869 bp, 10 predicted proteins | sample LakKiv25m_FD_114539 | JGI IMG/M metagenome (GOLD analysis project Ga0172369, IMG submission 114539) | Freshwater microbial communities from Kabuno Bay, South-Kivu, Congo - kab_022012_11.25m | ecosystem: Environmental > Aquatic > Freshwater > Lake | place: Democratic Republic of the Congo... | reverse complement strand
TCTAGATTACCGCAACAACAACAGCGAGGAGATCAGCGTCATGGCAACCACCAGCGCCTCGAACACCTTGGGCGCGATGTGGTTGACCACCCAGCGGCCGGCCAGCGCTCCGGCGATCACCGCCGGGACCATCGCGGCGTCGAAGGCGAGCGAAGGGCGCGTGATGATCCCGTGATAGAGGTACACGGGGACCTTGGTCAGGTTGACGAAAAAAAAGAACCAGGCGCCCGTGGCGATGAACTCCTCCTTCGACAGGCGCTTGCTCAGCAGGTAGAGATTCATCACGGGCCCGGCCGCGTTGGCGACGGTGGTTGCGAATCCGGCCAGCCCTCCATAAAGAACAGGATGCGCGTGAACCTGCATCCCTTTTTTGACATGCTGCCGCCACAGGTAGACCGCCATCATCGCCAGCACAATCACCGCCACCATGGGCCGGATGTAGCGTTCATCCAGCTTCAAGGCGAGCGCCCCGCCGGCCAATCCAATCAGCACCCACGGCGCCAGCGAGAAGAGTTTCCATGCCGAAGCATGCTTGCGCCAATAGTAGACGGCGAAAAGGTCGGCGGTGATGAGCACGGGCAGCAGATACCCGGCGCTATGCCGGGCGTCCCCAATGGCCAGCACCATCAACGGGACCACCATCGCCCCCAAGCCCGGTACGCCCGTCTTCGCCACGCCGACAAAGAACGCGCACAGCGCGCCCAGCATCCACTGCCATGCTTCGAGATGCGGCATCCTGGCGGGCTACTTCTTCCTCGACGGGTTCTCGTACCAGACCACGCCCAGGTTCGAAGCCTCCTCACACGTGATGGCGTCGAGGTCGCCGTCGCCGTCCACGTCGAACATCTCGACAAGATCGAATTTCACGCCCTGGCCGCCCGAGATGTCGTGCGTCACCCACTTGCCGTTTTCGAGCTTCAGGTATCCAACGCCGGCCGCGCCGCCCTTGGTCTGCTCGCAGGTGAAAACGATCTCCTTCCGCCGGTCGCCGTCGAGATCGGCCGCCTTCACGGCTTTGGCTGTGCCGGTCTTGGCATCCATCTGGATCGAGTGCGTCTCCCACTTCTGACCGGACCGGTCCAGCCGCCGGAACCAAACAATTTCCCTTGGCTTCACGGCGGCGAGGATGTCTTCGAGGCCGTCGCCGTCAACGTCCGCCACATCGATGAACATCACTTCCCGCCCGGCGGCGCCCACTGCATGCTCCGCCCAGGGCTTCGTTTGGTCGAGCGGATTCTTCAACCAGAAGACGCCGCTGCGCTCTCCCTTGCGGTCGCTGAACAGGATGTCGTCGATGCCATCGCCGTCCATGTCGCGGGCGATGATCGACATGATCCAGCCCACGGGCCGCAACGCGTGCCACTTCCAGTCAGCGAGTTGGCGGTATTTGGCCGGGGCTTCGAACCACCCGAGTTCGGCCTTGTCGTTCTTGCCGCCGGCGGCGAGGTCGACGCCAAACCGGCCGTCAACTTGCATCGGCGTGGCGAACATCCACTGAAAGCGGTTCACCGACGCCGGCAACGGCTCCATCTTCCATGCGCCCTCGCGAGTCGGCTGGCGGGGACCCCAGTGAACGAACATCGAGCGCGTTTTGCCTTCCGCCGAACTGACGACATCCATCGCCCCATCGGAATCGAGATCAACGAAAACCGCGTCCTCGACCGAGGGGACTTCGCCGATGGAGACCTGCGGCCATGGCATCCGCACGCTTTGACGCCGCGGCATGAAACAGACCCGAACCACGCCACCCTCTTCCCAGCCGGTGACGATGTCGGGCAGGCCGTCGCCGTTGATGTCGGCCAAACGAACGCCGTCGGCGCCGCGGGAGGAATTGTCGATCGTGTGCCGGACCCAACCCTTGGGGGCATCCTGCGCGAATGCAGCGCAGAGGATGATCGCGGCGGCGAATGGAGTCTTCATGCGGATGACTCCATTGTCGCCTAAGATGTATGGCTTGAACCGCTGTTCCGGCATCCTAGCTCACCGCTCCTCATCGCAGCGAAACAGTGCGCTTCGAGCCATGGCCTTCAGCAAATGCGTTGGCTGTACATCGACGGATTGCTAATCACATGGTATCGTTGCATCAAAAAGACAGTTGGAGGATGTCAGTGGAACCATACGATTCCAAGCACATTGAGATATTGTTGGACCAATACCGCAGTCAGCAGGATCTTCACAAGAGCTATGCCGATTGCCTGAGAGCCCTGATATCCGGACTACTGGCAGATCATAATCTGAAGGTGCACGATGTCGCAGCCCGAGCAAAATGCATAAAAAGTCTTCATGACAAGATCTGGCTCAAAAAATATCAATCTCTCTCTGAGATCACCGATCTTACGGGAGCTAGAATAATACTGTATTTTAAAAACGATATCGACAAGACCCTCAAAATACTTAGAGATGAGTTTGAGATCGACTTTGCCAACTCTGAAGACAAGAGAGAGCGTCCTAATCCCTACGAGTTTGGATATCGTTCCTTTCACTACATCGTCACTATGAAGTCTGAGAGAACTTCGTTGCCAGAGTACAAGCGGTTCGCGGGTTTGAAGGCAGAAATCCAAGTTCGAACTATCCTGGACCACGCCTGGGCAGAGATACAGCACGGTGGCCTGGGATACAAGGCAGAGGGAGCCGTCCCAAGAAAAACTCAGCGCGATCTAGCTAAGGCCGCAGCATTGCTGGAGGTCGCCGACGAACATTTCGTCGAGGCAAGAAGGACGGCTGCGAAGGCGGCGCGAGCCCTCCCCATCATTAGATCTGAGGGGCTATCCGAGTTAATCCCTGAGTTCAGCATTGCCGTTCCAACAGCAGTTCTGGCCGAGGCTAGACGCGGCTTTGACTCCCTTAAGTTTTTGTTCTCAACAAATGTGACGAGCACGAGAGAAGATGACCGCTACCTTCGATCTGTTCGATTGATCGCTCCAACTTCGGCAGGGCCAGTGCGGGGTGTTCTTGCCGCAGAAAACGGTGTAGTCTTCCTTAACTCAATGCCGCAGCACGTGGCAAGCAACCAACGCGCAGTTCAGTTCACAGTCAAGGGATTACGGATAGATGCCGCCTCGATAGGTGCTGGAACTGCTGATTCGCCCCATCTTGCTCAATGCTGGGTCGTTGCTTGCTCGCGTGACTCTCAGAGACAGAGTGAAGTCCTGGTGGCACAGAATATTGCTGCCGCCAGCCATGCGTTTGAGTTTTCCGCGCGACAGATCTCTGGAGCAAATGAGCATGGTAATGGATCTGTCGCCATCCAGCCGATTGCAGTCCTATCATTTCGCGAACTTCTCCCTCAGGCCTTGCGCCCTTCGGGACAGGAGTCGTCAGACCCGCTCGACCCTTGCAGCTCTGGAACCAGGCTTGTTGTACGCTTTCAGAACATCCCCAAGGAGGCCGCCCTCTTCGCAGACATCGAATCAGTCGGGGTCCCGGCACGCCTAACAAATGCCAACAGCCTTGGGATGGGCAGATTCGATCCCATCGTGGGCACTCAGAAGCACCAAGGTCGTAACCTCGCTGCAATCACCACTTCAGGCGGAGCCGCCTCTATGGTTTGGGAGGTGCAGGAGTCCAGTCCCGGCTCTTCGAGTGCCGAGATCAATATCTACGCCTATGTTGCGACCTGTGCACCTGCACAAGTGTCCGTTTCGGGCACCTTAGGCCCGACTTCAGTGATCAATACGAGCGCCGGCGAGAAAGTACCAGTTCCCAGGTTTATCAACGATCCTAAGACGGCTGTGTTCAGTTTGTGCAAATGAAGGATTATCTCGTCGTTTATAGCTTCATTGTTACCGCAACTGCTTGTTGAAGAAGTCCACCGTCCGCTGCCACGACAGTTTCGCCGCCGCTTCGTCGTAGCGCGGCGTGGTGTCGTTATGGAAACCGTGGTTGGTGTTGTCGTAGATGTAAGCGGTGTAGGCTTTGTTGTTCGCCTTTAGAGCCTCTTCAAAGGCAGGCCAGCCGGCGTTGACGCGCGTATCGAGGCCGGCGTATTGGATCAGCAGGGGCGCCTTGATTTTGGGCACGTCAGCGGCCGGCGGTTGGCCGCCGTAATACGGCACAGCGGCAGAGAGATCCGCGCCCATCAGGACGGCCAGAGTGTTCGCCATGCCACCGCCAAAGCAGAAGCCGACGACACCCACTTTGCCATTTGAATCCGGCCTGCTCTTCAGCCAGTACGCCGCGGCGACGAAATCGGCGGTCATCTTGTTGCGGTCGACCTTGGGGAAGAGCTGGCGAGCCTGATCCTCGTCGCCGGGGTAGCCTCCGACGCTGGTAAGCCCGTCGGGAGCGTAGGCCAGGAATCCGGCTGTCGCCAGGCGGCGGGCGACATCTTCGATATAGGGATTCAAGCCGCGGTTCTCATGGACAACCAGAACCGCTGGCCGCTTGCCTGCCGCGTTCGCCGGACGGGCAAAATGGCCTTTGATGGTCCCGTTGCCCTTGGGCGAATCCACGGAAACAGTCTCCACAACGATCCGCTTGTCGTCCTTCGGCACCTGCTGCGCCCAGGCGAAGTTCGGCGTCAGACTCTCCAGGATGGCGGCCGCGGTCACGCCTCCAACGGCGTACCTCTGTGCGCTGTCAAGGAATTCGCGGCGTCCGATGTCGCCGTGGACGAACTTGTCGAACAGGTCAAGGACGGGCTGCGGATAGTCGGATGCGTGCTTGCGTTCCATGGATGGACCTCTCCTGCAATGGATGATGCACGGCCCCGGCAGGAGTCAGGGAAGTAATAATTGAGGCTGGAGTTTTTCATGGCACTCAAATCGACGAGGCGGCAGTTCGCAAGTCAGGCGGCGGCGGGCGCTATCCTGTCACAGGAAAGCCGCGCCTCCGGTCAGGCGATCGACATCGCCGGAAAGCGTGAATTGTTCGTCGACGACTTCCTGATCGACCGGATGCAGGGCGTCCGGCTTGAACTCGGCCATCCCGTCGATGCCGGTCCGGCGATTCGCTTTGACCGCCCGTGGGAAGGCCCGTTCAGCGCCTACACCACCATCATCCGCGACGCCGGCGCCTACCGGATGTATTACCGGGGCGTCCCGGAATCGGGCAAGGACGGTAACGAGAGCGAAGTCACCTGCACGGCGGAGTCCTCTGACGGTATCGTGTGGCGCCGGCCGGAGTTGAATTTCTTCGATGCCCGGGGAACGAAACCGAATAACGTCATCCTGGCCGGGCAAGCGCCGCTCAGTCACAACTTCAGTCCGTTTCTGGATACGAGGCCCGGCGTCCCGGCGCAGGAGCGGTACAAAGCGCTGGCCGGCATCCACAAAACGGGACTCGTCGCCTTCGTATCATCCGGCGGCCGGGCCTGGCGCAGACTGCGCGACCAGGCCGTCTTCCCTTCCCCTGACAGGTTCTCCCTGGATTCGCAGAACGTATCGTTCTGGTCCGAGGCCGAAGGCTGTTACCTGCTGTATTTCCGGACCTGGAAGATAATCGGGAAAACGAACTACCGCTGGGTTTCGCGAGCGTCAAGCCCGGACTTCATCACCTGGTCCAGGCCCGAGGAGATGGACTTCGGCGCCGCGCCGCCCGAGCACCTTTACACCAGCCAGACCTCGCCGTACTTTCGCGCGCCGCACATCTACATGGGCATCTGCGCCCGGTTCATGCCGGGACGACAGGTGTTGACCGAAACGCAGGCAAAGACGGTTGGCGTGGATCAGAAATACTTCAAGGACTGCTCGGACGCCGTCCTGATCACGACGCGCGGCGGGACCAGCTACCGGCGGCAGTTCATGGAAGCGTTCCTCCGGCCTGGACTGGGTTGGGAAAACTGGGTGTCGCGATCAAATTACCCGGCGCTGAACATTGTTCAGACTGGCCCTTCGACGATGTCGTTCTATGTGAACCGCAACTATGGCCAGCCCACGGCTTACCTTCGCCGGTACGAGCTGCGCCTGGACGGGCTGGCATCGGTTCGCGCGGGCTACGGCGGCGGCGAGCTGGTGACCAAACCGCTGAGCTTCGAGGGAGCGCATCTCGAACTGAACTACTCCACGTCGGCGCCGGGCGGCGTGCGCATCGAGATTCAGGACGCGTCGGGCGCGCCGTTGCCGGGTTTCACTTTGGAGGAATCTGTGGAGCTCGTTGGCGACGAAACCGGCCGGGTGTATGCATGGAAGAGCGGCGCCAGCGCCGCCCAACTCGCCGGCAGGCCCGTGCGCCTCAGATTCGCCATGAAGGACGCAGACCTATATTCGTTCCGCTTCTCCAAATAAAAATGGGACGGACACCCGCCCAGTCCGGGTTCCGTCCCCTTTCGCGGGTGGCGGCTCCGAGGCCGGCCACGCCGGTCACGCCGTCAGTTGACGACGATTTCGTTGTTCACGGCAAACGCGCCGGGGATGCCGTTGGCGAGAATGCCCGCCAGGTTGCGGTCCCCTTCATTGGCGACCGTGCCCTTCAGCGTGATCGTGCCGTTTTCGACGATGAACTGGATGGGCGGTCGCGCTCCCCACGAGTAGCGGCTCAGAGCCGGATTGCCGAATATCGTCCTCACGGCAGCCAGACGAAGCCGGTCATCATAAGGTGATAACGGAAGAACTCGAATCTGGTTATCGACAATTTCGACGCCAGTGATTGACTTCACGCGCCGCTCGGCTTCGGTCTTCAGGGTTGGCCTGCTGACCTCGCCCAGAAGCGTCACCTTTTCACCATCCACACGAAACGACAGGTCGTCAAAGACGCCATAGTAAGGCATCATGACTAACTCGTGCCTGACTTTGTCCTGCAAGTCCGCGGCAGATGCCCCCCGGTTCGTTTGAGCGAAAGCCGAGACAGCCAGTGCCGCAATTGCCATCAAGTTCATGCAAATCCCGTTTTTCATATCTCGTCTCCTGCACATAAGATGGATGACGATTCAATCAGGTTTCACACTTCCGCAGCAAATTGCAGCCGCGGCTGGGCAGCCGCGCGGATGGGAGGATCCCTACCAGGCCAGCAGTTCTTCGGCTGCCTGCTGGATGCCGGACGCCTGCGGGAGAATGGCATCCTCCAGGTCCGGCGCATACCCTACCCAGGTATCCAGAGCCGCCACCCGGCGCACCGGCGCATCGAGCGAGTCGAACAGATCCGACGCGATCCGCGCCGCGATTTCCGCCCCATAGCCGAAACTCAGCGTGTCCTCATGCACGACGAGCGCCCGCGACGTCTTGCGGACAGAAGCGGCGATGGCCCCCATGTCGAACGGCGCCAGCGATCGCAGATCCAGAATCTCGATCGACACACCGGGCCGCACCCGTTCGATCTGCGACGCCGCATAAAGCGACTTCTGCACCGTCATGCCGTAGGTCACGATGGTCAGGTTGTCGCCCGGCTTAACCACACTCGCCCTTCCGAACGGGACCGTGAAATCCGGCCCTGGGTGCTGCGACCGGTTGTACGGCTCGCGGTAAAGCCGCTTGTGCTCAAGGAATAGAACGGGATCATCACACCGGATCGCCGTCCGCAGCAAACCGCAGGCGTCCAGCGCATTCGACGGCATCACCACCCGCAACCCCGGGATGTGCGTAAACGCCACCTCGCCCGACTGCGAATGGTAGATCGAGCCGCCATTCAAGTACCCTCCAATCGGCACGCGGATCACCACCGGCGCCGACCACCCGTTGTTCGACCGCCACCGGATGTTGGCCAGTTCATCGCGGATCTGCATCATCGCCGGCCAAATGTAGTCGAAGAATTGGATTTCGACCACCGGCTTCATCCCCCGCGACGCCATGCCGACAGCGCGCCCGACAATGGCCGCCTCGGCGATCGGCGTGTTGAAACAGCGCCGGGAACCATGCTTCCGCTGCAAGCCGTGCGTCGCCTTGAAGACGCCGCCCTTGCCCTTCACCTGGCCCAGATGCTCCGGGCGCGAGCAATCGGCCACGTCTTCGCCGAACACGGCCATGTTCGGGTTCCGGCTCATCTCTTCGTCGAGCGTCCGGTTGATCTCGTCGATCATCGTCCGGGGTTCGCCGCCGAAAACGGGAACCGACTCGAATGCAGCCGAGCACGGATCAACGGCCGGACTGTATAGGAACCCAAGCGCGGCCGACTTGTCCGGCGGCGGTTCGCGCAGCACCCGCTCCGAGATGTCCTGAATCGCCAGGTCGATCTCGCTGTTCATCCGGTCCAGCGCAACAGGGTCAAGCAATCCCTCAGCCACCAGCCATCCAGGGTAGGTTTCCACGGGATCGCGCAGCGCCTCGGCCTGCCGCTCCGCCGGCGTTTTGTAGAGTGTTTCGTCATCGGAGAGCGAGTGTGAATACGGGCGCGTGCAGTGCGCGTGAACCAGCGCCGGGCCGGACCCAGTCCTGATATGCGCGATTGCGTCCTGAATCGCCGCCACGGAGTCCATGAAGTCGGACCCATCACATTCAGCCACATGCAGTCCAGGAAACCCCCGCACCAGAGCCGAGATTTTCCCGCCGGGCGTCTGATGCTCAACAGGGACGCTGATGGCATAGTGGTTGTCCTCCACCACGTACATCAGCGGCAACTTCCGCAGGCACGCCGCGTTGATTGACTCCCAGAACTCGCCTTCGCTCGTCGCGCCTTCGCCCGTGGTGACCAGCGTGATCTCGTCCGCGGCCGGATCGAGATACAGGGACGCTTCGGCGCAGCCGGCCGCATGAAGAAACTGCGAACCCGTCGGAGACGATCCCGTGAAAATATGCAACTCCGGACTCGACCAGTGCGATGGCATCTGCCGTCCGCCCGATTGCGTATCCGCCGCCGCGCCCACCGCTTGCAGGAGCATCATTTCGGGCGTTATGCCCAGCGCAAGCGCCAGCGCCCGGTCACGGTAGTAGAGATGGAACCAATCCCGGCCCGGCCGGAGAACCATTCCGGCGGCCGTCTGGATCGCCTCGTGCCCGGCCCCTGAGATTTGGAAAAAGATCCGGTTCTGGCGCTTCAGCAACACCTCGCGGTCGTCCAGCCGCCGCGACATCCGCATATTGCGGTAGGCGGCGATGAGCACGTCGCGCGACAGGCCGCGATACCGGCTGCTCTGGGCTCGGTTTGTCAAGGATTCTGCCGTGGCCATTCCCAGGTGGTCCAAACTGACCAGTTTAACCGATGATCCCCCGCATTCCGTGGATTCCGGTGATCTTGAGTCAAAACGGGAGTATTCTTCAAAGCAGGCGTGAGGAAGTCCGACGCCATGGCGCTGCCCGGCACCTGCCTCTACACAAAACTGGCTGAACACTACGACGATGTCTTCGTCTTCGCCAATCCGTGGCGGGAGGAGGCTCGCCGCCGCGTGCTGGGCAGGATTCTGGAGCGCGCCGGCTCCTGCTGCGATCTTGCTTGCGGCACCGGCTCGACGGCGGTCGAACTGGCCAGGCGCGGCCTGAAGGTCTACGCCGTCGATCTTTCTCCGTCGATGTGCGAACTCGCCCGCGCGAAAGCCTCGCGCGACTGCGTGCAGGTGGAAGTGATCCAGGCCGACATGCGCCGGTTCCGCCTGCCTGAAAAGGTCGATGTCATCACCTGCGAGTTCGACGCCATCAACCACGTCCCCCGCAAATCAGATCTCGCGCTGGTCGCCAAAGCCGCCGCCCGTGCTCTGAAGCCCGGCGGACACTTCTACTTCGACGTCAACACCCACCTCGCCTTCGAGGAAGTCTGGCCACTTACCTGGTTCGTCGAACGGCCCGGACTGGTCCTGGTGATGCACGGCGACTACGACGCCCGCTCGGGCAAGGCCTGGACCACCGCCGAGTTCTTCATACGTGACGGCGATCTCTGGCGCCGTCACCGCGAGCGCGTCGAAGAGGTTTGCTGGACGCCCGCCGAGATTCGCGAGGCTCTCACCGGCGCGGGCTTCACCCGCATCACCGCCCGCGATGCTTTCCCCTTCTTCGGCAACGACGCACTGGTCCGCCGCGGGCATCGGACTGTCTATCTGGCGAAACTGGCCAGTGCGCGCTGACCCAGCCGGCCTGCGCCCCTTCGCTACAATGAGGTTTCCAGGGACCCTATGTACGATTTAGCTTTCTTTCGCGCCAACCTCGACATGATCGCCGCCCGCCTCGCCGAGCGCGGCTTCACCCTCGATGTCGAGGATTTCAAGGGCATTGACGCCCGCCGCCGCGCCGCTTTGACCGAGGTCGAATCCCTCCGCGCCCAGCGCAACGCCGAGAGCATGGAGATCGGCAAGAAGAAAAAGGCAGGCGAGGATACCGGAGAGCTTCAGGCCCGTGTTCGTGCCATTGGCGAGCGCATATCCTCCCTGGAGGCGCAGTCCAAGCAGCTCGACGAGGAGTTCCGCCAGCATCTGGCGTCCATCCCCAACCTGCCGCATGAGTCGGTCCCGGCGGGCAAGGACGAAACCGCCAACGTCGAAGTGAAGAAGTGGGGCGAACCGCGCCAGTTCGACTTCGAACCCAAGGCGCATTGGGATCTCGGCCCTGACCTCGGCATCCTCGACTTTGAACGCGCCGCCAAGATCACCGGCGCCCGCTTCGCTGTCTATTTCGGCCAGGGCGCAAAGCTCGAACGGGCATTAATTAACTTCATGCTCGACCTCCACACCCGAGAACACGGTTACACCGAGGTTCTGCCGCCCTTCATGGTGAACTCCGCCAGTTTGTTCGGCACCGGCCAGTTGCCCAAGTTCGCCGACGACCTCTTCAAAATCGAGAAGTTCGACTTCTGGCTCATCCCCACCGCAGAAGTGCCCGTGACAAACCTGTTCCGCGACGAAACCCTCGACGCTGCCCAGTTGCCCATCCGGCTCTGCGCCTACACCCCATGTTTTCGCAGCGAGGCCGGCGCCTACGGCCGCGACGTCCGCGGCATCATCCGCCAGCACCAGTTTCAGAAGGTGGAACTGGTCAACTTCACCACGCCCGAAACCAGCTACGAGGAACATGAACACCTCACCCGCAGCGCCGAAACTGTGCTTGAGCGCCTGGGCTTGCCTTACCGCCGCGTTGTCCTCTCTACCGGCGACATGGGCTTTTCCTCCGCCAAAACCTACGACCTCGAAGTCTGGATGCCGGGGCAGAACGCCTACAAGGAGATCAGTTCCTGCTCGAACTTCGAGGCCTTCCAGGCCCGGCGCGCCGGCATCCGCGTTAAATCGGGCAAGAAGAGCGAACCGCTGCACACGCTCAACGGCAGCGGACTCGCCATCGGCCGCACCTGGGTGGCCATCGTCGAAAACTACCAGCAGGCCGACGGCACCGTCGTCATTCCTGATGCCTTGCGGCCCTACCTGAACGCCGAACGGATGACGCGCCACGGCGTCCTTGGCTGACCGGCAATAACGCGGTCATCTATGAGAGCGCGCCCTCTGTCAACCCCGTTTTGAGTGCATTTCATCGTCTTTGGATCGGAATTTCCCTTTCGGGCGTACACTACGGGTGGACTGGCCGGAGGATAGGGCTCCGCAGGGATGCGACCTGAGCGCCGAGCCAGTGGCTGGGATCGGCCGGGGGAGCCATCACTCCCCCCGATCCATTGACCCCGCCGATCATCTTTCTGTGCCGATCCCGGCGCGCAAGCGGTAAATCCCGGGGTCTGGGGCGGAGCCCCAGCCAGGCGCCCGCTCACGTCCCGATCAGTCCATCCACCTCCTGCCGGCTCGCCTCGTCCGTTCGCTCTCGCCATGCAGCTTCGTCCTGCTAGTCATCTATTCACCCTCAAGGGGGTAAGAGCATCTCCGTCCCGGGTCCCGCAATCACAGCAACAGCCTCACAAGGGCTAGACTCGCTCCGCGTTCACCCGTTGCTGGACGAAGCTACCAGTGCCGGCGCCGGCTCACGGTAAAACTGCTTTCTGGTCAAAATCCAATAGCTGGCCTCGGCCAGATGCCGGCCCACGGCCACCTTGGCCTTGGCCGAACACTTCTGATTTTTGATCCGCTCATACAACCGCCCCACATGGGTGAAGGCGTATTTGTTCTTCTGCCGGATGGTCGCGCTGGCGGCCTCCACAAAAGCCCATTTCAGATAGTGGTTGGCGCTTTTTGGCGTGGGACCCATATGCGTCTTGCCGCCGCTGGAAAACACCGTCGGCGTCAGCCCCGCGTAGCTGGCCAGGTGCTCGGCCGAGTGGAACCGCTTCACGTCCCCTATCTCCAGCCACAGCGTCGCGCCGAGGATATCGCCTACCCCCGGCAGCGACTTCAGCATCCGCACCCAGCCCACCTTGCCGATCCTGTCCGCGATTCGATCTTCCAGCCGCTTGATCCGTTTCTCGGTCTCATCCAACAGCGCCCATTCCTCCTGTGCCGCGAACCGCGTTTGCAGCGGCAGCCATCCGATATAACTGGACAGGTGCACACGTCCAGTGCCGGCGAACAGATCGCTGCACTCGTCTTCCCGCAGCCCATAGCGGCGGATGGCTGCCGAGATCCGGTTCTTCAGCGACGTTGTCACTCGCCTCATCGAGAGCCGGGTCCGCAGCAGGCCGCGTAAATCGCGCAGTTCCGCCGGCGGAATCCAAACCTCCGGCAACCGCTCGTCATAGAGCAAGTACGCCAAGCCCCGGGCATCGATTTCGTCGGTCTTGTTCCGGCCCCGCATCCTCTGCTTGGCCTCTTTCGGGTCGGTCAATTTGGCGATCAGGCCAGCGGCTTCGATCTCATCCACCAGCCAATACCACCCCCCGCTGGCTTCCACTGCCACAGCACTGCCCGCCGGCAGCCGGCGCAGGTATTGCCGCATCGTCGCCCGGTCGTTTTCCACACGCTCAGCGGCCCCAGCCTGGCCGCCTTCGTTCAATCTCACAAACACCGAATACCTCTGGTGGCTGTCACAACCGATATACTCTTTCACGCTGCTGTACCTCCTGAGTGCGTGCCGCGCACTGAGGTCGATTCTGACCGAATCCACCCCGGAATGACAGCAGCGCTCTCATACGATCACAGC
>Ga0172369_10007286_pt1 | contig 12869 bp, 10 predicted proteins | sample LakKiv25m_FD_114539 | JGI IMG/M metagenome (GOLD analysis project Ga0172369, IMG submission 114539) | Freshwater microbial communities from Kabuno Bay, South-Kivu, Congo - kab_022012_11.25m | ecosystem: Environmental > Aquatic > Freshwater > Lake | place: Democratic Republic of the Congo... | reverse complement strand
GCGCCGCTACCGCGAGCAGGATCCGCACGCGTCCCTCGAGGAAATCTACCTGAAGCTCACGAGCGACTAGCGCGCGAGGCCCGCTCATGGTGAGCCTGTCGAACCACGCGCGCTCTCCCGGCCCGCGCCCGCGGGCGCCCGGAGGAAGCACATGACGACCGCATCGGTGGAAGAAGCCCGCTCCGAGGCGCCGCCCGAGCCGGCCCGGGGCGCGCCCGGCGGCGAGGAGCCGCCCGCCCGCGAGACGACCCCCGCGCCCTCGCCGGCGGCCGCCGCCGAGCGCGGCAGCCTCGCGCGCTTCTTCGGGAATACCTGGGCCATCGCGAAGAAGGAGCTGAGCGTCTACTTCACGACGCCCATCGCCTGGGTGCTCTTCGCGATGTGGACGCTGATTCTCAGCTACTTCTTCGTCGTGTTCGTGCAGCAGTATCTCGAGTACACGATGAGGGCACAGCAGTTCGCGCAGTTCCAGCCGGGCATGCTGGACCAGCTCAACTTCACGGACATGATCTTCACGCCGATGCTCGGAAACGCCGGCGTGGTGCTCATCTTCATCGTGCCGTTCCTGTCGATGCGGCTCATCGCCGAGGAGAAACGGCAGCAGACCTTCCAGCTCCTCATGACGACGCCGGTGCGGAGCTGGGAGATCGTGCTCGGCAAGTACATCTCCTCGCTGCTCGTCGTGGCGTTCGCCATCGGTCTGACGCTGGCGTACCCGGTCATCCTGGACAAGGTGGCGGAGTCCGGCGGTGTCGAGTGGCAGACCGCGTGGGTCGCGTATCTGGGCCTGTTCCTGCTCGCCGCGGCGTTCATGGCCATCGGTCTCTTCATCAGCTCGCTCACCGAAAGCCAGACCGTCGCCGCCGCCGTGACGTTCGGCGTGCTGCTGCTCATGTGGGTGCTGAGCTGGGCGAGCGGCAGCACCGACGGGTACGCGAAGGACATCCTGGAGCGCGTGTGCGCGCTGACGCACCTGCGCTCGTTCCTCAAGGGAACCCTGAACCTGGCCGACGCGGCGTACTTCGGCAGCGTGGTCGTCCTCGGGCTGTACATGACCCGCACCGCCATCGAGCGCAGCCGCTGGTAGGAGGAAGAACCATGGTCAGCAAGACCTTCGGCCGCGTGACGGGCCCCCTGGGCGTGCTCTTCATCCTGTTCGGCCTCATGACGCGACTCGTGGTGCCGCCCGAGTACTCGTGGCTCATGTGGTGCATGCTGGTGATCGGCCTGGGCGGCATCGCCGCGTGGGTGATCACCGCGTTCGAGGACGCGCGCAATCTCGCCACGGGGCGCGGCACGCTCTTCGTCGCGACGAGCGCGGTGACGACATGCCTGCTGCTCTTCGCGCTGGCGGCGGTGAACTACATCGCCGAGAAGAAGCGCGTGGAGTGGGACTTCACCAAGGGCTCCATCCACACGCTGTCCGAGCAGACGACGGGCATCCTGAAGGGGCTGGACGAGAAGAACAAGGTCTCCGTGACCGCGTTCTACCGGCCGGCCGACCCCGAGTACGGCCAGCTCGAGGACATGCTGCGCCGCTTCAAGAACGTCGGCGGCGAGGGCTTCGTCTACGAGTTCGTGGACATCTACAAGAACCAGCAGCGCGCGCGCAGCATGAGCGTGAGCCAGAGCTCGCCGCGCGTCATCTTCCGCGACGCGAACGGCAAGGAGGCGCGCTCCAAGGAGACCACCGAGGAGTCGCTCACGAACGCGCTGGCGGAGCTGAAGCAGGGCGCCGAGAAGAAGCTGTATTTCCTGACGAATCACGGCGAGAAGAGCATGGGCAAGAACGCCGACCAGGGCCCCGGGCTCAAGATCGCGGTGGATCAGCTCAAGAACGAGGGCTGGAAGAGCGAGGAGCTGAGCCTGCTGAAGCAGAAGGACGTGCCGGCCGACGCCGCGGCGGTCATCGTGGCGGGTCCGCAGTCGCCGCTGTCGGAGGGCGAGGTCGCGGCGCTGAAGAAGTACGCCGAGGGCGGCGGGCGGCTCGTCGTGATGGTGGACCCGGGCTTCGACTCGGGCCTGGACGGGCTGCTCGCGGACTGGGGCATCGAATACCTCAAGGGCATGATCATCGACCCAGAGAGCCAGGAAGCCACCTGGGCGTTCACGCAGGACTTCGGCGAACACCCGATCGCGACCCCGCGCATGAGCCTCTTCGGCGCGCTGGCGTTCGTGTTCCCGGACGCGCGCGGCCTGAAGAAGGGCTCCGACGCGCACGGCGCCACCGTCACGGAACTCTTCAAGACGGGGCCCGACGCCTTCGGCCTCAACCGTCCGATTCCGTCCAGCGGACAGGTGAGCGGCACGGCCCAGGCGGGCGACGACAAGGGTCCGGTCGTGCTGGGCCTGGCGGCGAACAAGAAGCTGGAGGGCGACAAGGAGCTGCGCGTCGTGGCGTTCGGCGACTCGGACTTCGCCACCAACGCGTTCATCCGCCAGGGCGGCAACCGAGACCTCATCCTCAACACGGTGCAGTGGCTGGGCGGCCAGGAGCAGAAGATCACGATCCGCCCGAAGATGAGGGAGAAGACGACCATGGCGTTCCTCACCGCGGGCAAGCAGGTGGCGGTGCGCTTCTTCTCGTTCACGGTGATGCCGCTGGCGCTCATCGCCGCGGGGCTGACGGTCTGGTCCGTCCGCCGCTCCCGGTAGCGCACGGGGATCCGATCCATGACGCAGCTCCAGAAGAACCTCGCGACCCTGGGTGTCGTGGCCGCCGTGGGCACCGGCGCCGGGCTCTACGCGTACTTCGGGGTCCTCAAGAAGCAGGTGACGGAGGCCGAGGCCAAGGAAGCGGCGGCGAAGGCGTTCGACTTCGACAAGACGCAGGTGAAGAAGGTCACGCTCAGCGCCAAGGGCGACACGGTGGTGGCAGAGAAGGACGGCGACAACTGGAAGATCGTCTCGCCCGTCCAGGCCCGCGGCGACAAGAGCGCCTTCGACGCCATCGTGGACAAGCTCAAGGACCTGAAGAGCAAGGAGACGCTGGCCGACGACCACGCGAAGCTCGCCGAATGGGGGCTCGACAAGCCGAAGTTCCAGGTGAAGGCGTCGCTGGGCGACGGCAAGGAACTCAGCCTCGACGTGGGCGAGGAGAACCCGTTCGACCTGTCGCTGCCGTACGTGAAGGGGGGCGACAGCCACGTCTACCTCTCGGACAGCGGGCTGAAGTGGCCGCTGGACAAGGGGCTCTTCGACCTGCGGGACAAGGCGATCGTGACGCACGAGGACAAGGACGTGCAGTCGATCGCGGTCTCGGGCGAACAGACCTGGGGCCTCGAGCGCGACGGCGACAACTGGAAGCTGACGGCGCCGGTGCAGGACCGGGCGGACAAGTCGGTCGTGGACGGCATCCTGTCGCGGCTGCGCTACGCGCGGGCGAAGTCGTTCGCGTCGGAGCAGCCGCCGGCGGACGCCGCGGGCCTGAAGAAGTGGGGTCTGGACAAGCCGACGACCACGGTCGTGTTCGCGCTGGGCGCGGACAAGGCGCGAAAGACGCTGCAGTTCGGCAAGGCCGACGACGGCGGCACGAAGAAGACCTGGGCGCGCCTCGTCGAGGGCGGCCCGGTCATGGAGGTCGAGGACTCGCTGCCCTCCGACGTCGCCAAGCCGCTCGCGGACCTCCGCGACAAGACGGTCGCCCCGTTCGACCGCGAGAAGGTGGCGCGGCTGGACATCGACGCCGGCGCCGGAAAAGTCTCCGTCACCCGCAAGAAGGAGACGCCGCCCGATGGCGGCTGGGCCAACGAGGAATTCGCCATCGTCGACCACGCCGACGCGAAGCCCAAGACCTGGAAGATCTCCAGCGCGCTCTACACGCTGTCGAGCCTCAAAGGCGCCGCCATCGCGGACGAAAACGCCAGGGATTTCGCGAGGTTCGGCCTCGACAAGCCGTCGCGCACGTACGTCGTGAGCGGGGCGGGCGGCGAGTTGGCGAAGGTGCTCGTGGGTTCGGCGACGGGGAGCCGCTACTACGTGAAGGCGGGTACCGGCTCGCGGGCGCTGGAGGTCGAGAAGTCGACGGTGGACGATCTGCCGTCGAAGCTGGACGACGTGGTCGAGGCTCCGCCGCCGCCGGAGCCGAAGAAGGCAGAGGCCGCGCCGGCGGCAGAGAGCCTGCCGGCGGCGGAGTCGAAGTAGCCCGCGGCCCGTTGCCGCCGTGCCGCCGCACGGCGGTTGACGCCCCTGCCGCGGGGCGTTATGGTCCGCGCCCTTTTTCGGAGGCCCCATGGCCCGCGTCACCGTCGAAGACTGCCTGCCCGTCGTGGAGAACCGCTTCGCCCTGTGCGTGCTCACGGTGAAGCGGGCGCGCCAGCTCAAGCAGGGCGCGCGCCCCATCGTCGAGACCACCCGCGACAAGGCGCCCGTGCTCTCCCTGCGCGAGATCGCCACCGGCAAGGTCCGCTTCGACCGAAACGTCAAGGACGTGCTCAGCGGAAAGTTCGCGCCGCCCAAGGTCGAGACCAAGCTCGTCCCGGCCGGCAGCCGCAACCAGCCGCCTCCCATGGGCGGCGGGCTCTTCTAGCCGGCTTTCTGCTTCCGGCGTCCGGCTTTCGGAAGACCACGGGCCGCCCGGCTTCCGGGCGGCCCGTTGCTTGGACGCGCTGCGACGACCGGCGGCCGATGACGCAATGCGTCGACGGCCGGCGCGTCAGTCCTCTTCGGCTTCTTCTTCCTCCCCTTCCTCTTCGGGGGTTTCTTCCTCGCCCGCGGCGTCCAGCACGGGCTCGTCGGGTTCGGCGGCGTCGGGACGGGCCGCGGGCTTGCGCGGCGGGAGGCGGGCGGCAGGGGGCACCTCCCGCTGGTCCGCCCCGCACTTGGGGCACAGAGGAGCCGGGCGCTTCAGGTCGTAGAACTTCGTGCCGCACTTGAAGCACGCGTGCTTGTTGCCCAGGTCCTTTGCCGCCATGCGTCCCTCCGGGCCGGCCTCGGCGCGCGCACGACGCGGTCCGCCCGCCGTGGACCCCGTCGAGCCACGGCCGCCGGGCCGCCGGCCTGTCGTGCGCCGGGCCCCCAAGACCCTCTCAGGGCGCGCCGCGTCTAATCCACCGTGCCGCCGGATGTCAAGCCGGTCCGCGCGTTCGCGGCCGCGCGTCGGGGGCCGCGGTTGGACGGGCCCGCTGCAGGCGGATTCCGTGCGGCGCCGAACGACTCGCCCGGACTCCCCCCCGGGCCCCCGGGCGGCATCTGGCCAAAGCGGCGCCTTGGCGGTATGTAGGGAAAGCCGGCAGCGGCATTCGTCCGCACGGAGGAGGCAGCACCGCTTTGGCCCAGCGGATCGGCGATCTGCTCGTCGCTCGGGGAGTCGTGCGCCGGGCCGACCTGGAGGCCGCGCTCGACTCGGCGCGCCAGCACGGCGGCCGCCTGGCGAGCGAGCTGCTGGCGCGCGGCTTCGCCGACGAAGGTCGCATCGTGGAGGTGCTCGCCTCGCTGCTCGGCGTGCCGGGCATCGACCTGTCGCGCTCGGCACTCGACCTGCGTCATCTGGACCTCGTGCCGCGAGAGGTCGCCGAGAGCGAGCACCTGCTGCCGCTGGAGAAACGCGACGGCCGGCTGTTCCTGGCGCTGGCCGATCCGGACAATCCCCGCGTGGTCGAGGAACTGCGCCTGGTGAGCGGGCTGGAGGCCGTCGCGCACGTGGCGCTGCAGAGTTCGCTGGAAAAGGCCATCCCGGCCGCCTACGCCGCCCGCGCGGCCGGCCAGGAGTTCTGGCGCGGCCAGCGAGTCCCGCCCGACGTGCGCCGGTGCTCGCTCGCGCTCCTGGCGGGCCTTCCCGACGTACCCGCGGCGGCCGGCGACGACGGCATCGTCATCGAGGTGGACGAGACGCCGGGCGGCGGCGAGGAGGTGCTGGCGAGCGTGAAGGCGCGCGCCGCCGAGCCGCTGGTGCTCGTGGCCGACGGCGACGCCGAGAGCACGGCGGTGCTCGCCCGCGCCCTGGGCGGACGCGGCTGGCGCGTGCAGAGCACGCCATCGGGGCGCGAGGCGCTGCGCCTCGCCGCGGAGCTGCGGCCCGACTGCGTGCTCGTGGACGCCGGCATCGCCGACGTCCACGGCCTGGAGGTGTGCCGCACCCTCAAGAAGGATCCGCGCCTGGCCGACATCCCGGTCGTCGTGACCACCTCCGCGTGGCGCGGGTGGCGCTTCGCGGAGGACATCCGCGAGACGTTCGGCGCGGACGACTTCGTGGAGAAGCCGTTCCGGACCGACGACCTGCTGCGGCGCGTCGAGGCGCACCTGCGGCGCGCGGCCGGCGAGCCGCACCGTCCGGCACCCGACGCCGAGGCCCAGTACGCCCTGGGCCTGCTGCGGCTGGGCGAAGGCAGGGTCTCCGAGGCCCTGGAGGCGCTGGATCGCGCGGTGAGCGCCGATCCGTTCTCGCCCCGGGTCCACTACGCCCAGGGACGGGCGCTCCAGGCCGCGGGGGACGCGTACCGGGCGCTGGGCGCGTACGAGCGGGCCGTGGAGCTCGATCCGGGCCATTTCGCCGCGCTGCGCAGCCTGGCAGTACTCTATCAACAGAAGGGTTTCCGGCGGAAGGCCGTCGAGGCCTGGGAGCGGGCCATTCCCGCCGCTCCGGACGAGGACACGCGCGCCCGCATCCGCAGCGGGCTCCTGGCTCTGCTCTGAGGCCGCGCGGCGCGCGCCGCGAAGCCTCGCGCTTGACGGTGTTGGGGGAACAGCCCGGCCGGGGACGCCCCGGCCTCACGTCCGGCGAGGGCCGGACCGACGACGGGGTCCATGCGCTTCACCTGCGACAGTTGCCAGGCCCGCTACTCCATCGCCGACGAGAAGGTGCGCGGGCGCATCCTGCGCGTGCGGTGCAAGAGGTGCGGCAACTACATCATCCTGCGCGAGCCCGAGGACGTCGAGGACTTCGAGGAGGTCCACGACGAGGCCGACGAGACGCGCGTCGTCGCCCCGACGGAGGTGCGCCGCGACATCGCGCGCCAGGCCGCCGTCGATGCCCAGGTCGTGGCGCCCAAGTTCGTGTCGCGCTCCGCGCAGCCGGCCGCCCCGCAGTCGGGGCCGCACCCGGCTCCCCAGCCGCGCCCCGCGGCAGCCGCTCGATCGGCCGAGACCTCGCCTGCCCGGCTGCCGTCTCCCGGTACGCCGTCGCCCCTGGCGGCACCGCCGTCGGTGCTGCGGGGCGGGCCGACCCCCGGACCGGCCGCCGCCGGCCCGCGCGCGCCGGTCCCCGCCGCCGCACGGCCGCCGCCTCCTCCGCCCGCGTCGGCCCACGCGCGGCCGATGGAGCGGCGCGAGTGGTACTTCATCGTCGCCGGAAAGGAGAGCGGACCTGTCGCCCGCTCGGATCTCGACGCGCGCTCGCTCCGGGGCGAGATCACGCCGCGCACGTACGTCTGGCGCGACGGCATGGCTTCGTGGCAGCGGCTCAAGGACGTGCCGCAGCTTTCCGACGTCCTGGAGAGGGCCACGGCGGGCATCTCTCCGGGCGCAACGGTCAAGATCAGCCTGTCCGATCTGCCCGCGTTCACGGGCGAATCCGCTCCCGTGCGCCCTGGCAACCGCCCCGGCGCGCATGCCCCTCCGGACCTGTTCGCGCTGACGGGCGAGTCCGCCCCCGTCTCCATCGCCCGCCTGCCCGAATCGCGGCCCTCCGACGAGGCGCGCAAGCTGGAGGCGCGCCGCGCGGAAGCGGCGCGCGCAGCCGAAGAGGCGCGCAGGGCCAAGGAGGCGATCCAGACCCGCGAGCGCAAGGCCGCCGAGGACGCCAGACTCGCGAAGGAACGGCGTGCCGCCGAAGAGGCGCGCCTGGCGGACGAGTCACGCCGGGCTGCAGAGGCGCGTCGGGCCGATGAGGTGCGTCGGGCCGAGGAGGCGCGTCGGGCCGAGGAGGCGCGTCGGGCCGAGGAGGAGCGCCGGGCCGAGGAAGCGCGTTTCGCCGAAGAGGCGCGTCTGGCCGAAGAGGCGAGGATTGCGGAAGAGGAAAGGCTCGCGGAGGAGGCGAGGCTCGCGGAAGAGGCGCGTGCCGCCGAGGCGGAACGGATCGCGGAGCGGGAGCGCCTTGCCGAAGAGGCACGGGTCGACGAGGAGGAACGGCTCGCCGAAGAAGCGCGCCTCGCCGAGGAAAAGAGGATTGCCCGGCAGGAGCACCTCGCCGACGAGGCCAGAGCCGCCCGCGGGGCGAAGGCCGTCGATGCGGCCGCAGGAGGGGAGAAGGCCGAGGCGTCCCGCAAGGCAGGCGAAGCGGGCGAAGGTCGGCAGGTCGGGAAGGCCGGGCGGCCGCAGGAGGGCGAGGACGAGGACGACCTCGCCGAGGAGCCGACGCCCGCGGAGCCCGAGGGTTTCCCCGACGAGAAGAAGCTGGCGCAGGAGGCCCGCAAGGCCGGCATCCCCACCGTCGAGGGCGTCCCCGAAGAGGCGGAAGTCCTCGAAACGACTGGGGAAAAACCGGCGCCCGCCGGGAAGCCGGCGGAGTCGGGGAAGGTCGGAGCGGACCTTCTCGGTGCGGACGAAATCGCGGCCGTCGAGGCGCTGGGGACGGGCGAGGCCCCCGCCGCCGCGAAGAAGGACGTTCGCGCGCCAGAGCGGGCATCCGCGGAGGGCGCGCCTGCTCCCGCGGAGAGGGAGGCGGCCCGCAAGGCGGACGAGGCCGCGCCCGCGGACGGGAAGAAGCGCGAGGCCGCGTCCAGGGATGAGGACGAGGCAGGGCGCGAGGCCGGAAAGGACCTGAAGCGCGGTGCCGCCGAGCGCGGAGGAGCGGCGGCAGCGGCGGGTCCCGCGCAACAGGCGCATCGCGAGGCGAAGGCGGCCCTGGAGGTGGCACGCGCCGACGTCGCGGACGCCGCCGAAGAACTCCAGGCGGCAGAAGCGCTGGCGAAGGACGCCCGCGGCGACGAGCGCAGGATTGCCGAGGACGATCTGCGCGCTGCCCGCGAGACGCTTCGGGACGCCGAAGAGGAACTCGCTGAGGCGCAGAAGGCCGAGAAGGAGGCCGCGGCGCGCGTGGCGCTCGTCGCGGGAGCGGTACCGGCGCAAGACGAGGAGGACTCCACCGTTTCGGAGGTGGGTCACGCCCCGCGCGCCGCCATCTCGGCGCCCGCGAAAAAGGCGGCCGACAGGAAGGCGTCGGAGAAGGGGGCTCCGGAGGCCAGAGTTGCGGAAAAGCCGGGCGCGGAAGCGCCCGGGAAGAGTCCGGCCGACGCGAAGGGTTCCGAGAAGCCGGGCGCGGAAGCGCCTGGGAAGAAGGCTCCCGAGCGCAAGGCCGCCGAGAAGAAGGCCGAGGCGAAGGTTCCCGAAAAGCCGGGCGCGGAGGCGCCCGCGAAGAAGCCGTCGAAGGCGAAGGCCCCTGAGAAGAAGGCGCCCGGAAAGGAGACCCCGGCAGGACCCATCCCGATCGGCAAGCTGCTGGGCGAGCCCTCGGTCGATCGGCCGTCTCCGACCGACCTCCTGAAGCTCGCGGACGACCTGGCGCGGGAGGCGAAGGCCGAGAAGGCCAAGGTCGCGAAGACCGTCGCCGTGGGGGGCGCCGCGGCGGACCCGTTCGCCTCGGTGCCCGACGCGCCGGGTTTCAAGCCGGCCGAGCCGGGCGAGGTGACCAACGCGATCATCAAGGCGTCGGGGGCGCGCAAGAAGCACGGCCACAAGGCCGTCCTGATTCTGGCCGCCATCGTCGTCGTGCTGGGCGGGACGACCTACGTGTCGCTGCGGATGTTCGTCCCGACGGTTTTCGCCGGCCCGGCGCGCGTCGCCGAAGGCTCGACGGTGGACTGGGAAGCCAGCGGCGGCCTCGAGGGCAACGACCTGGACATCCTGTCGGGCGCGGCCAAGCAGCGCGCGGCCGACGAGGCCCGGCGCCGTGCGGAGGCGGAGCGCCAGGCGAAGGCGCTCGCCGAAGTGGCCGGAAGGAACGGCGACGACGCGTTCCTGCGCTCGCTCGGGCAGGTGCAGCGCCGCGAGCAGGACAAGGAGGGCGCGCTCAAGACCGCCCACGTGGAGAAGGCGCCCGAGGTGACCCCGGAGGCCATGGCGCTGCTGGCGCAGCTTCAGAAGGACAAGCCGAACCTCTCCATGCACCAGCCCAAGCAGTTCGTGGTGGACGACACGTTCGCCGTGAAGACCGCGTCGGCCGGCACCGGACCGGACGGGACGGCCATCGGAAAGAAGATCGCGGACAACCAGTCGGCCATCCAGATGTGCATCGCGCAGGCCGTGCGGCGCGACCCCGGGCAGCGCCTGGGCCGGGTCGGCGTCGTCGCCACGCTGCAGCCGTCGGGCATCGCGACCAAGGTGGAGTTCAAGGATCCGTCGTTCGGCTCGACGGAGCTGGGCGAGTGCCTTCGCAAGACCGTCAAGCGCATCGTGTTCCCGACGTTCGAGGGCGAGGCGACGGACATCGACTTCACGCTGATGCTCACGGCGAGCGGCTAGGAGCGCCGGCATGTACCTGGGAGAAGTGCGCGGGACCGTGGTCGCGACGCGCAAATACGAGGGGCTCGAAGGCCGCAAGCTGCTGCTGGTGCAGCCGGTGGATCGGCGGCGCAGGCCCGTGGGGCCGATGGAGGTGTCCGTGGACACGGTTCAGGCCGGCCCGGGCGACTTCGTCTACCTGGTCGGGTCGCGCGAGGCGTCGCTGGCGCTCGACCCGTGGTTCGTGCCCGTGGACTCGGCCATCGTGGGCATCGTGGACGACGTGGACACCGGCGACGAGCCGGCGCGGAGAGGCTGATGCTCCTGGCGCGCGTCATCGGGCCCGTCGTCGCGACGATGAAACATCCCGCGTTCCACGCGCACAAGCTGCTGCTGGTGCAGCCGCTGGACTCGGAAGGTGCGCCGCAGGGTCCCGAGATCATCGCGGTGGACTCGGTGCAGGCCGGCAAAGGCGACCTCGTGCTGCTCATGCGGGAGGGCAACGGCGCGCGGCAGATCACGGCGCAGAAGAACGCGCCCATCCGGTCGGTCATCGCGGGCATCGTGGACCGCGTCGATGCCGGCGCCCGCACGACCTTTGGCGCGGCGCACCGCGGAGGCGAGGCATGAGGCCGCACCTGCGCGCCGAGGTCGCCGCGGCCGCGCGCCGCCTGCACGCGGCCGGCTGGGTCGCCAACCACGACGGCAACGTCTCGGTGCGCTGCGGACGCGATCGGTTCCTGTGTACGCCGACCGCCGTGTCGAAAGCCGCGGTCGACGAGTCGATGCTCGTCGTCGTGGACGCCAAGGGCGCGCTCGTCGAGGGGACCCGCAAGCCCTTCGGCGAGATGGCGCTGCACCTGGCGATCTACCGCGCGCGGCCCGACGCCGAGGCGGTGCTGCACGCGCACCCGCCCACGGCGACGGCGTTCGGTGTCGCGGGCGTGTCGCTGGAAGTCGCGGCGATGCCCGAGTTCCTCGTGTCGCTGGGGCCCGGCGTGCCGACGGTGCCGCTGGCGCTGCCGGGTACGCCCGAGCTCGCGGCCGGAGTCGACGCCGCGGCGCGCAATGCCCACGCGTTCCTGTGCGCCGGCAACGGCGTGTTCTCGCTGGGGCCCGACCTCGACATGGCGTTCCTTCGCATGGAGCTGGTCGAGCACTACGCGAAGATCGTCGCGGCGGCGCGGCAGCTCGGCGGCGTGAAAGAGCTTTCGCAGGCGCAGGTCGCGAAGATGCTCGAGTCGCGCGCGAGGGCGGGATTGACCCCGCCGAGTGCCGCGCCCGCAGCGGCTCCGGCCGAGCCGGCCGCGGCTCCGAAGGCGGCGGCCCTGCCACCAGATGCGCGGCCTCCGCGGCCCGCCGGCGCGGGATTGCCCGACGACCTGGAGGACATCGCCGCGCGCGTCGCGGCACGGCTGGCGGGCCGGCCCGGCGCCGAAGGCGAGCTGCGCAAGGCCATCGAGGAGGAGATCCGCGCATCTCTCGGCGGATCGCGCGCGTGAGCGGTTCGAAGCCGGCGCGCGGCGCTATTGCGACACTGCTGGAACGGCTTCCCGGCGCCTCCGCGTCGGAGGCGGCGCTTGCCGTGGCCCGTCCCGACGCGGCGATGGCGCGCGAGATCGAGCGCCTGCGTCTGGATCCGGCGCGCGCCGTCGTCGATGTCTACGAAGCCCTGGCAGTCGGCCCGGAGCAGCGCAAGCGCGAGGGCGTCTACTACACGCCGCCGGCGGTGGTCGGCGCCATGCTCGACCGTGTGCCGCTGGACGGCCTTGTTCTCGACCCCGCGGCGGGCGCGGGTGCGTTCGTCCTGGAGCTGATCCGGCGGCTCGGTGCCGACGCACTGGAGCGCGTCCATGCGAGCGACCGCGACGGCGAGGCGCTGGGCGCGTGCGCGCTGGCGCTGGAGGCGCTGACCGGCAGGCGCTCCGAGGCGGAGCGGTGGCGCGAGCGCAACGCGCAAGTGCTCGATTTCCTTCGGGAATTCCCGTCGGCGCCTCCGGATCTGATCGTCGGCAATCCGCCCTACGGGCTCGACGGCGCACCCGACTTGGAGCGGCTGTTCCCCGATCTGCGCGGCGAGTTGGACCTGTACGCCTGCTTCCTGCTGCGTGCGGCGCGGGTCGTGACGGAGGCGGGAACCGTGGCGCTGCTGGTTCCGGACACGTGGCTGACGAACCGGCGTGCCGACGGACTGCGGCGGGCGCTGGCGTCGCGGGGGCTGACGCGCATCGTGGACTTCGGAAAGCCGTTCGCCGGAGCGAAAGACACGCGGGTGCATGCGGTGGTGCTGCGGCGCGGTGCCCGCAAATGCGAGGTCGAGGCGACGCGCGACGGGCGCATCGTCCCGATGGCGCCGGCCGACGGCGCGACGCTGCTGCGCGACTCGGAGCGAGGTTGGTTCCTGTACCGCACGACGGCCGAAGCGAGGGCGATTGCGACGATGGAACGCGGGGCCCGCCGGCTGGGCGACGCGTTCGAAGTTCTCTACGGGC